>ODAI011417081.1_pt1 | contig 30686 bp, 26 predicted proteins | sample 1539321 | NCBI WGS metagenome assembly ODAI01 (sample SAMN02144231, study PRJEB22623) | gut metagenome | biome: sheep rumen | host: Ovis aries | place: New Zealand
AGAAGTGCTTCGTGCTCATGACCCGTGTGGAACTGGGCATCCTGGGCTCCTTCAACAAATATAAGCGTTCGCCTTTCGAAACCTTCTATATGGGTGGCGACGGCATGAGTGGCTATTCCTCCAGCTATGCCGAAGAAACCATCGGACTGCGCGGTTACGAGAATGGCTCGCTGTCATCGTCGGCATCCTACAAGGCCATCATGGACGGCGAGACACCCTCATCCTACAATGCCTACGCCTACGACCGCTTCACGCTCGAGCTGCGCTACCCCTTCATGCTCGGCAACACCACCATCTATGGTCTGGGCTTCGTCGAGGCAGGTAATGCCTGGGCTAACGTGAGCGACTTCAACCCCTTCGACATGAAGCGCTCTGCCGGCATCGGCGTGCGCATCTTCCTGCCCATGGTCGGACTCATGGGTATCGACTGGGCTTACGGTTTCGACAATGTCTATACGAACCGCACCGGCAGCCGCTCCAAGGGTGGCAGCCAGTTCCACTTCATTCTCGGACAGGAGTTCTGAGGAAAGTTAAAAAGTTAAGAAAGCCAGAAAGTAAAAGGGTAAGAACGTAGAAATAAACTATTCAGTAACATCAACGTCAAAGTAGTGTGTATAACTAAATAATATGCAATTATGGAAAAGATGAATTCAAGAAATAAGGTTAAAGGGATGGTGAGATGGGTTTTGCCTCTTTTCCTCTTTACCTTTTTACCTTTAAGCGCCAGCGCACAGAAGTTTGCGCTGCTTGATATGGACTATATCCTGAAGAGTATTCCAGCCTACGAGCGTGCCAACGAACAGCTCAACCAGATGTCGAAGAAGTGGCAGGCTGAGGTGGAGGCCCTGCAGACCGAGGCCCAGACGCTCTACAAGAACTACCAGGACAACGTGGTGTTCCTCTCTAACGAGCAGAAGAAAGCCCGCCAGGAGGAAATCGTGGCCAAGGAGAAACAGGCCGCTGAACTGAAGAAGACCTACTTCGGACCCGAGGGCGAACTCTTCAAGAAGCGTGCCGCACTGATGAATCCTATACAGGAGGAAATATACAATGCCGTCAGCGAAGTGGCCGACCAGCGCGGCTACCAGCTCATCCTCGACCGTGCCAGCGACACCGGCATCATCTTCGGCTCGCCCAAGATTGACATCTCATCAGAGGTACTACGCAAGCTCGGATATAGCAACTAACCCAGAATATCCAGACTATCCGGATAACCCGGAATCGACAATAACACTAATAAATAAAAAGAAATGAAGAAATTAATCATTTGCGCCATTTGCGCATTTTGCGGTCTGACCGCATCGGCACAGGCCAAGTTCGGCCATGTGAACACCCAGGAAATCATGCAGGCTATGCCTGAGTTTACCAAGGCCCAGTCAGAGATCAAGGCCCTGCAAGACCAATATGAGGCAGACCTGAAGAGCATGCAGGACGAACTGCAGAAGAAAGGTGAGGCCTTCGACAAGGAGCAGGCCACCCTGCCCGACAACATCAAGCAGCGCCGTCAGCAGGAGTTGCAGGACATGTACCAGAAGATCCAGCAGAGCTATCAGGACAACCAGCAGGCTTTGGCCAAGGCTTCTCAGGAGAAGATGCAGGTGATACAGACCAAGGTGCTCGACGCCATCAAGGCCATCGGACAGGCTGGCGGCTACGTCTACATCATGGAGAATAACTCGCTGCCCTACATCAGCACTACGCTCAGCACCGATGTCACCGCTCAGGTGAAGGCTAAACTCGGACTGAAGTAATCAAGAGTGATTAGTGAATAGTGATTAGTGAATAGTGAATAGTATGAATACAAAAGGATATGGAGAATAGGAGATTAATTATATTGAGAGTGGTAGCGATACTATTCACTATCCACTATTCACTATTCACTGCTTCTGCACAGGACAGTATCCCACAGTTGCGCTTCGGCTATCTCAGCTACCAAGAGGCTCTCGAGGCTATGGCCGACTATGCCATCGTACAGAAAGACATGGCTAATCTCCGTGCCCAGTACGACGCAGAGATGAAGCGCGTGGAAGATGAGTTCAACCGAAAATACGAGGATTTCCTCGACGGCCAGCGTGAGTTTCCCAAGACCATCCTCCGCAAGCGCCAGACAGAACTTCAGGAGCTGATGACGAAGAACATCGCCTTCAAGCAAGAGAGTCTTCAGCAACTCGATGATACGGAACAGGAGAAGATGGCACCGCTCCGCGAACGCCTCACACAAGCCATCGCTGCCATTGCCGCAGAACAAGGACTGGCCTTCGTCATCAATACAGACGCAGATGCCTGTCCTTACATCAACCCCTCGATGGGCATCGATATCAGCCAACAAGTAAAGGATGCTCTCAAATAACCCTGGTCCCATCGGCGTCTTCGACAGCGGCTACGGTGGACTGACTATCCTGCACGGCATCCGTCAGCTGTTACCCCAATACGACTATCTCTATCTGGGCGACAATGCCCGTGCACCCTATGGACCACGCTCCTTCGACGTGGTCTATGAATTTACGCGCCAGGCCGTCATGAAGCTCTTCGACATGGGGTGTCATCTGATCATATTAGGCTGCAACACCGCTTCAGCCAAGGCCTTGCGCAGCATTCAGCAGATAGACTTGCCACAGATAGACCCGGAACGAAGGGTACTGGGTGTGATACGTCCCACAGCAGAGGTTATTGGAGACTTGACTCAGAGCCGTCACGTTGGCGTGCTGGCCACAGAAGGTACCATCAAGAGTGAGAGTTACACGCTGGAAATCCAGAAACTGCATCCCGACATTCTGGTGACGGGAGTGGCCTGTCCCTTCTGGGTGCCGCTGGTGGAGTACAACGAGGCCGACTCTCCCGGTGCGGACTATTTCGTGAAGAAACGCATAGACCAGATCATGCGCCTCGATCCAAAGATAGACACCCTCATACTCGGCTGTACCCACTATCCGCTGCTGATGCCTAAGATTCTGAAGTATCTGCCAGCCGGAGTCCGTGTCGTACCTCAGGGCGAATATGTGGCAGAAAGCCTCAAATCCTATCTGGAACGCCATCCACAGATAGAAGGGAAATGTTCAAAGGGTGGCAATGTACATTATCTTACCACCGAGAATCCCGAGAAATTCAAGGAGTCAGCACAGATATTCCTCCACGAGCCAGTTGAGGTGGAGAATATCACTTTGGGATAAACCAGACTACGCCAGCAGCCGCTTGGCAAAATAGCGTACGGGATACCAAACGGAGAGGAATCCTATGACCAATACCGTGATGAAGATAATGACGACATCCTCAGGATGGACACTGACGGGATAAGCATTGATGATGAAATTGCCGCTCGACGATCCTAACTTCACGATACCATAGGTCTGCTGAGCCCAGCAGAGGGTCAGTCCGAGGACGATGCCAAGGACGGCACCGATAGCCGAGATCATACGTCCCTCGAAGAGGAAGATGCGTACAATCTGACGGTCGGAGGCACCAAGATTACGCAGCGTCACCACATCATCCTTCTTGTCGATGATAAGCATCGAGAGAGAGCCGATGATATTGAAGCAAGCCACCATCAGGATAAACGTCAGGAAGATATAGGCGATGAACTTCTCAATCTTCATGATCTTGAAGGTGTCGTCCTGCTGTTCGAAGCGATCTTTCACGGCAAATCCATCCCCCACGATCTCCTTGATCTCCGACTTCACACGGTCGAAATTGCTGCCAGGCTTCAGACGCAGTTCGAGAGCAGAAATCATGCCTTGCTGCTCAAACACACGACGGGCAAAGGCGATATCCGTCAGGATATAGCTCTTGTCGTAGCGCGCCTGCTTCACATTGAAGAGCACGCCAGGCGAGTAGAGCTCGTCCTCCACCAGGCCATCGAGAGGATTAGCCATGTTCAGCTGCCCCTCTCTGCGTGGAGCGTATATCTTGATGGGATCTTCGTAAGTATATCCCATGCCCAGCTGCTCTGCCAGACGAACACCAGGTATGCCATAGAACATATCGGCAGCACGCAGTTCGAACCGTCCGTCACCCAACAATATCTCATCAATGTGCGTCAGCTGCTCGAAATTAGATTCCACGCCCTTGATATTTACCATCGCCTGACGCCCCTGATAGACGGCCAGAGCCTGGTCTTCAACACTCTCCATGGACACCTCCACCTCCGGCAGCACCTTGACCTTTGCCAGCAAGGGATCATCGGCAGCGACCGTCTTGCCTTTCACTGGCACGATTTTCAGCTGAGGGTCGAAGGTTGTAAAGAAAGAGGCTACCAGATCGTGAAATCCATTGAACACGGAAAGAGTCACCACAAGGGCCATCGTCGCCACGGCCACACCGACAACAGAGATGGCGCTGATAATATTGATGGCGTGGGTGGACTTCTTGGAGAAGAGATACCTGCGAGCTACAAAGAACGGGAAATTCATGGACTATCACCGTTATTTCTTCAGAAGTTCGTCGATACGGTCTATATAGTCCAGCGAGTCATCGATGAAGAAGCGCAACTCGGGGACGATGCGCAGCTGATTCCTCACCCGCGTTCCCAGTTCGTAGCGTATCGATTTCACGTTGGCATTGATATTCGTCAGCAACTCTTCGCCTTTCTCAGAAGGGAAGATGCTCAGGTAAGCCGTGCAAACACTCAGATCGGGGGAAATCTTCACCCGTGTCACAGAGACCATCGTACCATGAGTGGCACGCGTCTGCTGTTGGAATATCAGCGAGAGTTCCTTCTGGAGCAGTCTCGCGATCTTGTTCTGTCTTGTCTCTTGCATATCTATTTCTTTTTTATTAATGTCAGGCCGTCGCGCAGCGGGAGAATGACTTGTTCCACTCGCGTATCCTTGGCCACGTAGTCGTTGAATGTCTCGATGCCCTGTGTCTGATGGTCGCGGTCGTAGGCATGGTCCACCACATGCCCATCCCAGAGCGTATTGTCTGCGAGGATAAATCCTCCCGGTCTCACGACGTCCATCACCATCTCGTAACAGTCACGGTAGGTGCGCTTGTCACCGTCCATAAAGGCCATGTCAAACGTCACGCCCAGTTTCGGAGCTTCCGTGAGTGCATCGCCGATGATGAACTCTATCCTGTCGGCCACATCCGAGCCTTCGATCCAAGGACGCGTGAAGTCCTCCATCTCGTCATTGATCTCAAAGGTGTAGATCCGCCCGTCCTCGGGGAGTCCCTCTGCCATCGAGATGGCACTGTAGCCACTGAAGGTACCGATTTCCAAGACGCTCCTGGGGCGAATCATGGAGACGAGCATCTTCAGCAACCGCCCCTGCAGATGTCCACTGGCCATGCGCCCATGGATGGTGTGGATGTTGGTAGCCCTCCACAACCTATACAGGTACTCTGGTTCGGGCTCGGTATGCTGCAGGATATACTCGTCGAGCGTCATCCCTTACAGCCGATGATGGCCTCAACGCCAAGCCTGTAACTGTCGAGTCCGAAGCCACAGACGACGCCCAGGCATGCAGCAGAGATCATGGAGTGGTGACGGAATTCCTCACGCTGATGCACATTCGAGATATGTACCTCGACAACGGGGCACTTGAGCGAACGGATGCAGTCGTGGAGTGCCACCGAGGTGTGGGTATAGGCCCCTGCATTGATGACAATGCCGTCGTAGCCCTCGAAGAAACCCACCTGCTGCATCTTGTCGATGAGCTCGCCCTCGACATTGCTCTGATAGTAGTCTATCTGTATTTCCGGATAACGCTCACGGAGCTGCGCCAGGCAACTCTCCATCGTCTCCGAGCCATAGATGCCCGGTTCTCGCTGCCCCAGCAGGTTCAGATTTGGACCGTTGATTATCTGTATCTTCATCTTAACATAATTAATTTCACTCAATAATTGGCTGCAAAGTTACGAATAAGTCATCAGAATTCCAAATTTATTGAAGATAATTCCGAAATACCAGAATTTTTGCATACCTTTGCATCACTAAAACTGAATAAATATGATACGAAGACTGACATTGACAGCCGTCATAGCCCTGATGGGACTGACAAGTCTTTCCGCAGGCATCCCGACCGTGGCGTGGGACAAGTACGGGCTGATCATCGACGGGCACCGCGTCTGCCCTGTCATGGGTGAGGTTCACTACTCCCGTATACCGGAAGGGGAATGGCCTGCAGAAGTACGGAAGATGAAGGAAGGCGGAGTGACGATGATTGCCACCTACGTGTTCTGGAACCACGTGGAGGAGCAGGAAGGCATCTTCCGATGGGATGGGCAGCGCAACCTCAGACAGTTTATCGAGGTGTGCAAGGCCGAAGGACTGCCTGTGATACTACGCATAGGTCCCTTCTGCCATGGTGAAGCCCGCAATGGAGGTATCCCAGACTGGATATTCACCAAAGGCTGCAAGTCGCGCTCACAGGATCCTGTCTTCCTGTCGTATGTCAAAAGGCTCTATCGCCAGATATTCACCCAGGTACAAGGCTTGCAGTGGAAGGACGGAGGTCCGGTAATTGCAGCTCAGTTCGACAACGAGTACCGTGGCTCGGGCGACTACCTGATGTCTCTGAAGAAGATAGCTCTCGCCATCGGCTTCGACCTGCCTTTCTACACCCGTACAGGATGGCCCGAGCTGTCGAAGCCCGTCCCCTTCGGAGAGATGCTGCCCCTCTACGGCGACTATGCCGACGGCTTCTGGGAGCGGAGCCTCAAGGAGACGGCAGGCAACTACTACAAGGCTTTCAATTTCAAGGCCTTCCGCTCGTCGACTGCCATCGCCACGGAACAACTGGGTGAACAGCAGGAGCGATTGGGCAAAGGCGAGGAGCAGTATCCTTACTTCACCTGCGAGCTGGGCGGCGGCATGATGACAGCCTACCACCGCAGGCCTTACCTCTACCCGGAGGATGCCTACTCGATGGCGCTCGTAAAACTGGGCAGCGGGTCGAACCTGCTGGGATATTACATGTACCACGGAGGTACTAATCCCGATGGCCTGGGCTGGCTCAACGAGATGCAGCGCACGGTGGCCACCAACTACAACGACATGCCGGTAAAGAACTACGACTTCCAGGCTCCCCTCGGCGAGTTCGGGCAGCGTAACCCCCACTACTATACCCTCCGCAAGCTCCACCTGTTCCTGCAGGACTACGGCGAGCTACTGGCTCCGATGGAGGCTGAATTCCCTGCCCCTCAGGACGTTGCCAAGGGCGACGACGCCCACCTGAGATGGGCGTACCGCTCGAAAGACGGCAGCGCCTTCATCTTCATCAACAACTACGAACGCCTGCAGAACCTGACGACCAAGGAAAACGTACAGCTGGAGGTCTGCGGAGTGAAACTCCCGAAACTCACCATCCCGGCAGGAGCGATGTGCATCCTGCCAGTCAATGTCGACGGTATACGCTTTGCCACCGCACAGATCATCGCCAAACGCGATGGCCATATCTACCTCGAACAAATAAAGGGCATCCCTACAACCATCGCCCTCTCCGACGGTAAGACACTCCGCAACGTGAAGCCCAAGGGAACCGCAAAGCCCGTCTACAAGAACATCTACCTGCTGTCGAGCGAGGAAGCAGCACAATTGTTCCTCCCCACTCCATCGACAACTGATACGAAACAGGCGGTCACCGTTCAGAAGGTAAAAGAGGCCGGGCCCCTGCGTGCCATCACCATCGGCGTGAACAAGGTCGCTGAGGAGCCCTCCGACAAGGACTTCGAGCAGGCTGCCGTCTACCATATCGCTGTGCCCCAAGACTCGACGAGCTGTCAGCGACTGCTTCGCATCGACTATCAAGGCGACTGCGCACGACTCTATGCCAACGGGAAATTCGTTGCCGACAATTTCTATAATGGCCGGCCTATGCTCTACGGACTCTGGCGACTGCCCGAGGGATGCAGCGAACTGGAACTGCGCATCCTCCCCCTGCAGCAGGATGCCCCCATCTACCTGCCCCGCGAGGCCGACAAGACACCCGGCGAACACGTGAACCGCATCGAGATAACCAGTGAAGGACTATAGGAAAAAACGGAAAGGACTATGAACCAATACAACAAGGGATTTCTCTATTTCATCTGTGCCGTCTCGGCCATGGGAGGCCTGCTTTTCGGCTACGATTGGGTGGTAATCGGTGGTGCCAAGCCTTTCTACGAACTCTATTTCGGCATCAGCGACTCCCCGGTGATGCAGGGCGTGGCCATGACCACAGCCCTGATAGGCTGCCTGGTGGGGGCGATGGTGGCAGGAGCCGCTGCCGACAAGTACGGGCGGAAGCCACTCCTGACGACGGCAGCGGTACTATTCACAGTATCAGCCATCACCACCGGTCTGTTCAACGACTTCACCTTATTTAATATAGCCCGCTTCATTGGCGGCATAGGCATCGGCGTAGCCTCAGCACTGGCTCCGATGTACATCGCTGAGGTGAGTCCGGCAGACATCCGTGGACGCATGGTCAGTCTGAATCAGATGACCATCGTGCTGGGCATTCTGTCGGCCCAGATCGTCAATATGCTTCTGGCCCGCGACACATCGTCAGCAGAGAGCCAGGCCTGGAACCTGGAGTGGGGCTGGCGCTGGATGTTCTGGGCAGAGACGCTGCCTGCAGCCCTGTTCCTGCTGATGAGCTTCTTCATCCCCGAGAGCCCCGTATTTCTCAGGATGAAGTCTGAAGCGCCGCAGCATTCGGGAGGCGAGGCAGGTCTTCGGGATCTGCGGGAGGCGAAGTACAGCCGTGTGCTGCTCCTGGGCCTCGTCATTGCCGTGTTCCAGCAGTGGTGCGGCACGAACGTCATCTTCAACTATGCCCAGGAGATATTCGTTGGTGCCGGATTCGATGTCGACGGGATGTTCATCAATATCGTCATTACAGGCATCGCCAACGTAGTCTTCACTTTTGCAGCCCTCTATACAATCGAAAGGTGGGGGCGCCGCACGCTGATGCTTATAGGAGCAGGAGGTCTGGGACTGATCTATCTGACCCTCGGCACCTGTTATTTCCTGGGGCTAACGGGTTTTGCGATGGTAGCTCTCGTAGTGGCAGCCATCTCAGTCTACGCCATGACCCTGGGGCCAGTCACCTGGACGCTCTTGGCCGAGATATTCCCCCACCGCATCCGAGGCATCGCAATGGCTACGTGTACCTTTGCCCTCTGGGTGGGGTGCTGCACACTGACCTTCTCGTTCCCCTCGATGAATGCAGCTTTGGGCAGCAGCGGTACATTCTGGATATATAGCGGCATCTGCCTCTGTGCCTTCATCTTCCTGTGGCACCGTTGTCCGGAGACAAAAGGCAAGAGCCTTGAACAACTGGAAAAAGAACTAATAAAGCAATAAACAATATGGTAAAAGCATGGAGAGAGTTGGTCACCATCCCAACCTATGAAATCGGGAAACCAGAAAAAAGTCCAATGTTCCTTGAGAAACGCGTCTATCAGGGTTCCTCTGGTGTGGTTTACCCGTACCCTGTCGTCGAGAGCATCTCTGACGAGAAGGTCGACAAGGAGTGGAAAGCAGTCTATCTGGAGAATGAATATATCAAGGTAATGATACTGCCAGAACTGGGTGGGCGCATCCAGATGGCCTACGATAAGATCAAGCAGCGACACTTCGTCTACTACAACCACGTCATCAAGCCTGCCCTCGTGGGGCTGACGGGGCCTTGGATCAGCGGAGGCATCGAGTTCAACTGGCCTCAGCACCACCGTCCGAGCACCTATCAGCCCGTAGACTGCGACATTGTGGAGAACGAGGACGGGTCGGTGACGGTATGGGTGAACGAGATGGAGCAGATGTTCCACCAGAAGGGAATGGCAGGCTTCACCCTGCACCCCGGTTGTGCCTACCTGGAGATCAAGGGGCGCGTCAGCAACCGTACGAACCTGCCTCAGACCTTCCTGTGGTGGGCCAATCCTGCCGTAGAGGTCAACGACCAGTACCAGAGCGTCTTCCCACCCGATGTCAATGCCGTATTCGACCACGGCAAGCGCGCCGTTTCATCGTTCCCCATCGCCACGGGAACCTATTACAAGATGGACTATTCAGCCGGTGTGGACATATCCAACTACAAGAACATCAAGGTGCCGACGAGCTATATGGCCGTCAACTCCAAGTACGACTTCGAGGGCGGCTACGAGAACGACACCGAGGCAGGCATGCTCCACGTGGCCTCCCACCATCTCTCGCCCGGCAAGAAGCAGTGGACATGGGGCAACGGCGACTTCGGTCGTGCCTGGGACCGTAACCTGACCGACGAGGCCACGGCCGAGGAGCGCTCCAAGCATGGCATCGGCGGCGGCTTCCGGCCCTACATAGAACTGATGGCAGGGGTATATACCGAGAACCAACCCGACTTCACCTGGCTGATGCCCTACGAGGAGAAGCAGTTCACCCAGTACTTCATGCCCTACCGCGAGATTGGCATCGTAAAGCAGGCATCGAAAGACTTCATCATGAACATCGAGGAAGCCGGCGATGGCAAGGTACGCTTCAAGGTGATGGCCACCTCGAGGCAGACGGTGAGAATCACGCTCGACGGCGAAGAGGGACAGACATATTATAATAAGGTGGTGACGCTGTCGCCCGAGACGATACTCGACGAGACGGTCGACACAGGCGAGGAGGCCCTGAGCGACCTCCAACTGGCCATCGACCATGCAGAGCAACCGCGCAGTTTCCCGCTTTTGGAGTGGCATGCCGAGCCCGACGAGATACGCCCGATTCCCGATGCGGCCGAGGCGCCCCTCCCGCCACAGGATACGAAGACCATCGACCAGCTCTATCTGACGGGGCTCCACCTGGAGCAGTACCGCCACGCCACATGGTCGGCACTCGACTATTACGAAGAGGCACTCCGACGCGACCCACTCGACTATCGCTGCAACACCCAGACGGGCCTCTGGTATCTGCGCCGAGCACGTTTCGACAAGGCCCTGAAATACCTGCAGACGGCAGTCAAGGTACTCAAGAAGCGCAATCCCAATCCCTACGACGGTGAGCCTCAGTTCTATCTGGGCATTGCCTTCAAATTCTTAGGCAAGATAGAGTCAGCCTACAAATGCTTCTGGAAGGCTTCATGGAACAAGGCCTGGGCAGACGCCGCCTATTTCGAAGCTGCCTGCATCAGCATAGCCGACGAGCGATGGGAGGATGCCCTCGACGAACTGGAGCGCTCGCTCATCAGCAACAGCCGCAACCACCAGGCCCGTGCCATGAAGGCTGTTGTGCTCCGCAAGCTGGGACGCACCGACGAGGCCCTGGCCTGGATACGGGAGTCGTACAAGACAGACCCCTTCAACTATGTCTGCATGGTGGAGGAGCACCTGCTCTCCGGCAGCGAGGAGCCGCTGGAGCGCATGGCTACCCTGATGCACGGCAATATATACAACTACCACGAGACGGCACTCGACTATGCCCATGCCGAACTCTCCGAGGAGGTGAAGCTCGTGCTCAAGTATGCCATCGACAAGGGTGTCAAGCCTACGCCACTCACCTATTACTACCTCGCCTTCTATGGCTCGCTTTTCGACCTGCGCTATCTGAAGAAGGCAGCAGAGGCCGATCCCGCCTACTGCTTCCCCAACCGTCTGGAGGATGCCCACATGCTACACTCATTCGAACTACTGCCCATCGTTCCAGACGGTCACGCGCCCTACTATCTCGGCTGTCTCTACTACGACAAGCGGCAGTACGACCTCGCCGTGAAGTATTGGGAGCAGGCCACCAAGGCAGCGCCCGACTTCCCCACAGCCTGGCGCTGCCTGGCGCTGGCACGCTTCAATAAGCAGGACCGTCGGGAGGAGGCACTCGAATGCATGGAGAAAGCCTTCCACCTGGACGAGACCGACAGCCGTATGCTCATGGAGCTCGACCAGCTCTACAAGCGGTTGCAGAAGCCCCATGCCGAGCGACTGGCCTTCATGCAGCAGTATCCGCAGCTGATAGCCCAGCGCGACGACCTGGTGCTTGAGGAGATCACCCTCCTTAATCAGCTGGGGCGACATGAGGAGGCCATGCAGAAACTCGACGCCCACCGGTTCCATCCCTGGGAGGGTGGCGAAGGCAAGGTGTCGGGCCAATACCAAGTGTGCCGCATCGAGCTGGCCAAGAAGGCCATCGCCGACAGGCATTATGAAGAGGCCATCCGTCTGCTCAACGAGTGTCTCGACTATCCTCCACATCTGGGAGAAGGCAAGCTCTACGGTGCCCAGGAGAACGACTTCTACTACTATCTGGGCTGTGCCTACGATGCCCTGGGGCAGAAGGATACGGCACGCGACTGTTGGGAGAAGGCGACTCTGGGACCACAAGAGCCTGCTGCCGCCATGTACTACAACGATGCCAAGCCCGGCAAGATATACTATCAGGGACTGGCCCTGCTGAAACTCGGGCGCACCGGCGAGGCCAACGGCCGTTTCTACCGTCTGATAAACTACGGCAGGCAGCATATCTTCGAGCCACAGGTCATGGACTACTTCGCCGTCTCGCTGCCAGACCTGCTCATCTGGGACGACAGCCTCGACACGAAAAACCGCATCCACTGCCTCTATATGCTGGCCCTGGGCTATCGCGGACTGGGCGACAAAGAGCGCAGTGAGCACTACCTCAGCGAGGTGGAGAAGCTTGACATCAACCACTACGGCATCCAGGAGCTGCGCTCCGAAGACATCTGATGGAGCAGGACATCGGCCGTCGATACGAGCGCTACCTGAAGCTGCAGCGCAACATGTCGGGCAATACGCTCGACGCCTATCGCCGCGACCTCCGCAAACTGCTCCACTATCTGGAGCAGGAGCGGAAGGACGTCCGCGAGGTGACGCTCGACGACCTGGAGCACTTCTCCGCCACCCTCCACGACATAGGCATCGGCCCCCGCTCGCAGTGCCGGATCCTGAGCGGCGTGAGGAGTTTCTTCCGCTTCCTGCAGCTCGACGGCTACCGGGAAGACGACCCGACGGAACTGCTGGAGTCGCCACAGATAGGCGACCATCTGCCGGAGGTATTGTCGACGCAAGAGGTAGACCAGCTGGAGGAGTCGATAGACCTCTCGAAGTGGGAAGGCCACCGCAATCGCGCCATCATCGAGGTACTCTTCTCCTGCGGACTGCGGGTAAGCGAGCTCGTCAACCTGAAGCTCTCCGACCTCTATATCGACGAGGAGTTCGTCCGTGTGCTCGGCAAGGGCTCGAAGGAACGCCTGGTACCCATCTCGAAGAAAGCCATCCGCGAGCTGACCTATTGGTTCGACGACCGCAAGCAGATGAAGATCAAGCCTGGTGAGGAAGACTACGTATTCCTGAACCGTCGCGGCGCCCACCTGACTCGCGTGATGATCCTCATCATGATCAAGCAGCAAGCCGAGATGGCAGGCATTCAGAAAACCATCTCGCCCCACACCCTGCGCCACTCCTTCGCCACGGCCCTGCTCGAAGGGGGCGCAGACCTGCGTGTCATCCAGGCCCTCCTGGGTCACGAGAGCATCGGCACCACCGAGATCTATACCCACATCGACACATCTACCCTACGCCGCGAGATACTGGAGCACCACCCAAGAAACATGAAGCATTGACAGAAAGTCGGTTCACGGCCCCCGCCACAAATATTGATGGCGGGGGCCGTAATCATTTGCGGCGGGAGCCGTAAATAATAACCACGGGAGGCGTGAACGAGTTTAGACGGCACTCTCTCCCGGTTTAGTGCCGGCAAACTCCCAGTTTAGTGCCTGCCGACTCCCGGCCTGATACGCTCAAGTTTCCAGCCTCAGCCCCGCCTTCTTCCAAAAAACAAGCCAAAGATTTGCAAGGTTAAGTATTTTTTTCTAACTTTGCAGCGTCAAAAACTATCAGCAACAAGATGGAGGAGAAAAAGTACAACCGTTCGTTTGCTACAAGGCTGTCGCGCTGGATCATATTGGTGCTATTCATCATGATGGGCGGACTGTCGTATCTGATATACCATGTGGAGAATAGCCTCGTGGCGGAACTCACTGCCTCCAGTTTCCACGGCAGCATGCGCAGCACCGAGATGAGCATCAGGAGCGTGATATCGGATGTCAGCGTAGCCGTGACCAACAATATCCCCAGCATAGAGCAACACCTGGGGAAACCCTCGGAGCTACAGGCCATCATGCAGCGCATCGAGACGCTGAACCCACACATCAGCAGCTGCACGATCAGCTACGACAGGGAGAACATCGTCCGTGACACGGCCTACTGGTCAAGACCCTTCATCGACAGCACCGATGCCAAGGCACCGATGGTGGCCTACAGGCATCCTGTCCGCAACGAGAAGGGAGAGGTGGTGGCTGCGCTGAGTGCCACCATGCCGATCGACTTCCTGAGCCCGATGATGGCAGAACTGGACAGCATCCTGGAGGAAGATGCCTGGGCCGTAGACCTCGAAGCCATCGGCTTCCACAGCTCCCTGCTACTGAACGATGGCACCCCGCTCACCCATCGCGACCCAAGGCGCATCATGAAGGGCAACTTCTTCCAGCACGTGAAAGACCACGACGAGCCAGGACTGGCCGAGAAGCTGATCCTTGAGATGAAGGAGGACAAGTCGAGCGACAATGAGACTAATGAGAAAGTGCTGGTGAACCGCAGGGAGACCTATCTCTTCTATACCCCTGTGACGGATACCGACTGGATACTGATCATAGCCTGCCCCAGTAGAAACATCGACTACATGGGCATGATTGTGGGTTATATCATGCTGATCATCATCAGTTTCGTGGTACTCATCACCTTCCTGGTGTGCTACCTCACCATCAAGCGCGCTGCCAGACCGCTGAAGCAATTGGCCGATACGGCCGACAAGGTAGCCCAGGGACAGTTTGACACGCCCCTGCCCTCGCTGAAGCATCGCGACGAGATATGCCAGCTGCGCGACTCGTTTGAGAACATGCAGAGCTCGCTGACCGAATACGTGGAGGAGCTGAAAGCCACCACCGCCGCCAAGGCCTCCATCGAGAACGAGCTGAAGATAGCCCACGACATACAGATGTCGATGCTGCCCAAGACCTATCCGGCCTTCCCGGACCGTTCCGACATCGACATCTACGGCCAGGTGAATCCCGCCAAGGCCGTAGGCGGCGACCTCTACGACTTCTTCATCCGCGACTCACGGCTGTTCTTCTGCATCGGCGACGTGTCGGGCAAGGGGGTTCCGGCATCCCTGGTGATGGCCGTCACCCGCTCCCTGTTCCGCAACATCGCTGCCCAGACGGCAGAGCCGCAGAAGATGGTGAAGGGTGTCAACGAGTCGCTCAGCAGCAACAATGAGGCAGACATGTTCGTCACGTTCTTCGTAGGCGTACTCGACCTGGCGACAGGCAACCTGGACTACTGCAATGCGGGCCACGACATGCCGCTGCTGATATCAGGGGGCGAGGTGACCGTACTGGAGTGCGACCCCAACATTCCCGCAGGAGTAATGCCGGGATGGGACTTCACCCTGCAGCATACCCAGCTCAAGGCGGGCGACACGCTGTTCCTCTATACCGACGGACTCAACGAGGCCGAGAATGCCAGCCACGCTCAGTTTGGCCTTGAAGCCATCATCCAGACGGCCAAGGCAGCAAGTCCGCGGCCTAATGAACTGATCGACGCCATGACCCAGGCCGTGGAGAAATTCGTCAACCAAGCCGAGCAGAGCGACGACCTCACCATGCTCGCCATACAGAAGAAGTAATAACCCCAAAAAGTAAAGAGATGTCAGACGATTATACCATAAATATGGTGCTGACCTTATCAATCGGAGCACTACTGATTTTCATCGCTTCAACAGCAATTCCCGTGTATGGACACCACCGCAAGCAGTGGAAGGGCCTGGCCCTGGGCTGCCTGCTCCAGCCCGTGGCATGCGCCATAGGTATCCTGCTGCTGTCGCTGTGCATAGCTGGCATCGAAGAAATCATGAAATACCAGGAGCACAAGGCTGTCATGGTAACCATCAAGACCACCGAAGCCGGCACCTACGGCACCGACTCGCTCACCTGGTTCCTGAAGCCAGACGAGGAGTGCTTCGTGGAGTATAAGCAGCTGGTGAAGACGAAGGCAGAAAGTGCCGACAGCACCTATGACGAGGAAAAGACCGAGCGTTTCGACATCATCCGGCTCGACAGCCTCAAGAATGCCGTCTGCGTGGATGACCGGCTCATCGTGCGTTTCGACCTGAAGAATCAGAAGGTTACAGCCACCGACTTCGACACGCCTGTAGAGGTCGTCAGCGTGGACTGGGAGAAGGTGAAGGCATTTTTTCCTTAGGAAAGATGTAGTTTTTTCTGCTTTGCTGCGTCTAATTAAGAAAAAAGCATTAATTTTGCACCCAATTAATTAACAATAACTATAATTAAGATGATGAAGAGATTCCTGACAGCCCTCTTGCTGACGATAGCCAGTACCATGGGAATGATGGCGCAGATGGAGATGCCGGCAGTGCCTGTAGACCCCGACGTGCGCATCGGTAAACTTGACAACGGACTTACTTACTACATCCGCCACAACAACTGGCCCGAGCAGCGGGCAGAGTTCTACATTGCACAGCGCGTGGGCTCCATCCAGGAGAACGACGACCAGCGCGGACTGGCCCACTTCCTGGAGCACATGGCCTTCAACGGCTCGAAGCACTTCAAGGGCAACGAACTGCTGCGCTGGTGCGAGAGCGTGGGTATCCAGTTCGGTGGCGACCTGAACGCCTATACCAGCATCGAGGAGACGGTATATAATATAAGTAATGTACCCACGACTCGCGAGTCGATCGTCGACTCGTGTCTGCTCATCCTCTACGACTGGGCCGACGGCCTGCTGCTGGAGCAGGAGGAGATCGAGAAGGAGCGCGGCGTGATCCACGAGGAGTGGCGCCTGCGCACCAGCGCCATCCAGCGAATGCTGGAGCGCGACCTGCCCAAGCTCTATCCCGGCTCTAAGTTCGGCTACCGCATGCCTATCGGACTGATGGAGATCATCGACAACTTCGAGCGTCCCTTCCTGCAGTCGTACTATGAGAAGTGGTATCGCCCCGACAACCAGGGAATCATCGTGGTGGGCGACATCGATGTCGACAAGATAGAACAGAAGATCAAAGACCTCTTCTCACCCATCGTGCTGCCTGAGAACCGTGCCCTGGTCACCAAGGAGCCCGTGCCCGACAATGCCGAGGCCATCTACGTGATCGACAAGGACAAGGAGCAGCGCACCAACCAGGTGTGGGTGATGATGAAGCACGAGGCAATCCCCGACTCACTGAAGGGAACGATGGCCTACGTGATTGCCGACTACCTGAAGGATGCCTCCGTGACGATGCTCAACGACCGTCTGAAGGAATATGCCGAGAAGCCCGAAAGCCCCTTCCTGAGTTCATCGGCCAACGACGGCAGATACCTCTTCTCGAACACCGTCGACGCCTTCGAACTGGATATCAGTCCTAAGGACGGCCAGATAGAGGCCGCTGTGACGGCTGCCCTCACCGAGGCCCGTCGCGCTGCCGAGTTCGGATTCACACAGACAGAATTCAACCGCTTCAAGCAGAACTATCTCAGCCAGCTCGAGAAGCAATACAGCAACAAGGACAAGCGCTACAACAGCCAGTTCGTGAACCAGTACGTGCAGCACTTCCTGAACAAACGGCCTATCCCCAGCATCGACTACACCTACTCCACCATGAAGCAGATTGTGCCCATGCTGCCCATCGACCTCGTTAACTCCATCATGAAGGAGTACATCCTCCCGAACGACACCAACCTCGTGGTATTCAGCGTCAACACAGAGAAGGAGGGTGCCACCTATCCTACTGAGGAAGGACTGAAGGCAGCCGTCGCAGCCGCCCGTGCAGCTCAGATTGAAGCTTACGTGGACAACGTGAAGGATGAACCGCTGATGACCACCCTGCCGAAGGCTGGCAAGATCGTGAAGGAAGAGAAGAACGACCTCTTCGGCTATACCGAGCTGACGCTCTCCAACGGTGCCAAGGTGGTGCTCAAGCAGACCGACCTGAAGAAAGACCAGGTGCTGCTGCGCAGCGAGGGCTTCGGAGGCTCTGCTCTCTATGGTGAGAAAGACTATGCCAACATCAAGATGTTCGACGACGTGATTGAGGCCAGCGGACTGGGCAACTTCTCGCATACCGAACTGGAGAAGGCCCTCGCCGGCAAGATTGCCAGCGCATCACTCTCGCTGGGTGCCAACCGCGTGAATATCAACGGCAGCTCTACACCGAAGGACGTGGAGACCATGCTCCAGCTGACATACCTCTACTTCACCAATATTGCCAAGGACCAGAAGTCGTACGACAACACGATGCAGACCGCTGAGGTGAACCTGAAGAACCGTCTGTTGCAGCCCGAGGCCGTGCTTCAGGACTCGCTGACAGCCACCATGACCAACCATAACCCGCGTAACAAGGCCCTGACCGTTGAGGACCTGAAACAGGTGGGTTACGACCGTATCCTCCAGATGGCCAAGGAGCAGACTGCCAACGCAGCTGCCTTCACCTTCACCATCATCGGCAACTACGACGAGCAGGCCATCCGTCCGCTCATCGAGACCTATCTCGCCTCCCTGCCCGCTCAGAAGGAGGTGGTGAAGAGCCCCAATGTGTCTACAGATTTCAAGGGCGTAGTCATCAACAACTTCAAGCAGAAGGGTGAGACTCCGAAGGCATACGCCGTGATGGACTGGTACACGAAGGCCATGCCTCTGACGGCAGAGAACGACGTGAAGATGGACATGATCGGACAGATTCTCGACATGGAGTACCTGAAGAAGATCCGTGAGGATGCCAGTGCCGCCTACACGGTGCAAAGCCTGTCGAACATCGACCGCAACGACTTCGAAACGACAGCCCAGATCCTGGCCATCTGCCCGATGAAGCCCGAGAAGGCCGACATCGCCATCCAGATTCTGCGCGACGAGGTGACAGCCCTGAGCAAGACCTGCGACCCCGACAAGCTGACAAAGGTGAAGGAATACATGCTGAAGAACCACGCCGACCAGCTGAAGCAGAACGGCTACTGGCTCGCCGTAATCAACGCATGGCGCAAGTGGGGCATCGACTTCCACAGCAACTACGAGAAGCTGGTGAATGCCCAGACTCCTGAAACCATCAGTGCTACGGCAGCTGAAATACTGAAGGCCGGCAACCGCGCCGAGGTCATCATGCTGCCTGCAGAATAATCGGATTTTTTACAAGAAAAGAATGAGTTATCTATTTTCATCAGAGTCAGTATCTGAAGGCCATCCCGACAAGGTGGCCGACCAGATAAGTGACGCTATACTCGACCAGTTCCTGGCATACGACTCGAAGGCACGCTGTGCCATCGAGTCGTTTGTCACCACTGGCCAGGTTGTCATCATGGGTGAGGTGCGCAGCGAAGTATACATCGACCTGCAGACCATCGCCCGCAACACCATCAAACGAATTGGCTACACCAAGGCCGAGTATCAGTTTGACGGCAACTCGTGTGGTATCTTGAGTGCCATCCACGAACAAAGCGCTGACATCAACCAGGGCGTAGACCGTGAGAACGAGGAAGAACAAGGTGCAGGCGACCAGGGCATGATGTTTGGCTATGCCACGAATGAGACGGAGTCGTATATGCCAGTATCACTCGACATCGCCCATCTGATCATGCGTACCTTAGCCGATATCCGCAAGGAAGGCAAGGAGATGACCTATCTCCGCCCCGATGCCAAGAGCCAGGTAACGGTGCAGTACAGCGACGAAGGTATCCCCGAGCGTATTGACACCATCGTGGTATCTACCCAGCATGACGAATTCGACGAAGACGAGAAGATGCTGGCAAAGATTAAGGATGACGTCATCAACATCCTCATCCCCAGGGTAAAACAGCAGATACATTCCCAGAAGGTACTCGATTTGTTCGGGCTCGACATCAAGTACTACGTGAACCCCACAGGAAAGTTCGTCATCGGAGGTCCTCACGGAGACACAGGTCTGACAGGCCGCAAGATTATCGTAGACACCTACGGTGGTAAGGGAGCCCACGGGGGAGGCGCATTCTCCGGCAAGGACTCCTCGAAGGTAGACCGCTCTGCAGCCTATGCAGCCCGACACATTGCCAAGAACATGGTGGCAGCAGGTGTCAGCGACGAGATGCTGGTGCAGGTGAGCTATGCCATCGGCGTGGCCAAGCCCATGAACATCTATGTGAATACATACGGTCGCAGCAAGGTACAGATGAGCGACGGCGAAATAGCAAAACGGATTGAGAAACTGTTTGACTTGCGACCGAAGGCCATCGAGCGCACGCTGAAACTGCGACAGCCAATGTACAGCGAGACAGCTGCCTACGGTCACATGGGCCGCAAGCCAGAGGTGATTCAAAAGACCTTCACAAGCCACTATCACGAAACCAAAACGCTCGAAATAGAACTCTTCACGTGGGAGAAACTTGACCGTGTGGACGATATCCGAAAGGAATTCGGACTCTAAGAAATGCTCAGAAGCGACAGCATCCACACAAATACAGAGCCTGCCGTATTTTCGGAATACACGGATACTATCAGGCAGATGCCGGCAAAACCGCAGACACCATATCAGGTGCTGCGGTTGTTGCCTAAAGATGCCACGCCCGCTCAGCAGGACTCTGCCATCCAGGCATGGTTCCAGCCAGGAGAGATTCACTACAGCACCCGGCCTGATACGCTGCATCTGCCAGGACATGGGGTGGGACGCAACCTGAAGGATGTAAACCTGCCTCAGTACTATCGGGAGAACTACTTCTCAAACGACTCTCTCTACCACCCCGAACTGGAAGCAGGACGCTACGGGGTGGCCGGCGATCCCGTGCCCAACAACATGAGCAACGACAGCCTGCTCAGCGGCACACTCCTGTTGTGCTTTGTATGCACGATGCTGGCAATTGCCGCCAGCCGCAACTTCATCTTTACGCATATCAAGAACCTGTTCTACATCCCAAAGACGGAAAACACATCGGAAGTGACCTCTGGGGAGATGAGAGCCCTGATATTCTTCTGCATCCAGACATCTCTGCTGTTAGCCCTGCTCTATTTCTTCTATGTAAGGTCATACGTGGCCGACACGTTTATAGTATCTGACGAATATCTCGTCATCGGCTTCTACTTAGCGGCCTTCACGGGATACTTCATAGTCAAGGCAATCATCCACTCTATTGCCGCCATCACCTTCTTCGGCGGTAAGAAAAACAGACAATGGGCACATACTTCGCTCTTCTTGACAACCATGGAAGGGTTCTTTCTTTACCCGGCAATATTGTTGCTTGGTTATCTCAATGTTGCTCACCAAACCATTATCTATTATGTGCTGACAGTGGTCTTTTTAGTTAAATTATTGTCTTTTTATAAGTGCTATGTAATCTTTTTTAGACAAAATGGTATTTTTCTGCAAATAATTTTGTACTTTTGCGCCCTTGAAATCGTTCCCTTAGCCACTCTCTGGGGTGGACTTGAGGTAATGACCAACGCATTGAAAATAAATTTTTAGGACACAGATGATCAAAAAGATTCTGGTTTCACAGCCAAAGCCAACGAGTGAGAAATCGCCATATTTCGATATTGCGAAGAGATTTGAGGTAGAACTGGTGTTCCGTCCATTTATCAAGGTGGAAGGAATCACTTCAAAGGAGTTCCGGGCTCAGAAGGTGAGCATTCTAGACCATACTGCAGTGGTCTTCACCTCCCGCCATGCCATTGATCACTTCTTCAATATGGCAAAGGAGTTAAGAGTGAACATCCCTGAGGACATGAAGTACTTCTGCGTCACAGAGACAATCGCTCTGTATATCCAGAAATATGTGCAGTATCGCAAGCGTAAGGTCTTCTTCGGTGAGACGGGAAAGATTGATGATCTGGTGCCGACAATGGTCAAGCACAAGACAGAAAAATATCTCGTGCCAATGAGCGATGTACACAACGACAGTCTCTCAAACCTGCTCGACAGCAAGAAGCTGATCCACCATGAGGTGGTGATGTACAAGACCGTCAGCAACGATTTCACACCTGAGGAGGTTAAGAATTTCGACTACGACATGCTGATATTCTTCAGTCCGTCGGGTATCGAGTCACTCACGAAGAACTTCCCCAGTTTCAAGCAGGACAAGATAGCCATTGCCACCTTTGGTCCTACCACGGCCAAAGCAGCCAAAGAAGCAGGACTGCGACTCGACATTGAAGCTCCCACGGAGAAATATCCTTCAATGACAGCTGCCTTGCAGCATTATCTATTGGAACAGGAAGGTTGACACCTTATTATATATTATGGCGGAATCCGCATCTCTGACATTCAGTAAGAGAGAGCGTATCGTCAGCCGGAAACTGATAGAACAGCTCTTCAGTAAAGGCAGCAGCCAATCAATGTCTGCCTTTCCACTGAGAATTGTCTATATGCAAAAAGAACGTGACGGCGAACCCCTACAGGTGCTGGTCAGCGTTTCCAAAAGGCACTTCAAACACGCCGTCGACCGTAACAGGGTGAAGCGGCAAATACGCGAGGCATATCGTCTTCACAAACATCTGCTGGCACAGAGAATCCCGGAAGGCATCTCCATAGCACTTGCCTTCATATGGCTCTCCGACTGGCACTACAGCAGCCAGCGGATTGAGAAGAGCGTCAGCAGACTAATGGAAAAAGTGGCAGTAAACGTATGAATACCATCCGACTCATCTGCCAATTCCTCTCGAAAGCTATCACATGGCTGCTTTGTCTGCCTATCGTGTTCTACCAGACCTGTATCTCGCCATTCACGCCACCCTCCTGTCGGTTCACGCCGACATGCAGCGAATATGCGAAGCAGGCACTTCGCAAACATGGTCCTTTCAAGGGACTATATCTGGCAGTCTGGCGAATACTCAGATGCAATCCCTGGGGTGGCTCCGGATATGATCCGGTGCCGTAAGTTTCCCGAGTTATCGGAGCCCCACAACATAATTATTCATTAAAATAAGAATCATTCGATGATTAAAAACTTTGTTGAAGAACTGAAATGGCGCGGCATGCTGGCACAGATGATGCCCGGCACCGAGGAACTGCTACAGAAAGAGATGGTGACAGCCTATCTGGGTACCGACCCAACAGCCGACTCGTTGCACATCGGTCACCTGTGCGGCATCATGATGCTTCGCCATCTGCAGCGCTGTGGCCATAAGCCCATCATCCTCGTTGGCGGTGCCACTGGTATGATCGGCGATCCCTCCGGCAAGAGCCAGGAGCGCAACCTGCTGAATGCTGAGACCCTCTACCACAACCAGGAGTGCATCAAGAAGCAGGTAGCCAAGTTCCTCGACTTTGAGTCGAAGGAGCCCAATGCTGCTGAGATGGTTAACAACTACGACTGGATGAAGGACTTCACCTTCCTCGATTTTGCCCGTGAGGTGGGCAAGCACATCACCGTCAACTATATGATGGCCAAGGACAGTGTGCAGCAGCGACTGAACGGTACAGCCCGCGACGGACTGTCTTTCACAGAGTTCACCTATCAGCTGCTGCAGGGCTACGATTTCCTATATCTCTATCAGCATAAGAACTGCAAGCTGCAACTGGGTGGCAACGACCAGTGGGGCAACATCACGACAGGTACAGAACTGATTCGCCGTACTCTTGGACATGAATGCGAGGCTTTCGCACTGACCTGTCCTCTGATAACCAAGGCCGACGGAAAGAAGTTCGGCAAGACAGAGAGCGGCAACGTATGGTTGGATCCGAAGCGCACCTCACCCTACCGTTTCTACCAATTCTGGCTCAACGTGAGCGATGACGACGCAGAGAAGTACATCAAGATATTTACCTCACTGGAGAAGGATGTCATCGACCAGCTCGTTGAGGAACACAAGCAAGACCCTGGACGCCGTATCCTTCAGAAGCGCCTGGCCGAGGAAGTAACCACCATGGTGCATGGACAAGAGGCCCTGGACATGGCTATCGAAGCTTCAAATATCCTGTTCGGCAAGTCAACGAAGGAAGCTCTTGAGCGTCTCGACGAGCAGACTTTCCTCGATGTGTTCGATGGTGTGGAGCAACACGAGATTTCCAAAGACCAGCTCGGACAGCCTGCCATCGAACTGCTGACCACATCAGCCCCCGTATTCCCTTCCAAAGGTGAGATGCGCAAGATGGTACAGGGCGGAGGTGTCAGCCTGAACAAGGAGAAGCTGACAGACCAAAACCGTGCCATCACGGCCGACGACCTCATCGATGGCAAGTATATTTTGGCACAAAAAGGCAAAAAGAACTACTATCTGCTCATCGTAAAATAAGAAAGATAAGTGAAAATTTGGCTATATGCCAAATTTTCACTACCTTTGCAACCGCAAACTGGACGATGGTGTAATGGTAACACTACAGGTTTTGGTTCTGTCATTCCCGGTTCGAATCCGAGTCGTCCAACTCTAAAGAACAAATCAAAAGCTTATGAAGACTAACTATGAAATAAGGTATGCAGCTCATCCTGAAGATGCCAGACAGTATGACACTGCCCGGTTGCGTAGGGATTTCCTTATAGAGCGGATATTTGCCACTGACGAGGTAAATATGGTCTACTCGATGTACGACCGAATGGTTGTTGGAGGGGCTATGCCTGCTACCGAATCCCTTAAACTGGAAGCTATCGATCCCTTGAAGGCTGACTATTTCACCCAACGTCGTGAGATTGGAATCTACAACGTAGGCGGAGATGGTGTGGTACTGGTAGGTGACGAGACATTCGAGTTAGCTTTTAAGGAAGCTCTATACGTGGGGCGCGGCGATCGCGATGTGATATTCAGCAGTAAGGACGCAAACCACCCTGCCAAATTCTACTTCAACTCTACCACTGCCCATTGTGCCTATCCATGCCGTAAGATCACGAAGAAAGATGCCGTTGTAGCCCACATGGGCTCGCTGGAGATGTCGAACGAGCGTAACATCAACAAGATGATCGTCAATCAGGTACTGCCCACCTGTCAGTTACAGATGGGGATGACCGAATTGGCCACTGGCAGTATATGGAACACCATGCCAGCTCACGTTCACAGCCGTCGCATGGAAGCCTACTTCTACTTCGAGCTGCCAGAGGATCAAGCCATTTGCCACTTCATGGGTGAACCACAAGAGACGCGCCACATCTGGATGCGCGGCGAGCAAGCCGTACTATCCCCTGAATGGAGCATCCACAGTGCAGCAGCGACCCACAATTACACATTTATCTGGGGGATGGGGGGTGAGAATCTCGACTATGGCGACCAGGACTTTTCAAATATCACTGATTTAAAATAACTTCAAAAACAAACAATTTATGGCAAATCTATTTTCATTAGAAGGTAAGAACGCGTGGATTACCGGCGCATCTTACGGTATCGGTTTCAACATTGCCAAGGCATTTGTGAATGCAGGCATCAAGACCATCATCTTCAACGACATCAATGAGGCAGCCCTCGAGCGCGGCCTGGCCAACTACAAAGAGGCAGGCATCGAGAACGTCAAAGGCTACGTATGCGACGTGACCAACGAGGATGCCATCAAGGCTCTTGTTGAGCAAATACACAAAGAAGTAGGTCAGATTGATATTCTGGTAAACAATGCCGGCATCATCAAGCGCATCCCGATGCACGAGATGAAGCGCGCCGAATTCCAGCAGGTCATCGATATCGACCTCGTTGGTCCGTTCATCTGCTCTTCAGCAGTCATCCCCGAGATGATGGAACGTAAAGAAGGCAAGATCATCAATATCTGCTCGATGATGTCGGAACTGGGTCGTGAGACCGTCAGTGCTTATGCTGCTGCCAAGGGTGGTCTGAAAATGCTTACCCGCAATATCTGCTCTGAATATGGTGAGTACAATATCCAGTGTAACGGTATTGGCCCAGGCTACATTGCCACACCTCAGACAGCTCCCCTCCGTGAGCGTCAGCCAGACGGCAGTCGTCATCCATTCGACAGCTTCATCTGCGCCAAGACTCCTGCCGGACGCTGGCTCGATCCCTCTGAACTCGGTGGTCCAGCCGTATTCCTGGCTTCACATGCTTCTGACGCAGTCAATGGCCATGTGCTCTATGTGGACGGCGGTATTCTTGCCTATATCGGTAAACAGCCCAAGTAAACAGAAAACAAAATGGGATTCCTTTCGCAGGAATCCCATTTAAATTTTGTTTACAAATTACTATTAGAGTGCGTCTGCGAGGTCAGCACCAGCCTTAAACTTGGCAACCTTCTTGGCAGCAATCTTGATCTTCTCCTTTGTTGCGGGGTTGATACCCTCACGAGCGGGGCGCTCGCTAACACTGAAAGTACCGAAACCAACGAGGGCAATCTTGTCACCTGCTACGAGAGCATCCTTAATGGCTGCAACCGTTGCGTCAAGAGCTTTCTTTGCATCAACCTTTGAGAGACCAGCACCTGCTGCAATCTTCTCTACCAATTCTGTTTTGTTCATAATGTTGTTAATTTGATTAATTATTGTTATTAAAACTGATTATACTATGAAATTCTTCGCAAATATAAGAGAAAGTTATTAAAAAAACAACAAAAAAACCGAAAAAATAACATTTTTATCGAAAAATAGTTGTTTCCGCCCCATTTTTCAGCAAAAAAAGAGATATTTTTCGTAATTTTGCACCCGAAAGGCGTAAAAAGGTGCAGACACCCACCGCCAGGTTTTTATATTCGTAAATCGTTTAGAATAAATAGTATCGTGTTTCGAATACCTACCATCACCAAGAATCTGTTGATTATCAACGGACTCGCTTTTTTAGCGACTTTAGTTCTCCAAATGAGGAGAATTGATCTTGCCGACATCGGCGGACTTCATTTCTTTATGGCAAATGATTTCCACTTGTACCAACTTGTGACATATCTGTTCCTACATGCTAATTTCATGCACATCCTGAGTAACATGTTCGGCCTTTGGATGTTTGGCTGTGTCATTGAGAATGTATGGGGCCCCAAGAAGTTCCTTTTTTATTACATTACTTGCGGCATCGGAGCAGGAATTCTGCAGGAGGTCGCTCAGTTTGGGTCATTCTATTATACTGTCATTTCACAGGTACCGGGAGCTGGATTATCCACTGTTCTCCAATATGGCGCACAGTATGCCAGCGTACTCAATAGCTGGACTACCATCGGAGCTTCTGGAGCTGTCTACGCCGTCATCCTTGCCTTCGGAATGACATTCCCCAATGAACGACTGTTTATCATACCTTTCCCCTTCCCCATCAAGGCTAAATGGTTTGTCATGGGATACGTGGCCATTGAGTTCTTCTCATCCATTACCTCTGCCGGCGACGGTGTGGCCCATACGGCCCACTTGGGTGGCATGCTCTTCGGTTTCTTGATGATACGCTACTGGAACAAACACCCCAACGCCCGTTTCGACAAAAGCCGTGGGCAACAGTTCTTCGAGAACTTGAAACGCAACTTTGACCAGCGTCAGCAAAATCAACACCACAATCCAAATATGCATGCAGAGCGCGGAGGCTCCAAAGAGGCTGACATGGAGTACAATGCCCGTAAAAAAGCTAATCAAGACGAAATTGACGCCATATTAGACAAGATACGCAAGAGTGGTTACGACAGCTTATCGAAAGAGGAGAAACAAAAACTCTTTGATGCCAGCAACCGATGATTAAGCAACTCAAATCATTCACGCTTAACATGGTGGCCGGAGCCAATATTGCCACCATCATCCTGCTGGTGTTAGCCGGTTACTCAGACCGTCTAAACCCTGTGGAGCACCCTATTCTTTCCTGCATGGGCATGACTTTTCCCATTTTCATGATCTTCAATCTGCTGTTCCTCTTCTTCTGGCTCACATTCAAGTGGCGAAGGGCCTGGATTCCCATCGCCGGCTTTGCAGCGGTCTACATTCCACTGACAGTATATATGCCTCTGAACATGAGGCAGGAACTGCCCGACGGGACCATCAAGGTCCTTTCATACAACGTGTGCTCCTATGGTGGCAACTACAAATATGAAAATGGCTTCGACACAGTCTACAATTATCTGAAGCGTCAGGATGCAGACATCGTATGTCTCCAAGAAGATGTTGACGCTTGGCGCAGATTTGTCTTCCTGCGCTATTCCAAGATTTACCCGTACAACGACACAACAGTCTTCTACAACAATGCACGAGGAATGAATGGCATGGGCATTCACACCCGCTTTCCCATTATCCGCAGGGAACGTATTCCCTACCAGTCGACAGGCAACGGCTCGATGGCCTGGTACCTCAAGGTTGGCAAGGATACCTTGCTGGTGATCAACAACCACTTGGAGGGCACTCATCTCTCCGATGAAGACCGTGACAACTACAAGCGCCTCATCAAAGGAAACATGAGACGCGACACAGCACGCCAAGAATCGGTGCTGCTCCTGAATAAGTTGGGAAAGGCTGCAGCCAAACGTGCCCCTGAGGCAGAGGCAGTGCATCAGTACATCAAGACCCACAGCCAGTATCCCATCATCGTATGTGGCGACTTCAACGACAATCCCATTTCCTACTCACGCCGCACTATCAGCGAGGACCTTACCGACTGCTTTGCGGCATCGGGCAGAGGCATCGGTTTGTCATATAATCAGAAAGGCTTCTTCTTTCGAATCGACCACATTTTGTGCTCAGATCAGTTCCAGCCATATAATTGTCAGATTGACGACAAAATGGACGCCAGCGACCATTATCCCATCATTTGTTGGCTAAAAAAGAAGGATAAACCATAAAAAATGAACGTTTTTTGGCAAGAAATTTTTTCCTTCCAAAAAAAAGGTCTATATTTGCACGCTAAAATGTACGCGAATAGAATATATAATAAATAAATAACATCAAAAATCAAAATGCAAAACAAAGGAATTGTAAAATTTATCGCAGTGCTTCTGATTCTCGTGTGCTGCTTCTACCTTTCCTTCTCATTCGTGACACGCCACTACGAAAGTAAGGCTGCTGCCATGGGCGAGGAGGCAGGCGCGGAGTACCTCGATTCAATCAACAATGAGAAGGTGTACATGGGCATCTACTCCCTGAAGCAGTGCCGTGAGATGGAAATCGGCCTGGGTCTTGACCTGAAAGGCGGTATGAACGTTATCCTTGAGGTGTCAGTACCCGATGTCGTTGACGTGCTGGCTGACCACAAGACAGATGCAGCCTACAAGAAGGCAATGGAGCTGGCCAAGAAGGAAGAGGAGACAAGTCAGAACGACTTCATCTCCCTGTTTGTGAAGTATTGGAAACAAGAAGGCAATGGCCGTCCCCTCGCAGCCATCTTCGCCACTCAGCAGATGAAGGGCAAGGTCAGTACGCAGTCGAGCGACGCCGAGGTAGAAAGGGCTCTGCGCACCGAAGTTCAGGCTGCTGTTGACAACTCTTTCAACGTTGTACGTAACCGTATCGATAAGTTTGGCGTCGTTCAGCCCAACATCCAGAAGCTCGAAGGCCAGAGCGGACGTATCATGGTCGAGATGCCTGGTATCAAAGAGCCTGAGCGCGTTCGCAAGCTCCTCCAGGGCTCTGCCAACCTAGAGTTCTGGGAGACCTACAACAGCCAGGAGATTACCCCCCTGCTGGCCCAGCTCAATCAGCGCTATGCTGCCCAAGGCGGTGCTGCTGTAGGCAGCGATTCCATTGCTGCTGCCGACACTACCGGAATATCCGGTAACGCCGAAATATCCGGAGAAGCCGCCGACACCGCAAAAGCAGCTGCTGGCGACCTGGCCTCAAAACTGACCAAGAAGGAAGCCAAGAGCAACGACTCTCAGGCTGCCGAACTGGCCAAGAAAGCCAATCCCCTCTTCTCTATCTTCCAGCCTGTACAGGGCAACGCTCTCGCAGTGGTTGGCTACGCCAATGCACGCGATACTGCTGAGATCGACAAGATCATCTATTCCGACCTTGCAGCCCAGATATTCCCTGCTGAGCTGAAACTCCGCTGGGGTGCCAAGGCCGAGACATTCGGTGGTGAGAATACTCGTGGTGACATCTTCGAACTCTATGCACTGAAAATCACAGAGCCTTCAGGCCGCGCTCCACTGGAGGGTGACGTTATCACCAGTGGTAAGGACGACTTCGACCAGATGGGACATCCCTGCGTATCCATGCAGATGAACTCTGACGGTGCACGCCGCTGGAGCCAGATTACGAAGCAGAACATCGGCCGTGCCGTTGCTATCGTGCTCGACGATGCCGTTTATTCTGCCCCCCGTATCCTGACACAGATCGACGGTGGTAACTCTCAGATTACAGGTAACTTTACCATCGAGGACACCAAGGACCTGGCCAACACCCTGAATTCAGGTAAGATGCCGGCTCCCACACGTATCGTACAGGAAGAGGTTGTTGGTCCGTCGCTGGGTGCTCAGTCTATCCAGCAGGGTATCATCTCGTTCATCGTGGCCTTCGTGCTGCTGATGATCTACATGATCATGCTGTACGGCTTTATCCCTGGTCTGCTCTCAGATATCGCCCTGCTGTTCAACCTGTTCTTCACACTGGGTATCCTGACATCGTTCCAGGCTGCCTTGGCCATGCCTGGTATCGCCGGTATCGTGCTGACCCTGGGTACAGCTGTGGATGCCAATGTGCTCATCTACGAGCGTATCAAGGAAGAGCTGAAGAAGGGCCTCAGCGTCAAAGAAGCCCTCAACAAGGGTTACAGCAACGCCTTCAGTGCCATCTTCGACTCTAACTTCACATCACTCATCACCGGTATCATCCTGCTCTACTTCGGTACAGGTCCCGTGAAGGGCTTCGCCACAACCTGGATCATCGGTATCGCCGTCAGCT
>ODAI011060158.1_pt1 | contig 30655 bp, 67 predicted proteins | sample 1539321 | NCBI WGS metagenome assembly ODAI01 (sample SAMN02144231, study PRJEB22623) | gut metagenome | biome: sheep rumen | host: Ovis aries | place: New Zealand
AGTAATGAAGTGTATTTCTTTCCTAAGTTTTTTAAATTTTTTATGAGTTCAATAATTTCATCAATTGCCTGTTCATAATGCAATAAATCTTCATGTCTGGGTTGACTAATATCTTGTCTCAGATTTTCAAGCCATTTGATAGCATCTTCACTTGTCATTCCACTTCACCCTTCGCCCACAATGTGGGCAATAATTAAATACCGGATCAAGAGTTGTCCTGCAATTCTGACAACAGAAAACTTCTATGCCACCATTAAAAGAACCAATTACTTTCGTGTCTACTGGAATTGCATTTTGTTCTTGCGGCAGTTCCTGTGCATCATTAATATATTCCATTATTGCATTATAATCTTCGCGCAACAGTGCAAGTTCATTGATATATTCTTTAAAATCTTTTACCCATTTTTCAGCATCCATTTATATTACTCCTATAGCACTCTGTATTATTAACCATTATTATCCTCCTATTTAATCCTCATTAAAAGCAGTCTCTTGTAATTCAATATAGCGGAAGTCATCACAATCTTCCGCATAATCCGTATCTTTATATTCATAATTCCACGGACATTCATCACGTTCTACTTTCCAGCGGCATTCTTCGCAAGTCATTTGTTATTTTCCTTTCGCCATCAAATATAGGCCGTAGCATAATAATGCTACTAAAACAACCAATCCAATTAGTTCACCGAAGTCGATTGTAATGAACATGTTATTCTCCTATTTAAGTCATTCTCACGCCGCATTCCGGACAGTATTTTGATTTGTTTCCAGTTATATATCCGCAGCTACTACACCGATAAAAAGCTGAAGGGTCGCCATCAAATGGTGAATAACATGGATTATGGCTGATATAAATCCATTCGTGCTTTATATTCGTACTTTTAAAATAAACATTATCTGTACATCGTTGTTCTATTCCTCGTTCGGTTTCAACTTCATAACGCTTTGGACAATCTGTACAGTCTATTGGTGGTTTACAAGTAATCATTTATTAATACTCCTAATTATTATTATATTGCGCGGGTAAGGATTTGCACCTTACATACGGACTTTATTCTCCATGATTCCGAGTTTTAACGTCCTCTTTGACTGGAGCCGCTTTTTCGGCGCGTAGTCTCAACTCTCGCATGTCCGCCAACCGTCTACTGCTGCATCCTCATGGATTTGTATTTGCGTCTACATATTCCGCCACCGCTTAATACTATAATTTATTTTTGTATAATCCTATAGGTATAAGTTGGCATATGACATTCTTTTGACCATTTGCCCTTACCGAAGGAGAAGCGAAAATAATTATTATGTTCTTCTACTCCTTCGACTTCATACTGGCTACTCATTTCAACCCAATGATTTGTTAGTTCAACTATCATTTACTTTCCTTCTTTCTATAATTATTATAATAAAAGTTTTATTAAAAGTCAAATATCTGTTTTGAAAGAATCGGCGCAGACTCGCCCGCGAGGGCGAGTACTCGCGCCATTATTATTATTTTTATATTATTATTTATATTATTATTATATTATTATTACTACGGTAATTTTTACCATAGGTTATGGTAATTTTTACCGAAACTTATGGTAATTTTTACCGCATAGGGTATGGTAAAAATTACCGCATTCAATGCGGTAAAAATTACAGTATTGCGGCTGGAACAAATTGAAATTGATTTGTTGTATTTTCAACAGGGCGCAGGCAATTATATTCTTCTAATTCTTTTCGCGCAAGACGTAAACCTTTATCGCTGATTCCTGTTTCATTCATAATTGCTTTAGGAGAAAAATCAAACTTCTTTGCTCCTGCCCAAGAATATAAGTACTCCCATAATTTATAACCATTTCCTGTTAATTTTTTCATTGCGGCCTTTTTATATTTCCAATATACCCAAGGCGCGAATGAGTCACCTGATGTATCTCCAGCCTGCCTGACGGTTTGCCCTATATCTAATAAAATTGTTAATTGATTAGCGTAATTCGCCATAAGTATCAACTCCTGTTTGAAATGCTATTAAAATGCTATATTACTTTGCCGTTAGCTTTTGAATCGCCGCCCTTAATTCTGGTGTATCTGTAAATAAAATAACCTCGCGCGTAGGATCCTTATAATTTAGTGCTTTACCTACAGGCTTAAAACCTAATTGATAAAGCTTATTAGCTAACTTCCAAGTAAAGACTGCGTATGTTTTATCTGCCATATTACTCTTACTCCTCAACAATAATGCTATTAATTAATTCTCTATACTTCTTCAATCCATCTTTAATTCCCATCAACTTTGTTCCATTAGGAACAGAATATCCCTTTACATAATTCTGAATACTAGTAGGGGTACAGTTACAGAATTGCGCGAGCACGTCCTTCCTTACGTGCGCAATATCCACTAACTTTTGAAGTTCTTCAACCTCGGGCATATTATCACCTCCATTCTATTTGTAGTGTGCATTAAATTGATTCAATATAATTTCTTTCTCATGAAATGAAATTAAAGGGTAGACGAATATCATCTACCCTTAACGCGCAACTTTAATATATCTTCATACTGATCTACTACTTCGTACTTAGAATAAAACTCAGTTGCATTTACAGGTTCGGTTAGACGAGCCCAAACGTAGGTATTCGGAATCTTATCCACATGGATACATCCTACTATACCTACAATAAGAAGAATTGGAATTGTAATTGCGCTAATAATTTTTGTTTTTAGTTCTAATGGGTCGTCAATTGCACATGCAATGAGTGCAATTAGCCATGTAATCGCGCTACATATCATAATTATAGGAATAATCATAAGGGGGTTAACATCACGCTGATAAAATAATACTTCCATATATCCTCCTCAAAAGATAAACAAATCCAAATAATCGGGCTCTAGTCCCAGGAAGTCCCGCAAAGCATCTTCAGCGCCATCCAACGACCCGCGTTGAAATTGAAACTCCATTTCTTCCGCACAGTCATGGATAGCTTCCATTGCTTCATTATACGAAATCCCGTCTCTCTTACTAATCATAGTTGCAAGTTCCTCAAGTGTTCTAGGCATAGGTTTCCGGTTCTCCTTTCTTATATAACGATTAGGCGCAGTCGCGCCCAAATGAAAATGAAATTGGGGTTATTTACGGGGTTTCCCAATCTATTCTTGTAATCTCCACATTACTTTCATTTTGAAATGATGTTAGATGATAGCCAAGCGCGATAAGAGCTTGGCGTACGTTTTGGGATAATTCACCTGCATAAATAATATAGGTTCCTCCATTTGAAATTGAATCCCAAATGCGTACTTCAAGGTGCTTATGTAGAGAAAAATCCTGGGGTGTCTTTAAGGATGCTATTGCGGCCGCTTCCCTCGCTGTTAACATTGCTTATCTCCTTTTGAAATTGCGCTTTCAATAGCGCACTTTCATAATTATAAAACTCCTATCCACAGTAACTACAATATACGGGTGGGTTTGAGGTTTGCCGCATCCTACAATTGCTACAATACCATTATTCCGATTTTAAAATCAAATTAGCCATTAGTCCCACAGATGGGGCAGTACCCTAAACAAACGAACCCCAACATCCTCCCTCAATTTATCCTGATACTCCTTAATTTCACGAGCACGCGCAAAGTGTTCTTTGGTACTATTCGAATACTCATTCATGCGCTCAGCCGCATCCGAACTACATTCTCTAAGATCGCACGCGAGCTGCCGCAAATATGATTGCCACTTTTCGAATGTATCAAACTCACGATATCCAGGATACGTATTAGCTTTATCCGCAAGTTCCTCCAACATATTCGGCAACACTTCAAGCAACCAATTATCCAAATCCCACCAGTCACTATCGCAATAACCTCTACGAACACGCTGGCGCGCAAACTTCCAATCCATCTTCCAGTTCTTTAGCTTACGAATAGGATGGCGCCAACTCCATACTGACTTCTCGAATACATTCAAACTCATTTCTCAATTCCAACCCCTTTCTTTACTTATATTATAATATAATTTTAACTAAAAGTCAAATCCTTTTTAACATTCTCAAATACTACTTGGCTTCATCCAAAGTTTTATATACTCTGAATATCCTCGTATCCAACTCACTATCAATTGGAAGATAGGGCAATTGCGGCAATCCATTAACTATTGGAACCTTCTTGATCCCTATACGGATTGCGCCATTTGTCGTATTAAATACCGTACATTCAACATCTTTCCTATTTCTTGGATTATATGTATCTATCACATATCCAATCATTCTTCCAACACCTCATTAATTTCTGCAACCAATTCCCTAATGCCCTTCTAAATCTATGCGCGCAAATCATTACTAATACCGCTGGTACCATTAACCCATCTACTTAGTGTCGAATGCGAAACGCCGCAATATACTGCAAGCGTGCGCAACGAGATATTGGGGCCATCGGGACTATTTAAATACTTAATCTAATCTTTTAATTTCATTTCTGCACCACCATGGTACGTCTAAAAGTAAAAATAAAACGCCTTGCTAAAGGCGCGAACCTCCTACTCCAGTTAAAAGAAAGAATAGAAGAAAGAGTAGGGAGGTACATAATTGAAAGGAGGGGTAAGAGATACACAGGGAGACGGGTAGGGGTTAATTTGACGAGGACAAAGTGGCTATTATGGATAAGTGCCAAAATTGCAACGTCTGTCAAGTGTTCGTGTATCAATTTCCTACTTGCAATTTTATTATACTCTAGTATTTGACTTTTGTCAAATAATAGGAAAAGTTAAATGTTTGATTATTTTTAAAAATAATTTTATTTTATTTATTTTTTTTAATTATTTAATTTTTTATTTAATTATTAGTTTTTTTATAGTTAAACTAGTTGTTGAACTAGTTGTTTAACTCGTTATTATATTATATATTATATTATATAGTGTTTTTATTATTAAAATAAAAAGTGTATATTTTTTTTACTAATATATACGGGGGGGGGGGTTAGTAAAAAAAATGTATTTTTCAAATGTTATTTTTATTTTTAACTTGCGTAACAAAATGTATCATTCTAAATGTAATAAAAATACAAAATCATTAGAAGAAAAAATTACTTGACATTTTACTAATGTTGTGGTATGATATAATTGAGGTGATAGAATGACTACGGTTACAGATTTAGCAAATGATAATAAATTAAACTTTCGCCGCGGTATGTATAACATATTGGATTGCGGCATCAGGACTGGTAAGACTTATTGGGCTGTTAATAATTTGCAGCGCTTCACGCGCGATGGCCAGCTTAATAGGGTATTATATTTAGTAGATACTAATTCATTAAAAGACTAGATTCTACTTGAATATAGCGATACGTGCGCGGATGCAGATATGTTTTGGTAGAACTAGCACAGCTGGAGTGAGACTATTAATAAAATAGGTGTTATGTGTTACTAGGGATTTGGCGCGAGACTTATTAATGGAGAAGGTCAATTCCTCGACAGAATAGATGTTATTTGCTGGGATGAATGCGACTCTATATTTGACTTTGCTACTTAGGCTTTTCGCTATGCGCGCGCAAAGGATTATGACCGCAAAGATAAACAGATTTCAAATGCTGAGATTCTATCTGTAATATAGGGTTTTATGAGCACAAAAGAATATATGCCATTGATTCTCTTAGGCAAGTGGGAAGAGATTATTAATACTAATCGTATTCTATGTATAGGTTTAAGCGCGACGCCTGAGCGCGCGCGGGCTTATTATTCCAGCTTGGTAAGCGCTAGTAATGTAGGTAAACTGGAAGCTGGATATAGAATTGCGGCGGATATTTACTTTACTAATATCTTGGATCATATTAAAAAATTACATCCTATTCCTGGCCGGGGCTATTGGTGTTATTCGCCTTTTATTACTCCTAATTAGGGAATAGTTAATGCGGCGAAAGAGCAAGGCTTTAATGCAATTGAATTACATTCGCCTGATAATAGAGATAAGCCAATGGATGAAGAATAGCGTCAAGCATTTGACACAATAGTAAAGACTGGCTTAGTGCCGATACAGTATGACTTTGTAGTTGTCAATAAGGCGTTGGCGCGCGGAATTAACATTATAGACAAACGATTTGACAATGTAATTATTGACAGCTTTGACGCGGCTGACCGCATACAAGCAGCTCGTTAGACGTTTGAATACTAGCGACATTTAAAAACATTTTGCAGCGAAATCCCAGAAATGTATTTAAACCGCTGGCTTACAATAGATGAATGCCGTATTTTAGCAGAATATATGGCAGTGCCCAGCTTGGATAGTGCTGGGCATAATAGCTCTAAAATTATGACGTGGAATAGTTTAAAGACATATTTACCAGCTGTAGGATATACAGTAGAATAGCGGCAAAAAACTATTAATAAAAAAAGAATGCAAATGTGTTTTATTACTGGTGCATGGCACGATGCAGAAATAAAAGATAACGAGTTTTTAGCATTGGTAGATGCGAAAGGGGCGTAGTATAAAAGTTAATCAATTTCCAGCTTACGTCAAAAATTGTATCCAAAATACTGTATCCAATTCCAGCTTCTCGCGCGAAAATTGCTCCCAATTTCCAGCTCCCACGAACTTTCATATTGCGGCGGGTCCCCGTATTCCTATCTCCATCGGGGATATTGCAGCTTGTCGCGCTATGATTTTTCGTGGGACTAATTTTTTTGCAGCTTGGTTGGGATAAAGATTCCAGCTTGAGTCAAATGTTTGACTTTTCAGCTTATTTGCAGCTTGTCAAGTATTTGCAGCTTGTCCAGCATTTGGATACAGTATACAGTATTATGAATACGGGATACAATATACGGATACTGGATATTGGATACAATAGGAATGTTGGATACTTGACGGGTGTTGAAATTAGATGTTGAACATCTAAAATCCCTAATTGACATTTCGTAGAATCATGATATAATACAGATATCACCTGAAAGGAGCGTATGGTATGGAATTGAGATTAGCAACACATAAGGATTTAATGAAAGTTATTAATGCTTTAAGGTATAAGAATCTTACGTATCTTACTCCGATACAAGTGGACCGGGATTATAGACACCGGCGGCTGTATGTTGTCGCGGATAACGAGAAAGTATTGGCAACTGTTTCACTTGTACCCGAACCGCAATATAACTATACCGCTATTAAAAGATTATGTATTTGTAATAAGAAAAATCAGGGTAAAGGTATCGCTCGATATGCTATACAAGAAATTACTAAAATTGTACAGGGCAATATTGGGGCAACTCCGTGGGATGACAATGCGGGAATGCGGCATTTGCTTGAATCAGAAGGATTTGAATTAAAATACATTTTTGACATTAAATGGTGTTTCTATTGCAAGACCGTTTGACGGTCTTGAGAAGTTAGATGTTGAACATCTAAAATTGGTGATTGACTTTTCTCATAATATGAGTATAATATAATTATCAACTGAAGGAAAACAGTGCAAACCAGAAAGGAACTGAAAGATGAAGAAATATGTGTACATTGTAGAAGAGCCGAGTGAATGGGGCGATGGTTATGAGATTGATGAAGTATTTGAAGATAAAGATAAAGCTTTGGATTATGCCGCGAACTACGCTGTTGAACGTTGGAACCCTATTGATGAAGATGAATGGATAGATGAAATGGAAAGAACTAATAAATATATTTCTAGGTTTGATTATAAGCGGACGGTTGTAGAAAATCAATGGGACGGGATAGTTAGAGTTAGCGAATATGAATTGCAATAAGGGCGCAAGCCCTTATAATATTAGATGTTTAACATCTAAAATCGGTACTTGACTTCTTCTATATCTGTGATATAATACAGACATGAAGTGAAGGAAAACACTGAAAACCAGAAGGGATTATGATATGACGAAGTATCTGATTGTAAAGTGTAAAGAGCTCGGCGACCAGTATGAATGTGATTGCGATCGTGAACCTATGTTTCTGGTGGATGATTGGAAAGATTGGTTTAATAAGAATCGCCCGACTTATATGTTTGAAGTATATAAGTTTGTGGATGAAGAAGAAGCAACACTGGAAAAAACATATGATGAAGCGCTGGACGAAGGAATGGCGCTGTATTTCTGGGGTATAGATGATGATTGTGAAAAAGTTGCACCGACCGTGATTGCACATTATAAAGATTATGATCGTAGTAAGAAAGTACCCGATAAAGTATGGAAAATTTTCCGGCAGGGTGCTTATTGGGTAGACGGATATGAATTTACTGAAGAAAACTTTAAAAATGATTTGAAATGTTGTGGATATGCTTCTTGGACTGATAAAGAGCATAAGAAATTTTGGATATATGGACATTATGAGGATGGTCGTTATGACTTAGGATATTAAGGGGTTTTACCCCTTAATTAAAGTTAGATGTTAAACATCTAATTTCGGGACTTGACTTCTCCATAAAATCTGTTATAATGTGTATGTAATCAGAAAGGAGATTGATGGGTATGTTTGGGAGAAAAAAGGAGTCTGATACTTGGAGCGGTGAAGATATTCATATGAAAGAGCTGCTAGATAATTTGTGTGAACATCGGAAAACAATGATATCTTGTTGTCGCAAGATTATTTTATGTAAGGGAAGTGCTGAAATGCTTCCTGACGGGCCAGATAAGAATATAGAACTGCAAGAAATTGAAACTTATCAGAAGCGTATTTTGAATCTTGTTGCCGCATATGATGATGATTTGAGACAGTATAAGCAAATAAATAATTCTCTTCTGACTCATTATACAGGAAAAGCTCAACAAATAACCAGTCATGAAGCATTGCGTATGGCTTGGGAAATAGCATATAGGCAGGTGTTGGGAAAATGAAAGCGATTAAGATTAAGCGTTTAGTATATTCTCATCTTGGAACAGGAGAAGTCCTGTATGGTGGCGAAGAATATGATGGTGATTTGTCTGATGAGAGCATTCTTGATTCTGTGCATAAACTCGGGAAGACAGAATGGCGTCCTTCTGCGTGGGTTGGCCCTGGAGATAATTGGGCAAACGAATTGTGGTTGCTTAAGCCTTTACCAAATAATCCACAAGTAAAACTCCCCGTTTATCGTATTTATGTAGATACATTTTATCGGTATGAAAATACTTGGTGGGATATTCTGCTCATGAAAATTAAGAACGCCCTACTTTCGTAGGGCACCATGGTAATTAGATGTTAAACATCTAAAATATCCTATTGACTCTTTTTTTAACTTATGATATACTTACCACGTAATCAAGAAAGGGGTGCTTGAGAGATGGCTAATCCGTGGCAGATTCGGGCTGAGAAGTTTATGAAGCAGTTTCTGAATTATATTTCTGATTATGAAGAAGTAAGCAGGCTTTGGCGCGTGAATTATGTAGATGATGCTGTCACTGAGTTTAATGCACACTATAAGCGCCATATGTCTATGGCTTATGGTAGCGCCCGCATCTGTATTATTGGGCCGGATTACGTAATTAAGATGGATTATGATACAAGGGCTTGCAATGATATCGGCGGTTGTGAGCGGGAATACCGGGTATATAAGAAGTTGAGTCAGACTGGATATGGTTACCTTTTGGCGCCTATGCACCGTTTTGAAATTAATGGTAAGTATTATTATGCTATGAAAAAGTTTAACCATATTGGAGATTATGGAAATGCGGATGACGAGTATGGTTGGACTTGGGACGAGAGGGAGTTTTTGAAACAGTATATGAGTGATTTACACGCTTGGAATGTGGGGATGTATAAGGGCAAGGGTGTTGTGATTGATTATGCCTGTCCTATTGGCCGTTGGAACTTCACGGATTGTATGCACTGAGGTGCATACTTTTTTTTATTAGATGTTGAACATCTAAATATAAAAGGGAGAGTTTTTACTCTCTCAATACTATTTCCCTTTCTGTACGGCAATAATCAGTATAACCGTTTGTATAAAATGGTTTATATACTCTGATGGTATATATAATCCAATTTTTAGTTTCAGAAGTAACGTCTATTTCTTCAAGAGGGTCAATTTCCATTTTTACAATATATCCTATTGTAGGTTCAATTGTATCAATTATTTGAACCTTTTGTCCTATCTTATACATTTATCTTTCCCCATTCTTTCTGCTCTTCTGGAGAAACAAAGCAAAACCATTCAGAAGCAATATCACCTGCGCTAAGAATACAATCATTACCTTCAGTTTTATCAATCCACATGGGATACCATCCATCTTTGATTGCATTATTTACCAGTTGTTGAAACATTATCTTATAATCTTTGTTGGCGTTTCTTTTATATTCTTCCATTCTCAATTCATCCTTTCTTTATTAAACATATCAAGTTCGAGAGGAGAAGTCTGAACAACAAAAGCTCGTACTGTGGCACAGTCCAACCAACAATAGCGCAACAGAAAGCGAATTAACCGATTTAAAATTTTGTCTCTAATGTCATAATACATTCTCAATCTTCCTCTCCATAATCATGTCCATGTGCATAGATACCAATCTGTTTTAAGGATTCATCATAGTCTAAATATACATCAAAAGCGACATAACCTGTTCCATCATCTGATGCAACTTTGGTATCTTTCGGGTATTTTTGTAATTCTTTAATTAACTCTCGTACTGTCATTTTTTATACATCCTTCCTATTAATCAAAACTGGATTCTATTGGCTTGTCATCGTTTATAAGATGGTATAGACGATCGCACCATCCGCTCGCTTCTTCATCATGATAAAAGCGCCACATAATAAAGGGATTTCTGATATGGTAATAGCGCCAACCATACTGAATACGATACCACTTCATTTTCAATCCATCCTTTCCGTTCCCCTTGGAACGATATCATTATATCATATTTGAAATAAAATGCAAGAGGGACTTTTAGATGTTGAACATCTAAATGTAAGATAGGCAATGCCTATCTATACAGAAGGGAAAGAAAGTAGACATTCAATACTACACTGGATAAGTGCATTAGCATATCGTTAATATGCCGATGCTGTGAAAAGTCTTTACATACGCCGAAGAGTGCGATTGCAAGGCCGAACCATGATACTTGAAGACCGAAAAGCATAATCAGAACAACATTGAGAATGGTAATGCTGCAACGAACATCATTCCATTCAAAGCGGTAGGCGGTTTCAATTCCGAACCAGTTTTTAATCGTCTGCATTTTTAATCTCCTTCATATCCCCAAAGAATATAGAAACTACCAAGGCCAAAGCCATACTTATATTCGCCAAGTAAGGCGGTTCCATTAGGGAAAAAATCCTTACTGCGATGAAATCCCCACATAGGATAAGAAGGTTCAGAACCAATTTCAATTCGTTTAATCGTTTTAGTCCAACTCATTTTCAATCATCCTTTCCGTTCCTCTTGGAACAATGCTATTATATCATATTATGGGAAAATTGCAATACTTTAAATTAGATGTTGAACATCTAATAATCGAAAATAAAAATACCGCCCGAAGGCGGTTTGCTATTGGGTAGACGTCATACCCTTTAGCGTTCACTCCTGCAGATTCGAACTGCTCCCCTCGCTCCAAATGCGAGTGCTCTCCCAATTAAGCTAAGTAGTGGATATAAAGGGCTTATGTTGTTTAACCACACTGGAAGCCCTTAGAAATTCTTGTGGGGGAAGGCTTACGCCCTCCGATAAGTATTCGGCTTGCCCTCAATCTTTACAATCTCATCCTGCCACAGATGATTCAGAGCATACTGAACCTTGCCCTTGCCCATATCCGTGGGCAGTTCGCCCTTAATCACATCATACAGTTCGGCACAGGTGCAAGGAGTATCATCCAGATTCTCAACGATCAGTTCATGGATGGACTCATACGCTTCGGCGTTCTTCTGCTTCTGCTCCGCGCCCTTGTTGAGTTCCTTGAGCATTTCATTCTTCAAATCTTCGATAATGTCCGCATCATAGGTCTTACCATCCAGAATGTTCACAAGAGTCTGCAGAGAAATCTTCTTCATAGGTTTCAATTCCTTTCTGGTTTTTAGGGTTTTCCTTCCCTTCATCTTTCGTGGTTATTGTACCACAGTTTTTGAAGTTTGTCAAGCACTTTTTTTCGGATTTTTTTTCGGAAAGTAGGTAGTGCACATCCCACAATGGCGTCCCCTTACTCGGCACTTTCCGATGTCCCTTGTGAGGGCTGGGGTTCGTTTCCCTCACCTGACAATAACAATTATACTCAGATTTTAAGAAAAGTCAACTACTGATATTAGATGTTAAACATCTAATATCCTTTTATAAAAAATGGCGGTTAATCCGCCATATACTGCGCCAGTTCTTCAAGTGTGCGCTTGAGTCCAACCACATATCTTGTTTCTTCAAGTCTGGTTTCAATATACTCGGCAATCGCTTCATATACTACCATAATTTCATCTACCCGGGGTTGTTTGCGGCGAAGTACAAAATCGGTAGTAGTTCCAAGTTCACGGAAGGGAAAGAACGTAATACCTGTAGAAATAGCGTGTTTCTTTGCTACACAAGACAGGATATAGGTTTCAATCATAGCATCATCAAGAGCGGTATGGCTCTCTACAAAATCGTACTTATCACACAGATACTGGAAAGAAGATTCTGCACTCGTTTTGAAAAATGTTCCGCTTGCGGTCAAAAGGTTATGATTCAAACACTGTTTCTTATAAGTTGTATTATTCAGAAGATGTTTAGTAGCAAGTCCCCAAAGGTCAAACAGGGGGTACTTTTCACCACGGAAGGCGAAGTATTCACTATCAAACTCTTTTTCTTCATTCTTCTTGTAATTCTCGTTTGCAATCTTAGCGCACATTTTGCGCTGGGCTTGCTCCCAACTATAGTAGTCCGCACTATACAGTTTGTTAATATAGAGTTCAGTGAAGGGGATTGCTTTCTTAAAATCAAACATCGCATTATATGCGCCGACAGCATCCACATTCTGAAGGTCTTCAATAAAGAGCTCCATCACTTCGCCCCAAGGTTTAATCGTGGTCTGATTCTGCTTCAACATTTCAATATAAATAGGCCGCTTCTCGGCATAATATGCAGTGTTGAAAACAGAGGGGACGGAAAAGGTTTCCGCAATCAGAAACTGCTTCTTATCCAGAATCTCGCCCTTTCGATTTGTAATTGTCCATCCGATATCATACACGAGCGGACGGGCAATAGCGATCTTTTTCTTCTTGTTGGCATCATTTCCGGCGATCTCGCTGGCGAAGGGGAGAGTAGCAGTCTCGGTATCCACGACCATGTAACGAAGTGTTTTACGCATATAGTAGCCTTTCTGGTTTTATGAGGTATCCTTCCTCTTTCGTGTTCCCCTTGGAACAATGATATAATATCATAGTTATAGAGAAATTGCAAGGGGAGAAATTAGATGTTAAACATCTAAGATATAAAAGAGGGGGTTAGCTTTCGCTAACCTCCTCGATAATTACATCCTTCAAATCATATACTTTAGTAATATCAAATTTGCGTCCGCAGTTACTACAAACACATGACCACCACTGTTCCCCACCAAATTCATCAAAAGAATCACCATAGTCAAGAACTTCATAATCCTCACAATTACAATGGGGGCAAGCTTCGATATACTTCATATTCATACTCCTTTCTATTAAATCGTCACTTCATTGGGCAGAAACTGGTTAGAATCGTCTTCTTCCCGCTTAGCTTTATCTTTAGCAATCTTTTCGGCCTTCTTCTTTGCCTTTTCGGCCTTCTCTGCCTGCTTGGCATTGTACTCGTCAATTTCCTTCTGCATGAGTTCCTGTGCGGTCATATCCTCACGCTCTTCGGCAACAATAACGCCGATACGACAATAACGCTCAACGCCATTCTTGTCGGTCAGGATAACACCCCACTGGCGATCATTGATTTTACGGTAAACAGAATCATCTTCTAAAGTAAAAGCATCAATGCGACCTGCGTCAGTCTGAAGTTCAAAAATTTCATCGAAGATTCGATCACGCAGATCCTTATCAACAACAGTCTTAGAAATCTTAGCCATCTTTCAAATCCTTTCTGGTTTTCTGGTGTTTTCCTTCACCTTTCGTGGATAGTATAACATGAGATTAGAGAAAAGTCAAGACGGAAGAATTAGATGTTAAACATCTAAATATCCGGGGGAAGAAAAGGGTTACTCCCCTTCGGGAGTAACCTTAATCTTACGTAACTCTTTCAGTCCCTTATTAGCTTCTGCGAGGGCTTTCTTTTCGGCTCTCTTCTTTTCGTCTGCGGCAATTTTCTTCGCTTTCTTTTCATCGGCAAGTCGCTTCTTTTCGGCTTTTTCGGCAAGGTCGAACTTATAATCTTCTGCGGCGGTGTAACCATCATAGGGATTATAACCGCCCTCACCGTTGCGAGTACCACGGGGAATAGAAACTTTAATCAGTACCCACGTTTCATTTCCTTCGGCATCCAGACACGGAACAGCGAGTTCGCTTGCGCTAACAGGCAAGGCATCAGTTTCACGGGATTCACTGATAAAGGTAGAGATAGAGGAAAGAAAGTCATTGCGGAGAAGGGTTTCAATCTGTGCCTTATTCATAATCAAATTACCTTTCTGGTTTTTTAGTGTTTCCTTCACTTTCTGAAAAGAGTATACCATAATTTTGAAAAATTGTCAAGAAAAAAATTTTAAGAATACTGTATACAATGTTAGATGTTAAACATCTAAAATCGTGTATAAGAAAAAAGAGGGCTTACGCCCTCGTATAGGAGTTTACCTTGCCCTCGTGCTTGACCACATCATTCTCCCAATAATGGGTAAGAGCATAATTGACCTTAGCTTTCGTGAACCCGGAGGGAAGATAATCTTTCACGCTCTCATAGATTTCGGCGACAGTAACGGGGGTATCTTCGGGAATCGCATCGAGCACAGTGTCACGGGCAAACTCATAGAGCGCACGGTTGGCGTCTGCCTTTTCCTTGCCCTTGTTCAGTTCGGCGGTCAGTTCGTCACGGATATCAAACAGGTCGGTCACGTGGTTGTCATTGATGTACTTCACGATGGTTTCCATAGAGAGCTTCTTCATAGCGGTTAAAATCCTTTCTGGTTTGTGGGGTTTTCCTTCCCCTGTTTTCATATTTATCTTACCACATTTTGTGGAAGATGTCAAGTGTTTTTTTTCCTTAGGGAGAGGAGTTTTTCGATAGCGGGTTGGGCATTTCGGAATATCCTCTCCCCTTGGAACATCCTTATTATAGCACAGGATTTGCTTGTTGTCAAGGGGTTCCTGAAACTTTTCTGCTCCAACCTTTACTCAGTTTCGGTCAGAAGGTAGGAGTTTCATCCCCATTGGAGTGAGTGTCTGTTTTCTCCGCTCCCCCTTGGAACAATTATATAATATCACAGATTTGGAAAAAGTGCAAGTATTTGATTTAGATGTTTAACATCTAATTATAAAGGGGCGGCCCATTAGGGCTGGGCCGTTGTAAATCTATAAACATCAGTGCGAGTATATTTCTTAATGTAATTGCCCGAATATAGACACTCACCGTCAATATAAATCTGAAAAGGCTTTTCAATCTGGCGGGGAAGAATACGTTTGACACGATAGTCATGATTCCATTCACCGCCAAGATTGATACAATGAGACAAAATCTTTGCTTCAATCTCTACATCATACAAACCCATATGTGCTTCTTCAAAATCGGGGTTGCCTTTAATGTAGCGGTAAACCACTTCGGCGCTTCCTTTATAATTGCCTGTATCAGTGAAATAGCCGTATGCTTCACAGAAACGTTTATACACTTCCTGCCCGGTAATATATTCGGACGCATAGCCCCAAATATCATGAATAGCGATAGTTTCAAGAGGATTATTACATTTGAACCAATCGCAGTTAAAAGTAAATACCTTATCATCAAAATCGGAATTATAGGCATAAGCATCAGTTACATTATACTTACGAATATCATTCTTAATTGCGCGCATAATGTAACCCCATTTATCCATCACGGCCTGATGCTTCCGCATGAGCTGAATATAAAGCGGGCGCTTTTCCTTATAATAGGCAGATTCAAACAGTGCCAAATTGTGCCATACCTGTTCGACAACGAAATGCTTTTTTTCAACAGGCTCACGTGTTTCTGTATCATAAATATAATATCCTACATCATAACAGAAAGGCTTGTCCAGTCCGGTAGTTTCAGTGTCGAAGATGAAAATGTTCATAATTAAAACCTCTCTGGTTTGAGGAGTTTTCCTTCTCCTTTAATTTACAAATAGATTATAGCAGAATAGGAATGAAATGTCAAATTGAAAATTAGATGTTTAACATCTAATATCTAAGAAGGGGCTTACCGCCCCTTCACCAGTCCCTTCAATACTTCCATAATCTCGTCAGGGGTGAACGCTTCACCGCTCCAGTCTTCCCGGTTTCTTTCTTCATCATCAAACAGAATATCGTCCTGGGTGTACATAAATGAACTTTTATCCGTGCCATAGCTCACGATATACACAAAATCCCAATCTACAGAGGGGAGATGCTTTTTCAGCCACGCCAGCTTGGCTTCTTCAACCGCTTCATCATAAGAGGGGATGGAGCACTTACTAAGCCAGCTAATAATTCCGATTGAAATGCCAGCTTCCTGCACCTTATGCAGATATCGGGCCAGCGTGCTCATATTCAGCATAACCTCAGCTTCGGCATAGGGTTTCGGGTCATAGGCGCGGAGCATATCAAGCCAACCGTCAACGCCGTACAGATTCGCAATAGTGCCATCCATATCAAACCAAATCGTCATACTTAAAGTCCTTTCTGGTTTTCTAAGTGTTTCCCTTCACTTTCTGGGATAAGTATATCATAGGTTAGGGAGAAAGTCAAGAGGGGAGTTAGAAATGAAATTAGATGTTAAACATCTAATTATATAAGGGCTCGCGCCCTTAATCAAAGAAGAGAGATTCTAAGGCGCATTCTTCAAAAATAATAGTAGTAGACTCGGCATTATAATTAGGGTCAAAATAAGATAAATAGCTATGTTTTTTACTGCGTCTATCGCCTTTAAATTCTTCAAATTTTCTATAATCGTTCCACAATTCATTAAAGCGGGCGCGGGCATTTGTATAATTATGATATAATTCAAAAGTATTATCACCCTCAAAATTATAAAACTTCAACCTATAGATAGTAGTCATATTGATTACCTTTCTGGTTTTAGGAGTTTTCCTTCTCCTTTCGTTTGCATAAGTATAATATCATATTTAAAATGAAATTGCAATATGTTTAATTAGATGTTGAACATCTAATATCACGGCAAAAGAAAAAGCCCCGTAAGGGGCTGAGGGAATTACTTGGTGTAATAATTCTTCTTATCGGCCTTGTCTTCGGACTTAGTAGCAACTACCACACCCGCTTCGGCAAGCCGCTTGAGAGCAGAGCCAACCATCATAATGGTCTTAGGCTTATCGGCATCAGCAAGCATATTGAAAACATCGGTAGAAGTAGCAGTAGTGAAGGAAGGCAGAGCGGTAATAGCGGCATCCAGTGCCTGTCTACGGGCTTCGGCTTCGGGGTTAGGCCCCTTTTCCTTCACGGGCTTGTTGGCCTTCTCGGCGGCACGAAGTGCGGCGGTCGCTTCCCAAGCCTTGTATTCCGCAACGGCGGCTTCATAGTTGAAAGCGGCATGGGCCTTTGTGTCTTTTGCAAGAGCAGTTGTAACATTCACCTTTACAAATCCATCATCAGTAGGGATAGCGATAAAATTGGTCTTGTTCTGACGAGCCATAGTAGCACCGGGGATGTTCATGACAGCGGCGATAATTTCAGTAGTATTCATAATTTACTCCTTTTTCTCTGTGGTTTAGTGTACGGCAGTCCACCCTGCACAAATTATTTTTTTGTTCCCCTTGGAACATCTTCATTATATCAGATTTTCACTCGAAAGTCAAGTGTTAATCTGAAGATTTTTTGTCCGGGGACGGTGCGCAAGTTGTGGGTAAGCCGGCACTTGCCACGGTGTTCCATCGCCTTCCGTCCCTCGGAACAATTATTATTATACTCAAATTAGGAAAAAAGTCAACGCTTAGAATTAGATGTTAAACATCTAACTTAGAAAGGGGATTACTCCCCTAACATATCATATCGCCGCAAAATCTTCTCGATGACGGGTACATCTGTGATTTTACAAGTAATAGAAAATCTGATGGTTTCAGCGTTCCTACTCAATTTGAAATCACCAATCGAGCAGCCGACCTTTTCCACGATAGCATTCATAACATAACGCCCAATCTGATTACGGGGGATGTAATAAGTACGAGTGGTAATGTTCATCATTCTAATCACTCCTTTTCTGTCCCTTTGGACATTCTTATTATATCATAATATGGGGAAAAGTCAAATATTAGAATTAGATGTTTAACATCTAATTAGGAAAGAGGGGTTTACCCCTCTGATGTAATTACTTCTCTATAGTAGTAAATATTATCTGGGTTTTCATTTTCATATTGGAAACATAAGTCTTCTGCACGGGCAATGGAACTTGAAACATCAACGGGGTATGTATTATAAAATCCTTCTTCATCAGGAGTATCACACATAATAACATACATACGATTCATTTTATTCATTCCTTTCTTCTTCATTCCATTCCTTTGCAATTTCTAAGCAAGGTTTGCGTTCCCAATTAAATGTACCCCAACAGGGTTCATCTTCTTTTTTATCCCATACAATCCAACCGAGCAGACCACGACGATAGAACTGGCGAGTTACATAGCGCTTTTTCATTTTTTAAGCTCCCTTCTTTTATAGATTGCTCGTCTAATAGGGCGCTGATGCCGTGATTTCTTATAAGCTTTACGATTCTTCCAGTATCGTTTTTCTTGTCTATGTAAACATACATAATGGCGCATTATTCCTCAAACTCCCTTCCCTTATGCTTCGGCGCTTTCTTGCGCTTGTCTGGGATAATGCGAGTTACGCAATACCCTTGCGGAAATTCTTTTCGTTCTCGTTGGAAAACTTCAACCCACGATTTAGGGGTCTGTTTCTGTTTCTTACTCATGTTATCCCCTCCTGACACTGATATAATAACATAGAAATGAAATTAAGTCAAATGTTAGAATTAGATGTTAAACATCTAATATAATAATGGGCGATTACTCGCCCAAGTCATGCAATTCTTTTTGCGCGGTTTTCAGTTCATTTTTAAGTTGTAAGATTTTCTGTTTTAATTGCTGTTTAGTAGTATTATCAAAATTATGTTTAATCTCTTGATGTAGTGCATTCAATTCATCTTCGTCATAAAAGTTTAATTCAGAGCTTTCGCAGCTCATACTCGAAGTATATTCTATTAGATATTGTTCAAGGTCGAATCGGTCGGGAGCTTCAAAGTGATTGTCTGGAGTGAATTCGTCTTTAATCTCATCAATATCTTCATCAGTTAAATCATAGTAATAAATCACGGCGAACTTCATTTTTAATGCCCCTTTCTGTTCCAATCTTTCTCTCTTGGAACAAGTATAATATAACATATGATATATCAAAAGTCAAGAAACAAAATTAGATGTTAAACATCTAAATAGGAAAGGGGCGCCATCACTTAAGATAGCACTCATGCCACGCATAATCGCCCCATGTCCCATCTTCAAAAATTGCTTCTTTATAATCTTCCCACGCTTGTTCTTCGCCCTCTTCAGTGTTGGGGTAGTCTCTATCTTCTACCCAATAATTAAAATCTTTATATGTACTATAATCATTACAATGGTTCTCCAACCAATCAAAACACGCTTGCCGAACCTTTTCAATATCCTCATATGCTACTTGCGGTTCACCTTCAAGGGTGATGATATAAATCATTTTCATATTTATTGCTCCTCTCATTCACACATTAACCATTCTTCCCAGCTGTCCCAGAAGAATTGCCAGCCGTCACATTCAGCTTGTGGATCTTCAATATGGCAGACACCACACTGGTCACAATAAGGGCAGTCCCCGTAAGCATTAACAGTACAGAAAGTAGTATCTCCATTGTATGTTCCTTCCTTTGCGTCTCTCATAGTTCCATCTCCTTTCAACATGGATATAATACCATAAGTAAGGAAAAAGTGCAAGAGGTAAAGTTAGATGTTAAACATCTAATTAGAAAGGCGCCCCGCGCCTTATTCCCTGTTAGCAGCTTCTTCGGCAAGAGCGGCAAAAATCTGTTTCAAGAGTTCGGGAGTAATATCGCCATCGCATAGTCCAATATCTTGACAAGCATCATAACCACAAAACTCATCAAGAATGTTGTTGTACAATTCAATAATATCCAAATCTTTCTTAACAGTGAGAGTCATTTTAATCCCCTTTCTGGTTTTATCGGTGTTTTCCTTCACCTGATGATTATATTATACTCAAGTTTCGGGAAAAGTCAACATACATAATTAGATGTTAAACATCTAATTAGAATAAAACCAAATTGGCGCCTTAGCGCCAAATGGTTTTTCCGTTTTCCGTGTATTTGCTTTGGTTGCGGTCTACACGCTTCCGAAGGAAAGTCGGTATCCGTTTCGGGCCATCATATACTTTGACCAGCTCGTGATAAGTTGTAACATACATGGTTATAATTGTCAGCTTGTCAGCGGTCTTGATTAGGGTTATTCCGGTATCCGTGATGCAGGTATAGCAGCCGTTCATAAACTTTTCTTTTATGACCTGCCCTAAGCCGATATCGTCCATGATATGCTGTACTCGGTTTGCCCTCTGTACTCTTGCGTGGTAAGTCATTTCCATCGTGGTGGCCTCCCTTTCTTTGATGAGTAAAGTATACCATAAGATTATAGGAAAGTCAATAAGTTAGTTTAGATGTTAAACATCTAATTCAAATGAAAATGAAATTGCCGGTATTATACCGGCAAGTGATTAAATCTGTTTAGCGTAGTATACAAGAGACATCCCGGTTTCGGGATTGCAGTTATAATAATGGATAGCGTTGCACAGCTTATCAAAATCAGCAGAATTATCATCCGCAGGCTTGCAGCTCCAGCTTGCCAAAATGCTATCGGGACGAATGCGGTTCGGGATAATCATGACTTCCTCGCCATTATTCCACATCTTGCGCGCGAGTGCCTTTGTGATCTTAATCATATCTCATACTTCCTTTCTGTCCCCTTCGGACAAGTATATAATAGCATAGTTTCGGGAAAATGTCAAATGATATTTTAGATGTTAAACATCTAAAAGGGAAGGCCCAAATTAGGGCCGAGAGAAGGATAGTATATCTTTTCCGCTTTCTTTGTCCCAAATATGGATATATTCGCAATCAGGGTCTTCCCAATAAATTGCAGCTGCACGGAGAAGTGACATTAAATCATTTCCGGGTTCGCCCTTAACAGAACAGTCTGAGTAAGCGATTGTCATCATATAACGAGTATCCATTAGTCTTACCTTCCTTTCTCGTCCCTTTGGACAAGTATATGATATCATGGTTTCGGGAATGTGTCAATAGATTGTTTTAGATGTTTAACATCTAAGAATGAGAATGAAATGACCTTACGGTCATTCCACTGGGCGCAATTTTATTTCACACTGTACTTCATATTCAAAACCATCAATCATCACAGTATCACGGACATGAAACGGGAAACATTCGGATAATGTTGTATCTGGAAAAAGTTCAAGAGTTGTTTTTGTTATTTCAATCGCGTCATCAGACATACTATACAGTAACTTCTTTAATTCCTTCATTGCTTTCGCCTTTCTGGTTTGGGAGGTTTCCTTCCTCTTTATGGCTATATTATATCATAGTTTCGGGAAAAGTCAATCAAGTAGTTTAGATGTTTAACATCTAAAATATATAAATGAAATAACCGCCTTGGCGGTCACTGCAAGGCGGCGAACGAGAATTATATATGATAGACATTAGTTATAAATCACTACCTTTCCATTGTGTGCGATGTATTCTTCAAAAGCACGTGGCTCAAGCTCGGACATTTTCTGTGTCCAGTCGTGCATTAGATAAATTCGTCCAGCTCGCCCACTAAGGAAAGCATCAGCCAGCTGGTGCAGCTTGCGCATACTAATACGTGCAGGTACCTTCATCATACCATCATTGCCCATAGGAATCCAACCTGTCCGATCTGCGTAGAACATCCACATAGTGCTAATCTCCTTTCGTGTCCCTCTCTCTGAGGACATTACCATTATACCACATTATATAGAGAAGTCAAGAGGTGAATTTAGATGTTTAACATCTAAAATGTCACATAAGAAAAACGCCGCCATGATAGGCGGCGGAAAAGTCAGGGCCAAACAACCTTACACCACTGCTTTTTAGCCCAGCTTTCAACACTCTTCAGCGTCTTAAAAATCTTTACCCGTTCGGCGTTTCCGTTAGGCGTCCACTTCCACACCTCCCAAGTCTCCCGAATCTTGTAAATCTCGTACCACATCATTGTCGTGGCCTCCCTTCATTTGATACACTCATTATACTCTCGCAAGGGCAAAACGTCAATATGCAAATTTAGATGTTTAACATCTAAATTTTGAAAGTGTCCATATGATGGACACTTACCTATTAGCAATATACAAGAGACATATTAGACCATTTCAAGACAGAGATTTGATTATACTCTTTTCCAAGTTTTAGCGCTTCTTTTTTCGTGTTTACTCGGAAACTATGGTCTATATAATATACTCCCTCACTATACCATACCCCACAATTTCCCTCATACTTGCGAATTGTTTCCATCGCTTCTTTTGCCGTGTAACATTCTACCCCATAATCTGCGACCTGATAACCTGTCTTATAACTAATCTTGTTTCCGTTCTTAAGAGTCAATCCGTCATTGTTCTGTAACTTGTTAATGCTCCGAATGTTAATCATGGTCTTGACCTCCCTCATTTGATGACTAATTATAGCATGAAAAGATATGATTCGTCAATCACTCAATTTAGGTGTTAAACATCTAAAATTATAGTGTAAGAAAATGCCCTTGCGGGCATTTTCTTACCAATTCCATTTATCACTTCCGTCAATAACGTGCTCGGTATACACTTTCGTCTCTACCCCGTACCCTTCATCAACAATGCGTTTCATTGCGCTAAAAGCAAGGTCTAAATCGGCGTAAATGCCCCACATACCAAATTCTCCATCCTTCTCCGTCTTGTACCATACAATGTGAACCAACTTCATGGCCTGCGGCCTCCCTTCATTTGATGCTTAATTATAGCATGAAAAAGAATAACCTGTCAATACGCACTTTTAGATGTTTAACATCTAAAAACTATAAAGCGCCCGAAGGCGCTTACTTTACCAACATTGATGTTTTGATATAGTATAGTTCAAAGTTGCCGTATTCGACCGAGCAAGGATCTGTCACATCGTCATACCCTAAACTATCCGCATCGTTGAAAAGTTCCGATTCCGGTACAATGTGACCATATTCCTTGTGCATCCAATAGTATTCATTCTTCATTGTCTGTTTCCTTCTTTCTTTTCTTTCTTGTCCCTTCGGACAAGTGTATTATATCATAGGTGGAATATATATGCAAGAGAATAAATTAGATGTTTAACATCTAAAATCCCGATAAAGAAAAATAAAGGCGGTTAAACCGCCTTCACTTCACCTGTGTGAATGTTCATCTGTAAGCCGTCTTTATAAAGCGTCTTTGCTAACTGGTATGTCATGCCACGTTCCCGCATGAACCAACCAATGTGTTTGATGGTAGTCATGCTATAAAGTCCCTTTACGCTTAACCATCCATCACGGTCAATCTTGATAACTGGTGTAGTGTAACTCATAAGGACTACCGAGCCATCTTCATAGTTGATCACGTGGGTCTTTGCGTACTTGTGGCCGTTGTTGGTGGTGATTGTCATTTTTGTTTACCTTCCTTTCTTTTATCGTTCCCCTTGGAACGATTATATATTATCATACTTTTGACTATCTGTAAAGAGGGGAAAATTAGATGTTTAACATCTAAAATAGATAGGTACCTCAGTACCTATATACTGGATACCGCTTCAGCTCGCTATTTTCCTCAGCTTTCAGCTTGCAGCTTGCAGCTCCCATACAGATGATACCAATGACACATAGTGCCAATGGCACGATAGAAATACCACATAATACAGATGCCAGCAGCCCTGTTACAACCAGCCCACCACCAAATACACAAGTGTTCATTATCAGACAACTCCCTTCCTTTGATACTACTATTATATACCTGTTTAATTATGTTGTCAATGATAGAATATAGGTGTTGAACATCTAAATTTTAGTGTTTTAGTATGATAAAGTGTTAAAGCAATGCCAGATCCGACAATGTATAATTTGGTACCGAAATATACATTTTAAAAAGTTACATAAAAAAGGGCCTCAGGCCCTTCAAATGTCATCGCTCCCGTAAAGAATATCATAACCCAGCCCTTCAAGCACGCGCACAGCTTGCTGGTCATAGGGCAAGACAATTTCGTCCCATTCGGGCGTGAACCCCTTAAAGTTATCAACGAATGCCGTCATGGTCTCATTGTCAATAATAATTTCAGCCATGTTATACTCCCCCTTCTTTATGTGGGAGGGCCTTGCGGCCCTCCCGTTCAGCTTGTTTCACTTGCGCGGATATCTCAGTGCGCCGTGGCCGTACTTGTCGTACAGCTCTTCGGCTCGTTCGGCCTTTTCCAGCTCTTTTACTACCAGCAGGACTTCCAGCTTGCCGCCCTCGACCTTGTACACGTTCCAGCGTCCATCTTCTCTGTACTCGTACCCGTACCACATTTTGTGTCCTCCCCTTTTTTCTTTATGTGGGAGGGCCTTGCGGCCCTCCCATGTTCTATCAGATCCGCCCCAGTTCCTGCAGGAACTCGCGCAGGGTTTTGTACTGGTTCCCCTTGCACGCCGCAGCCCTTGCTGCACGGTACGTGGGCTGAAGAACTATACAGTCCTTCCAATTGCCCCCGCACGCGTTCATCTCGCGCAGCGTGTGATCGTTCGTCCCGAACTTTACGGCCGTGCGTACTGACTGGCTCCGCTTGGGTCCTTCGCACGCAATGAACACAAGGAACTCGTCCCTGGTCAGTACCAAAGTCCTGTCCAGGATCATATCCTCACTGTTCAACTTTTTCGGCTCGGCCGTGTACATTATCAGGTCTACGCCCGGGAAAATGTCCTGTTCATCAAGAACAGGTTGTTCGGTTGGTTCAATATAACCGATGATCCCGTCGCCCGTTTTGACTTCGTACTTGACCCGGCGTCCGTTGATCATTAGCACGCCGTCCTCTACAATGTGCGTGTTCGATCCGTTGGTGCGAGCGTGAAAGTCGTTCTCGCTCAGTCCATGCACTGTGAGCAGGTGCCGCACGTTGGGCTCGTACCCTTTGCCATGAACGCCCGTTGACCCTTTTCTTTCTTCCCGTTCTAACCGTTCCGTCTTTTCGATCTGGAGCTGATTCAACTTGTCCTGGCTCAGTCCTTTTTTCTTTGCCGTGAGCTGCACGTATAACATTTGCTTTTCCCCTTTTCTTTTACTTTTTGTTTGCCCGTTTTCTGTTTGATACTATCGCTCTTTATCCGCGCATGAACTTTTCCCGTAGGGTGGTGCCCCGCGCAATCGATGCAGGACTCTTTGTTCCCTACGCCTAAGAGTATACTACGGCCGGAAGCACTTTGCAAGCCCTTTTTTACTTTTTTTTGAAAAAAACTTTTTTATAAGTTAGCCGGGGCTAACTTATAGGATTCTGCCTGCCCTTGCCTGCCCCTCGCCCCCGCCCTCCCCATTTTCCACCAATTCTTTTTAAAATCAAACACTTGACAACTGAAAACCAAAAATGTTAAAATATAAATATGGAGGTGATTATATGTGAAAAAAGCATATTCACTAGATTATAGCATAGAACGCGACATTGATCGCCTTCATGCCGTAGAAACAATATTAGATGGGTTAGAAAATGACCCTAATGCAACCGACCTTGAATAGATGGCATCCTATATATTATATGGTAAGGATGAGAATGGAAAAAATTCTATTGAAAGAAGCGAAACCACAGATGATGGCATGCGCCGCTATAATACTTTTTAGCGCGCATCTGAACGTGTCCTATCTCTTGATGAACTTATGGAAAATCCCCTCTTTGATCATGAATAGCTAAAGTCACCGCATAAACGCAATCCATATAACAAGTCTGTACGAGTAGTGCGCCGACCCCGCTATGATAAGAAGACTGGTGAACTAATAGACCCAGGTGATTCCGACATACCAGGTATGACCGATGTGTGGGATACCATTGATCGTCTCGACAAATGGATTATGTAGTTAGAGGGAAAAATTCCGCCAGACGAAAACACCCTTATATTCGAGGACAGCTATCGTCTGTATCGCCTCAAGCACCAACTTGTAGAAATCCGCCGCACCCAATATGATCTTCTAGATTCCTATAAGCCCGTATTACATTTCCAAAATATGGATCATCCTAAAACTCAATTCTATGACCTATGCGGCGACTCCTTTTACTGGATTCCGCTTGATGAGTGGTAGCGCCGCGTTGAGCACTCATATACTCATACCATTTCGCGCAACCTCGCAGATTACGAGACACGCGAGACGGAGAATGGCGTCGAAGTAAAGTGGGTGGTATATAGGCATACATTTGATTGGACAAATCCAAAACACGTTCAAGCCTTTATTAATTTTTATAGTGAAATAGATTAGTAGGTACATGAAAATGTTGATACTTATAGTAAAACCCTATTCTGGGACTTCGCGCGCTATCGCGCCCTAGCAAATTTATCTCCTATAAAAAATTATATGTTGGATTTGAAGTTATAGAAATACCCATATGAAGACATAATGGAGATGGTATTGCGCGAATTTGGCATCTCATTTCATTTAAACCATATTTCTACTATCTTTATGGATGAGATACCACGGAAGATTTCATTAGTTGCGGCAAAAATTAATTAGATTGTTGATACCCCCAAGAATAAGTTAATTAAATGCCCCAATTGCCAGCGACTATTGCCGCCAACTACACTATTCTTTAGTTAGAATCGCGCCCGTGCAACAGGGCTATCACGTTCCTGCAAAGAATGCGATCGCGCAATCCGTGTCTAGAAAGGGAGAGTGAAAGCTATTGATGGAAGAGAAAAAGTTGCGAAAATGCCTTAAATGTAGGCAAGACTTACCAATTGAAAAATTTTAGTATACACCATCTAACTTCTTCCCGGGTCATCGTTCCTTATTTTGCACTAATTGTCTGCAAATAATGGTTAAGTAGGATAATTTGGGAGAAGTTGATAGGCTAATGAGATGGCTAGATTTGCCATTTGATTTAAATAAATGGACGCAGTTGTATAATTAGTATGGGAATCATACACTGTCTGCCTACTTTAATTTATTATATGATGACCATTATAGTTCTCTATAGTGGTAGGATGAAAATGAAAGATGGCGGCTTGCGCGCGAAGAAGGTACTATAGATGATGAGATTCAAGTATTGAATGAAGCTAGGTTAAAGAGATTGAAAAAGACTTGGAGCGCCGCATATAAGCCAGAACAGCTATTATGGCTTGATAACTTCTATAATTAGATAGTTGCTACCCAGAACGTTTCAACTCCAATTCTATAGGAAAAGGCGCGGGACTTCTGTGAGCTTCAATTACATATTAAGGAAGGATTGCGCGCAGGCGTTGATGTTTCTAAGATGATGAAGCAGGCTGATGATATTGTTAAAACCTATCATTTTGAAGCCTCTAATGCCAAATCCGTGGCAGCCTTTGAATCTGTAGGAGAACTCATGGTTTATTATGGCAAAAAAGGATGGCATCCTAATTGGCATACAGAGCCGCAAGATTCCATTGACTTTATGATGGAAAACATTTAGAACTACTTAAAGCGCCTTGTTATGAATGAAGGTAACTTTGCTGAATAGGTAGAAGAAAAGCGCGCCCGCTATAATATGACTGAGCGCCTTGAAGAAATTGAAAATGAAAAGGTAGAATTTGATGAGACTGCCGATATTGAATATGAAGGTGAAGATGCCCTCGCCGCAGAACTGATGGGAGGGGGTACAGATGAGTGATTTACAAGAAGTAGCATATAGAGACGGTATACCTATTGAAAAAGGTATAGTGCTAACGCGCGAATACCTAGATAATAATTAGGAATTGTTTACTAAGTATCTTAATTTATGGATACTATTCCCAGACCTATTTCTAGATAGCATACAAGATCCTGAAGATGCAAAGAATTTCTAGCTTATGCCATTCCAACGCGTTATGCTGCGTGCGAATATGAGATATCGGTATGCTTTTACTACCGCTACGCGCGCGACATCTAAATCATTTACTGCTTACTTAAGCGCACTTGTTCGGGCAGTCTTATTGCCCAATTCTAACATTATGATTGCTTCAGAAGTTAAAGGCACGGTTATTAAAATTGCTGAAGCAAAGTTTGAAGAGATATTTAAACATTGGCCCTTTTTGCGTAATGAGCTAGCTACTCGTGTAGATGACGGTAAGACTGGTGTAAAATCAAGTAATAATTACTATGAGTTACGATTTAAGAATAATAGTATGATTACAGTCGTATCTAAGGATACATCTAGAGGTTTGCGCGCGACTGCGGCCATTCTAGAAGAGTGTGCACTTATTGATGAAGAACCATATAATGAAGTATTGCTACCTTAGATGAACATTAAGCGAAGAGAAGCTGACGGTTCAATCAATCCTGATGAGCCAAGTTCGCCGCAAATATTTATTACTACTGCTGCCGAACGCACGGTGTTCATGTATTAGAAGTTAATTGAGATAACTGTGAATGCCGTATTGCGGCCGAAGGAATACTTTTCCTGGGGTCTTTCTTATGAGGTTCCCCTACATTATGGCTTATTAGACAAGGCCACTTTAATGGACCAGCGTTACTCTAATACAGTAAGTGAAGATTCCTTCGCGCGAGAGTCATTATCAATATGGTCAGGAAATAGTAAGGATGCGTGGCTCGATTCACGACGTCTGAATAAACATCGCTCCATACTTAAATGTGAGCGCCAAGCAAGTATTACAGATAAATGCGCGAATGCTTGGTATATAATATCATGCGACGTTGCGCGTTACTCTGCCAATACTGCAATAATGGTTATTAAAGTATTACCTAATGATTAGCATTTTTCTAAAAAAGTAGTTTATACTGAAGTTATTAACGGCGCGAACTACATTACTGAATAGGCACCACGGCTTAAAAAATTGATATAGTTATATAATCCAAAAGAAATAGTAATTGATGGTAATGGCCCAGGTATTGGTTTATTAGATGCAATGGCGCTACCATCTTATGACTAGCGAACAGGTGAGACATTTCCTGCATACTTTGCCTTTAATAATGATCATCATTTGCCACCTGAATTAAGTGATCCAATAGAGGAGCCTATTATTAAATATAATGCTATTATCTATGATATCAAGGCGGGCGCGACTAATGAAGATGAAATCCACGCGGCATTCTTAACCGCTATAAATAATGGCTCTACTTCCTTTCTCGCGCACGAACGTATTATCAAAGATAAGCTTATGGCGACTAAGAAAGGCTAGAAGATGACACCCTATGATAGACGAGTATTCTTACTACCATATGAGATGACCTCTCGTCTAATGGATGAACTTAATAATTTGCGCTTAAAGCCTACGGGGGTTGAGAATAAATATAAAGTTGAGCGTATTTCACACTCTATAGAAAAAGACCGCTTTAGTGCTTTAGAATATGGATTATATAGAGTTAAATATTATGAAGATAAAGAAATTTTTAAACGTCGAAGAAAAAGTATTGGTTAGTATGCCTTCTTTACTCCTAAAAATAGGAGGTGAATTTTATGAGTTAGGACTTTGCGACAATGTTTAAAAAGCCATAGTTTAAGATTAATTATGTGCCTTTAGATTCTCGTGAACGCATCTCCCGTTATGGACGCTAGCGTAACAATAGCGTTAGATTTGAAGATTTTACAGAAGAAGAAGTTCAACAAATTATTCGTAGCGGCGATTTAGGTATGATTAGAGAATTATCACGACTATATTATCGTATTGATGGACGATATAGAAATAATATAGATTTTTTCGCTAATCTGCCGCTATATTATACTATGGTAACTCCTATATTTGAATAGGGGAAGGGTTCTAAAACATAGATTATTAAAGCCTTTTATAATGCTTGTAGCTTTATAGAGGCTTTAGATATAAAAAACACTTTTAGGCACATTACACGCGAGTGGCTAAAGGTGGGAATATATTACGGTATTTTACAGGAGCTCGGCGGGAAAGTAGTAATGCAAGAATTACCTATGGAGTTCTGTCGTACTCGTTTTAAAGATTTTAATAATTTAAATGTGCTTGAATTTGACTTACGATATTTTGACACTAAGTTTGATGATGATAAGGCGCGTGAAAATGAATTAAAGCATTTCCCGCTACTCATTCAGCAAGCCTGGAAACAATGGAAAGCGAATAAAAAAGCAGATTCATGGGTAATGGTGCCAAGTACGTCTGGCGGCATTTCTTTTTGCTTCTCTGAAGATCAAACTCCTTTATTTATCGCAAGTATTCCCGATTTATTAAAATCGCGCGAAGCCGTTAAGCGTGAAGAAAAGCGCGATGATAATGAATTATATAAATTATTAATTCAACGTATGCCTATGGATGAGAATGGACATTTAGCTTTTGAACTAGATGAAATTGAAGAAATCCATCGCGGCGTTGCGCAGATGTTATCTGATTTAGATACGGTTGATGTACTTACTACTTTTGGAGAAACTACACTAGAAAGTCTATAGGA
>ODAI013689817.1_pt1 | contig 30633 bp, 33 predicted proteins | sample 1539321 | NCBI WGS metagenome assembly ODAI01 (sample SAMN02144231, study PRJEB22623) | gut metagenome | biome: sheep rumen | host: Ovis aries | place: New Zealand
GTTATCAAAACATAATCCGCATCATGCGGCTCCTCCTTCATGTGAAAAGGATCCACATAGATCACGCCGAGGTCGCTTCGGATTCTTATGCTGTTTTGGGTAAAAACATCTATATTGTCCGGCATTTCTTTAAACTACTCCATTCCAATGATTATTTATATTACTACTCAAAAGTTTTCTTCAACAAAATTGCTTATCTCATCGCGTATTTCAATATACAACCACTCTGAGTCGTGATACATTCCGATACCATCACTCTCCGATGCGGCAGTAAGACTATCTATGAGCATATCGCAGATACTCTTTTTACTTTCGTCATCCTCAAGCTTTTTAGCCTGGTCAAAGCACATCTCTGCGCAATCTCTAAGTAGATCAGATGCTCTATCATCTTTATTTCTGTCATATTCCAGTGCCTTATCATAAATATCATTCCAATATTCTTCCAAGTCTTCTGCCGAGAACCGATAATCCGCCTTCAAAAGAAATAAATCTAACGGAAAGTATCCATTATCGCTGTACTCAATCAAAAGTTCAATCAAATCCTGCTTACTCAAAGAATCCAGTATTTCTCTTATGTCGCCCATGTTGTATAAAAATATATCCTTTCTGCAAATACATTAATTTCAGCTAGAGCATATTATAGACACCAAAATGTTGTCTACTGGTTTAAATCGACAATACAGGTGTGACACTAAAATATGGTCTGTTGCTCAAAATCATTATGTAGTATTTATTGAGATTATTGAATCCACCGAAAAAATTTAACGCTTACGCTGTAAACAATCGGATTTTCCTATTCTGAAATAAACCCGCGAATAGCATACCGCTACACCGCCAGAATCATGCTGTCAGCGAAAAGGATGCGCCGTTCAAGCGGAGAAATCGCAGAAATCAATTTGCAATAAACTCCGCTCTCAATTCGCCGTTTTACACAAGACAATGATCATAGACAAAACAGCACTTACCGATGCTGGATACACACTGGTAACTCATTAAAAGGTGGGTCAATTCACAGTGTAAAAATTGAGATTTATAAACAAAACTGACCCGCCTCCAAAATCACAATGACGGATCCAAGGGTGGGTCAGATTTAAGTGTAAAAGTGGGTCAATTTTAAGTGTAAATCAACAACATCCTCTCACTTAAAAAGATCAAATATCGAAAAAGTTGTCTTCTTGTAAATCTTATTGTACATCGCCTTTTTCGGATTCCTAAACCATCCCATACCTTTCTTTCCATAGCCAGGGATAAGAGCTCTCTTTATAGCTCGTTTTGCTCTGCCTGTTGTACGCGCTTTAAAGCTTTTCTTAAAACTTGGTTTTCTCATTCCAAACTTCATAGGCAGCCTCCGATTTTGTTCGTAGTCCGAATGATTATTCTATCGGTATTAAAGCGTCATTTTCTATTAGCTTCTCCCTTATTAGAACAAGCTCTATCTAACCTTATATCAACCAAAGAGTTTTTTAATAAAGTTCCAAATCCCATTGCAGTATCCATTTCCATTTTTGCTAACACTGACCTCGAAACTTTATAATCATCTAATGAAAGAATATCACAAGTACTATTAAAGTCATCTGTAGCTATATCCAATACTTGTTTCAAATCAGAAATAGCAATCGGCATGTTATTCCTATTGCAATCCAAATGAGCAATTGCAGTGTTTCTCATTTTTCTTAGAGAATCTTTAACTATACTCACAACTATATCATTCTTATTTCTTTTTACTGTTGAAAGATTACTTCTCTTTCGATTTTTGTTCACTTCATTGATAAGACGTGAAAGCGAATTTGAAGATCCAGCTTCTTCATAATATATTTTCCAAACATTAAGCCCAAAATCATTCTTGAGTAAAATGGCTATATATTCTAATGTATCTCTAATTTGCGATAAATATGCAGCATTGCCACTTCGTACAGCTTGATTACACTTCTCTATAGCTTGCAGCATGTAATAAGCTTTATACGAATTACAAATAACAAACTTTATCTCTTCACATCTTCTTTCTATTTCGGCTTGTTCCAATAATGTTTCTCCTTTTGCTTCATAGCACACATGTTATATCGATAATACTATTAATTGCTAAACCATAAATGTTAATCACTTTACATTTAAGATCACAAAAATTTTCTTCTAAATTATTAATAAAGATTAATCTCACGCTGCTTATACATAACTACAGGATTATCATTAAACATCAATCCATACACTATGAATTCCATACTTGGCATTAAAAATGATTCAAGCAAAGTTTTTGTCCAATTGTCTAAATTATCATATGTTATGTGATGTTCATTTACCTTATCATGCACAATGGAACATCGAATCTGATATAATATTTTTCCAGTCATATCTAGAATTTGATTATCTTTTTTTGGCCATTCCATTTTTATTCCAAGTTTCACTACCAACCTAGCAGTAGCTTCTTTCATATCGCAATCCGCTTCAATTACAGACCTCCATTTCTCTGCAATATGTTTTTCTAATTCTATTCCATCAATCTGAACCTTTTCGCATCCTTTTAATAATCCCTTTAATGCATCCATTTCTTTACTTGCAAGCTTATCACTTAAATTTTTAAAATCTCTTATTGAAATCCTTTTATACTCAAAGTCATCACACATTTTACAAATTTGGAATTTATACATATAGTTCTCTATAACTTGATAAATTCTCAAGTACTTATCTAAAATATTTCTATGAATATTGTATTCATTCATAACTGATGCAATGTCTGAAAACTGAAAATAATTAATTGACGGGTTATACTTTACAATAATATTGACTGGATTATACGTATATTCTTGTGGTTTAAACAAAATTTTTCCCTGTAAAACTGCATTGAGCCTAATAAATTCTACACGTGATTCAAGTTCCGACTCAGAAGCAGTTATACAACTTGAGCCCAATAAAACTTTTTTGTATTTCTTTTTTATTTCTATGTTGCATAATAAACCAAGAATTAAATTAGAGATCTCTTTTTCACCCTCAATAAAACTTTTGAAATCATCTATATTTTGACAATCCAATAAAAGCATAGGATTATTCAAATCATCACTACTAACATATTTCGCGTTTACTACTCGATAATTATCACTAAGCTCATATACTTTATATGTAGAAGTTAATCCAAATTCCCCATCCCAATCTTCTGTCTGCATCGTTTCTGAAAGCTTTGACATCAAAATAGATATTATTTTTAATGTGCTACTATCATATAACGAAGAATACTCTTCAACGCTTAATTCTATTAGACTATCAGCCAATTCATTTATTTTTGAAATATCATCATTCTCCTTTATTTCATCAAGAGTGTTACCAAATCTAATAATTTTATCTTGAAACTCATCAGAAAGTATCAATGTCTCAGCATCTTCAACAATCTTAAGCAGCGAATCACAAGTCAATTTAAGTATGTCTATCGCTTTCACTACTCATTACCTCCAAAATAATTATTCCAGTCAATTTCTGTAACATTTTCATCAATCAAATCAAGTATTGCCTTATATACTGCCTTTTTTGTGACATTTCCAACATTGACTTTACTAACTTCAATGTTTTCATTCTTTGCCGCCTCATAGGCTTGAAGATTTAGTCCCGCGGCTTTTTCTAGTATTTTTTTAAATGAATTCCCCCTATCTCCAGCTTCGCCAAGAGCAGCAAACATACCAACTAAAACAGTTTCACGTCCAATCCACTTAGTTCCTGTTTCTCCAAATTTTTCTTCCAATACATTATCTAAATCAAATAGAAAATACATTATTTTCTTAATCTGAATATAATCAATATCTTCTCGTTTGTCTTGTTGAATACCATTAACAAGATCTACATTAGTTGTAGTTGCTTTCTTATCCGTATATGAAATAGCAGCTGAAATAATATGTGAAAAATAGTATTCTCCCTTCTTTCGCTCCTTGCTATAAAGCATATCTGTCTTGTCTTTATTCCTTATTATTCCCGGAACATTTTTCTCTTCACATATTTGATTCAGTTCTGGAAGCATATTTAGAAATAGAAGCTCTAACTGATGTCTTATATCCATCTGTTTGTGACCAGCATTCAATATCAACATTTTCTTAGTTTCTTCTTCAGGACTTAATCCTTCCCAAATTTCAAACCATTGAATATTTGAGTTGTAGTATTTCCAAAACTTCTCAATAGAACCGTTTTTCCTGTATTCATCTAGAATTTCTATAAACACAGAAATATTGCAATCATGCTCTTTTAGTCTGGAAGCCAATACTCTAGCTAATTTAATTCTAGAATATTCAAGAAGCTTTTCCTTCTCCTCAATATTCTCAAAAAGATTCATGCATTTCCATATTTCGTTTAGTCGAAATGTTCTTTGCAATCCGTCCAAAATACGATATCCATCTAGTTCTATTTTTCTTCCCTCATTTATTACATTTATTCCATCTCCTACCAATGTAATTGTGGGAATACAATCATTCTTTATAATAGTTTGAACAATACGATCCAAATATACGTTTTTAACAATTCCTCTCTGAATATCATTTTCTCTGTATGTATCCGGAATACTCTCCATGTATTGTGCCAGGGTGCAACCACAAAAATAGCAAACAGCCCCTGTATCTGTACTCTTTTCGGTATATACATTAAACACTTTCTCACATTGTCCTTCAGTAGATTTATTCTTTTCAAAATCTGCTATATTAATATACGTATTTGAATTAAAGTAATCATCATAATTAGATATAATCTCATCTTCATAAAAATCTTTTTTAATACCAATACATATAAATTCATTAACAGATTCTTTTCTTAGCATAATCAATAGATCGTTCATTTTTAATCCATCTCTAAGTGAATTAAAATCTTTGCTGTTTCCCGTAATAGCTTTTGCAAGCTGTAACTGATTCTGCGTTCTTTTGCCAATAGTAGCAAATGCATCAATAAATGCGACTTCCATTCCTTGTTTAGTAATGGCATGCCCGCCTAATTCTTCTATATTTCCATGTATAAGTTTTAAATCTATCTTTTCAACTTTTTCACAATCTATTTCATCAAATCTATCTTTTCTAAAGAAATTAATAGATTTTCCTGTGATAGCTATATGCGTTTGATGGCCTTTACTTATTTTGTTCTTTGATATAACATTTGAATCTGCAAGCTTCAACGCTACAATTTCAGTAACATCACTAATAAAATGCTTAGCAGACTCTTCTTTATATCCCAAGTGGCATAAATACTTCTCTAATAAATCTAATAATCTCTCGTATTCTTTCATATCCTGTCTCCTTTAGAACAAAATGATGTCTCAATTCTCCATACAGAAAAATCACATTAGTCACTTAAGCTATCATCTTAGTATTATCAATTACACAGTTTCATTTCCATTGCTGTAATGGTAATTTCAAATATGTATTTGTTTCATATTTATTTGCATAATCTGGAATGTAATCCAAGTAAAATATTTGTGGAATTCCAATCGCAAGCATAGAATCATCCACTCTATATTTCAACATAATCAAAAGATCATTTTCAAAAAGACCTAATCGTAGCGAATTAAAACACTCACTATTCTCTGAATTTCTTTTTGATAATTGTACTTGTTTCTGGGTTCTTTTTCCCAAAGTAACAACACCTTCCGTACGTTCTATGTCATAAACATCGGGAATCCCATATAGCTCATCTAGTAAATCCGCTATATTGCTATCTGTAACATACACTTTCTTCTTATCCACACGTTTATTATCCATAGATAGAAAATCTTGATCATTGTAAAAAAAAGATATTGCCTCACCAGTTATAGCAATATGAGTTTGATGACTAGATCTATCTGTTTTATTACGAATCATGACATTGGCATTTGCTAATCTTATTGAAATTAGTTCTTTAAATACTTCATTAGAAAAATAAGAATTCACCATAAGGTTATTATAACCAAGGTCTATGTAATAATCCTTTACCAGTTGGATAAGCATATCGTAAGCTGCCATATCAATCCTCCATAATAAATTTCTTTACAGCAGTCGCTATTATTTCCCCCAGCAAAGGCGGAACTGAATTTCCAACCTGCATATAAGTCTTAGTATAAGCCCCTCGGAAATAATAATTATCAGGATATGATTGTATTCTTGCAGCCTCACGCGGAGTTAATCCTCTTGCTTGATAGGGGTGGATATACATATTACAATCATATTTCATATGAGCAGTAATGGTTTTGCATTGCGTATTGGGTTCTAGCTTATAATATTTATCTTTGAAAATCTTTTCACGTCTTTTATATGGCATAATGTCCGCAATCTTAGGATCTGCCGAATTATCTCCAGGATTCATGCGAGAGAATATTTCTATATCTCTGTCGTTATTATATCGAGCTTTATGATTAAACAGTAAATTTTCTTCTTTATTCTGATTGATCAGTTTTACATATGCAGAAACGTGACTTTCGTTTTTTATCGCGATAGTATATCCAGATTTTTCATCTTCTTGTTCTGTATGATTTGGGATTCTTTTAGCCGAAAGCGGTGGCAAATCACCTATAGCATCATTCAATACGGTTAGCTTTCTGCACTTTCCCTTTTTGAAAATTTCATCAAAAACTTCCTCATTATCTATACCAAGCCTATTTCCTATAAATATTACTCGTTCCCTGTTTTGTGGAATCCCAAAATCCTTGGCGTTAAGTATATGCGCTGTTGCACTATATCCAATATCAGCAAAATCTTGAATTATCTGTCGTTTTACTCCTAGCATACCTCTGACATTTTCCATCACAAAAAATTTCGGTGAAAGTATTTCTATTACCCGAATAAAACTCTTATAAAGATGATTTCTTGGATCATCAATAATCCTTTGCCTATTTGCCATACTAAACCCTTGGCAAGGAGGTCCTCCCGCTACGACATCAACATTTTTATATCTTGATGCATGCACAATATTATCTATAACATCATTTATATCACCGGCTATTACATGATTTTCTGGAACTTCCGGGTGATTAAGCGAAATTGTATCCACACAACATTCTTGAATATCATTAGCTAAGCTCATTTTATAACCCGCTCTATGAAATCCCCATGACAATCCTCCTGCACCACAGAAAAAATCCGCATACGTTAGGTCATTGCGAACAAACTCTTTTGCCTGTTCTTTTTTTCTATAGTAATTACACCATTTTGAAATATCGCACTTATTACACTTATCTTTCTTACATAAACATGCTATTCTTTCTAACCCCGCTCCAAAACACTCTATCAGCTCATCCTTGTTTTGAGCCAAATACTTTGCCTTTTCATTTCTTGTCACTTCATCAGTGGAACAGCATATTTTTTCTAAAACAAAAGCAGCTCTGTCATAATCTTTTTTCTCTTGTGGTAAGATATTTACTATTCTCTTTATATCTTCTAAATCTTTATGCATTAATACTTCCCACCTGATCTAATATACTTTGTGCAATCGCATATGAAACATTTACTGTGACTGCATTACCAAACTGCTTATACGCCTGAGCATCAGAAACCACAATTTTGAATTCATCTGGAAATCCCTGCAGTCGAGCACATTCTCTGGGCGTAAGTCTCCTAATTCCTCTGTCCTGGGTAACATAATTGTCTTGACATGCTCTATGCATCTTAGCCATAGTTGCTGTTAATGGTCTAGCAACTTTTAAATCAATTTCAGATTTAGCATAGTATCCACCAGTTCCATTTGATAAAATGGTTTTCAGAATTCTTTCACTCAAGAAATACTTATCCGCAACATTCTCTTCCAACACATCTTGAAGCGTAACGTCCAGCGTCTCCCCCTTTGGAAACGAATACGTTATATCATCCATTAAGCAAACCAAGAAAACCCTATTTCTTGTTTGAGGAACTCCAAAATCCGCACTATTTAACTGTGCCGGAAATACATGATAACCTAAATCATCCAGTGTTTCCTTTATTACCTTAAATGTTCTCCCTTTATCATGAGTCATTAAATTTCTAACATTTTCAAGTACAACAATTCTTGGTTGATGTCCTCTTGTCTTCTGATTCTCAATAATCTCAACGACTTTGAAAAACAAAGTCCCTCTTCTGTCATTAAACCCTTTTTCTTTTCCCATCATACTAAATGGTTGACAAGGAAAACCACCAATCAAAACATCATGTTTTGGAATTGTATTAATATCTAATTCATTCAAATCTGCACATACTGCTTGATTCGGAAAATTTGCATTATATGTTTCTACTGCATATTTATCAAAATCATTTGACCATACTATCTCGTAACCTGCTTTATGAAATCCATAATCAAGCCCTCCACACCCGCAAAAAAGTGATGCAACTTTCATCATATCCTCTTTCCTAAGAACCCTTCTTCTATAAGCTTTGCTTCAATATTTACTATTCGCTGACATTGCTTCTCAGAAGGAATTCTCCCCATATTCATTTTTGTAGCAGCTGATAAAAAGCTACTCTCAATATCATTAAGTATCTTTCGTTCTTTCCCCCATGCTAAAGCTTCTTCCCAATATTCTTGTCCTTTTGACACCACTTCAGCTTGAACTTGTATTCCATTAACAATGAAATGATCCTTTCTTCCATTTGACTTGTCTTTCTTCACTTCGTCCTTATTAAGTAATATCTCTTCTATCTTTTCATCTAACTCATATCCCTTGGCCTTAAGTGTTATCCAGCATTGTTCCTTCTTACACCACTCAGTTACATTGGTTATCGGCCTATTAGAGTCCGTAATATGCATGAATACAAACTTTATCATTTTCACCAATTCATCTTGCAAGCACTCTGGAACAGCCTGTTTATCCCAAATAAGGCGGGTATTTATTTCAAATTCCGGAAACTGCTTTTGTATTAAGAAATGTAAATATGCCAACGTATATACAACTATATTGGCCTTATAACCTTTTTCATACCAATCTTGCTTAGGAACAAGTTTATCAATAAATTTAAACATAATTGCAATAGCTACAGTATCTCTATAAAAATGTTCATTAAATTGAACATCGTCTTTATCCCATTCATCAACTATAAAATTAGCAAATTTGGTAAAATTCTTTTGTGCTCCTAAACTTACAAAATATGGATATTCTCTCCACGCATTCTGATATTTTGCAAAATCCGTTTTGGTAATCTTTTGATCTTTGGGATTCTGCATCTGATATTTCTTTTTTTCAGCCTGGGTCATTTTACTTTGCTCTTGCTCATACTGCCCACGTGAACGCTCAAAGAACCAATGTGTTTCGTACTGAAGACCATTTACTGCAGGCGCATATATTCTTCTAGAAATCTGCTGCATCCTAATATTAAACTCATGATTTGAGAAAAAATCTGCATCAGATACTTTGTTCTGACTATTTGAACCTCTTGATATCTTTGGAATAAGTATTTGAGCTTGTTCATGATCAGGAATAACTGTTAATTTCATTTGTACAAATATTCCTGATAGATCTGCCTTGTCTTTAAATCTAGTATTGGACAACGATGCTGTCGTTTGACCGCCATTGACAATCTGAAGGTTATTTATTGAAGTCACAAAAGTCCCGCCTTCTTCCTTATTCATCTTAACACTTGTAGCAGTCGCTGATATTCCGTTGTTATATGCAAAAAACATTCGTTTACTTTCTCCATCTGCTTCAAGTATAGTTTTCCTTATATTCTTATTAACAGTTCCTTTTGCAGACAAGAAAGACCTTACATTTCCTTCTAGAAGTGTACTTCCATATGTATCATATAAATCTGCAAGAATTTTGCCCGAAATAACACAAAGCAAACACTTTACATCATCTGTCGAAGCATCACTTGCTTCAAGACAAGGTAACCCTTTGTCTGTTATCTTCAAAAAATCTATCTCTACAGGTTCATGCCCATCCCCCGTGCTCATAACACGAAACAATCTGTGCATGTCCCAAATATTAAATTCAATACTTACTCCACCGATTTCGCCTCGATCCAATGAAGATATTTTACCGCTCATAGTCTTATCTGTCAGGATGAAGAATCTATATTTTCGTATCGTATTTTGAAGGTTTACAATCCTATCCACCAGATCATACGCTGGAGTACTTATTTCAAGTTCATTTCTAAAATTTCCATTTAAACATCCATCAAGAAATGTATTAAGCTTTTCAAATAAAGCTTTGGCATCAGTATATGTAAGCGTTCCGACTTCTTCTTCACCATCAAAATCCGCGATAAAAACAGACATTGAATAATCATATTCATCAAATGAATATGCATCTACCCTGTAATTTTTTCTTCCATACTTTCCAACTGCAAAGCATTCTTCAAAATCGGTAATTATATTGATATCCTGTAAATCTTCCAACACGGTTTTCACAAAAGTTGCCGGTGTTCCAGCATCATCAGCAGCTGCAAACATTTTTACATTTTCTAAATAATCTTTTCTGAAATCAGTTAATTCCATAAATCCGATTCTCCCACCTTCCAAGGTGCAATTCCAACTAAAGATAAATCATAACGTACAGCAACAATTTCCAGTGGAACATTATCTGTTACCAAACGAGGAAAATTTGAGTCAACATTGTAATAGTCTACATTTCCAACTCTGAAGAAAATATCATTATATGCAGATTTATCAATATATCCAAGTGATATCAGTTTTGCTTCAAACAACCTAGCTGCTTCAGGAGCATCACTTATGTATTGTCTCATTTTTTCTATTTCTTCAGTAACAGAATTAGCGTCTGGATCCGTTTTTGATGATTCATCTACATCTGTAATTACCAAAAAACCTCTCGTACTTGTTTCAAGCTGGTTTAAAGATGATATTGTCACCTTATCTTTTCCAGTAGCAATAGCCTTTATCTCAAACCACTTGTCCTCCAAAATATAATCACGATCCGCTCCATCTGGTCCTTGCCAAGCCTGCAATACATCGTCCTTAGAAACCCCTTTTTGAATTAGGTACTGTGCAAATCGCATTTCACCAATTAGACCTTTTAATACATTTATCGAAAGAATTTCATGCATAGTTGCAAATAGTTTTTGCCATGCCAAAAATCTCGCTGCAACTCTACTAATTCCTTCTTTCTCAGAATGCACTTGATAAGAATTATCAACAAGATCGACGCATAATCTGGCAAACACCCCTCGATTTTCTATTTCAACAGAAGCTATCTGCGTTGCCCATTTACCATCTTTTCTTTTGTTTTTTTCTACTTCGAGCGCTTTACTTGATTTCATCTGTGAAGGCTCATCTTTTGTTATCAACGCTAACTCATCATATCCTTTTTCATTTATGCCAATAAAAAAATCAAGTGGATGTGAAGGATCTACTCTTTGCATATACCCTTTCTGATTCCTAAAGTCATCCCACTTTTTTATAAAGTCATTGGTCGTCATATTCATCATCCTCCTCGAATTCCAGCATATTCTGCTCCCCAACACGATTCACTACATATTTGACTTTCTGACTTCCATTTGATGCACCAGGATATTCTCCAGGGAATCCTAGCCCAAGACCAATTACAGGAATATCACCAACCAAATCAATTGATTCCTTATCAGAATTTGTAACTCTTCCTGCATTCTGTTCCTTATCAATTTTAATTACATAAATCAGCAATACAGGTTCCCTTTTCAATTTAAGATAGGGCTTGTCAGGCACCGTCCAGCTCTTTGGTTTCTCACCTGTATTATTGGGATCAATCTTTACTTTTTCCTCCCATTCTTTATCTTTTTTCTTATAAAAATCTTCCTCTATTTTTTCCTGCATACTCTTTTCTAATCCATACTTGGTTGCTCCAGGCACACCAACTCTTGCTCTTTGTCCAGAAATCAATAAGCAATTACCATCAGTAAGCATTACTCTGCTCGAATAATTAACTTTTTTTACCACTTCGCTATTCTGAATGTATTTTTCTTCAACCAGATTTCCACTTCCACCTATAACCGCAACAGTCCATGTAGGCTGATCTACAGAATTAAGTATATGCGCAGATAACTCGTTTGCATTAAATGGTATATGCCTTGGATGAGATACAAATGCCGATATATACTTTGCTATCTTCTCTTTTTCAACTCCAGAATAGACAACACGATTTTCTTTAAAATTTAATTTTTCATTATAATATTTACCATCATTATCAAGTTCTTTTAATAATTCATTTGTCAATTCCAAATTGACCATAATGCATTTTGATTGATTTGCAATAAGCTTAGGTGTCTCAACAACTTCTGCAGCTAAGGAAATCCATTGTTCAACGGTAGTAGTCGCTCTCATTTTTGATCGTGCAGTGACGAATAATGCAGTCATGTTCTGCTGTACCTTAAGGCCGAAATCTTTAGGTGTTAGGCCCACTCTTCTCATCTCAACAATTTCATCTCTTAATTCATCTGTAGCATCTGATATATATTCATACCACCCCATAGCTGCAGGCTCCATCCAGATTTTAAATAAATTATCATATCCGTTTCTATATCCAAACCATCTACCCATTTGCATCAAGGTGTCATACATCTGTGAATTTCTATCAAAATAACTTACACTTAGACCTTCAAGAGTTAATCCTCGTGACAAACTATTTCCACCTACTGCAACAACTCTAAGTCCTGTCTCTTTATAAGGCTCATAATCGAGCCTCTCAACACCCTTTTCCTTCGCTTTTTGGTTTACTAACCTAACTACGATAGGTGCTGTAGATTCATATAACTTTCCTAAAACAGCCTCCCATTTATATCCTGACTTAGCTGAAAGATCGTATTTATTCCAAACATCATAAAATCCTTTAATTGCCTCATTTTGCATTGCTTGATCAAAAGGCAACTTACTATATGACTGAATCTTCAGCAGTAGTTTGTTTATATATTCATTTACTTTATCAAATACTTGATTTTGCACCTTAACAAACTGACTTACATTTATCAGCATTGATCTATGAGATTTCTTGTTTCCCATAAGATCTTGAATTGAATTAACAATAAAGAAGTACCTAATAGCATTTTTCAAACTCTGAGGCAAATATGGAACAACATGTTCTGATTTTGCTTTTGAACGGAATACATAATCCCCATTATTAGCATCAATAGTTATGTCATCTATTGCCACCAGTGAATCTCTGTATTGACTATCAGGCTTGAATATTTTTCTGGCACCTATATAATTTGTGGGCGCAGACAATGCATAGATAAAATCACTTGGAAAAAGATTAAATTCATTACTCCCTTGATCAAGCTCTGGATCTATAAATATATTGGCAAATGGTGTTGCCGTTACAGCCACATAAGTCGATCTATTAAAAAGTTTTAAAACTTCAACAATTGCATTATTTATTGTTGTAGGATTTGTATCAGGTTTATTAGTATTAACTGACGCATTATCTGCCTCGTCATCAATTAATAAAAGAGGCAAATCAATCTTATCACCAACATGATCTGTGTTGCGCGTACTCAACCATGTAGCAAGGTTTTCCAATACACTTTTATTTTTTTTAAGAACCAAAATAACAGGCTCCTGAAGCCCTTTTATTGTAAAATTTAATGACTGTAACTTTGCTGAATTAAAATCGGATAAAACGTCAGTAAACTGATAGGCAGTTCTGTTACTATCAATATTACCAACACCAATATACTTCTTTTCTGGATTTTTCTGTAATACATTTCTACTATTCAATCCAACAAAACCTGCATCCACTCGTTCCTGCGTCTGCTTTCTAAGTCCTTCAATCGTACCTGTAAGCATGATAATAATTTTATATCCAGCATCAGCGGCTTTATTACATAAAGCTAAATAATTTGATGTTTTTCCCGACTGAATGTCTCCAAGAACTAATCCTTTTCTTTTCCACATACCTTCTTCAGCCGGATTTCCGCACAAGTCAAGGATTTCGTCACTCACTTGACCAAGAGTATCAATGACTTCAGTCTTCCATCCCTGCTCTATTTCCAGATATTTGTAATATCGGTTCCAATAATAAAACTTAATATTAGCCTTTCTACTACTAAGCCAAGGATGATATGTCTTCTCATCAACTACACTTTTACCCAAATCCATTCTGACCTTATAACTAGCTTGAAGCAACTTCTCCACAAAATCCTTTTCTGTTTGCTCCATAGGCATAAGTTTTGAAACTTCATCAATTGCATTACGTATATCTTCTTCTGTTGGATTTGTATCTCCAATTTTTGATTTAATCATCATACGAGTCATATTCTCACAAATATTAAGATCAGCCATTAATTTTCTCCTCAGCACAAATTTTATTTATTTGTTCCATGTAATACATAAAAGGCTCAACAGTTTCAAAATTCTTCATGGTCATTTCAAGATGATCATCCTTTATTGCTTGTTTAATTATGGGTCTCGCCATTAACAAAACTCTTTCGCATTCTTCCTTTTCTTTATCATGAACAAATTTCACATCAGAATGCATGTCTAAATGCAAATTATTGAATGGCAGATTGTTTTGAACTGTCTCAAGATAATTTCTTAACAGTTTTATTGATTCTTCATCCAACCTGTCTGTTAATAATTCTAACGAAGGATGTTCCATATTTACTACATACCTAACGCCTTCTCGAGTCTCTACTTTATCCCACACATGAATAATTCCATCCGAAACTTCTTTTCTTTGCCTAAATGACCATGTTCTTTTACTACCCGCAGACATTGTTCCTACAAGTTGCTTCAACCTTGTTTTTACTATATCCGGAGGATAAGCAGTTGATTTTTTAATATCTAGCGTCCATAAATCATCAAGAGAATTTGGAATATCAACCCTTACGCGCGTCAATTTAGAAAACTCGTCCATCCTAATTAGCTTAAACCATGTTCCCCAAGTTATAAGTCTTTTATTTCGATATATATAGAAGCCCTGTAGATTCCTCAGCCCATCCTTGCCACCATACAAATCTAATTCCTCTTTAGTCATATTTGATGGATGCGGGAGTATATACGGTCTTATAACAACTTTTCCCTCTCTACCTGGAATATCAATTTTTTCATCATCCATAACAATCGAGCTCTTTGCTGTAAAAAAAGGATCAAATGCCACCAATTGTATTCCATTCATAAATATCCGCAATTTCTTTACTCCATCCCCTGCAAGATATCTATGAAAAACCAGTTCAAGATGTTTCTTTACACTTGCCATTTTCTCTTCTAAAGATTGATTAATGGTAACACTCCCGGACTTTATCTTATCCAAATTTTCCCAAGCCACCAAAGTTCCCGTTTCATAATCCTTCAACAGAACTATTCCTTCTTGCTCTTCAATTTCAGATTCACCAAGCCTAATTAAGCTCCATGACTTGGTGTCAATAACATGATCAAGATCCCAGCGTCTTCCTACAAGCTCTTTTTTTGTTTTTGAAATAACAGTTAGCTTTCTACATTGTGAAAGCGACGCCGTTTTCATACCTAAGCCATATCTACCAAGATCATCTTCACGTCTTGCCTCTGTCGGGCTAGCCGTTCCATATCGCATAGCTTCCGTTATTCCATCATTATCCATTCCGCATCCATTATCACATACAACAATATATGGTTTAGGAATACAATTATATTGAATCCGTATTTCAGTAGCCTTCGCAGCTATACTGTTGTCTATTACATCCGCAATAGCAGATTCAATAGAATAACCAATTGCTCTTGTTGACTCCATTAGAACCGGTGCGAAAGGCGGACACTCAATATCCTCAAATATCATCTTGATCCTCCAGCATACTCACTTGCATTTTCCATCATCATAAACAAAGCATCATAATCATCTATCACAAATTCTTTCCTGCTCCCTTGAAACGATACAAGAATCCCTCTCTCAAGAAGAACTCTTATCACTTCTTCTATGGCCTCTATCGGAAATTCTTCCGTAATTTCTTTCCTCGTAATACTCACTTTCTCAGAATCTTTTTCTTTTATGAACTTAAGAATTTTTCTTAATTCTTCTTGGCCAATCATATAAAACGGATGAATATCTACCGTTTCAAGCCATTTCGTATATCTCTCTCGTTGATTATCGAACCACTCTTTGCATACGCAGTACTTACTCCCATGAATATCAATCGGACTTGTCCAATACCTAACATACCCATTTTCATCAGTAATCTGTTCTTTGATCTTATTTTCATCATTTATCTTGATCAAAAAAGTTGGTTTTATGCCAAATTGCTCTTTCGAAAATTTATGAGATAAAAGTTTTTCTACATCTTGATTTGATAATTTATCCAGCTCAACCAATTTCCAGAATGAACTTCTGACATATTTTCCAATTGGCAACTCATTTTGTTCTCCCAAATGCTCTTTTTTATTATTTTTGTTAATTGGTCTTAGGTTAACTCCTGCATGTTCCTTATATTCATCTAAGCCAAACACAAGCTCATCATAATTCTCAGTCCATTTTAACAATTCTATTATATTATTACTTGTTTCAAGAACCTGTGAAGAATAATCTAGATCATTGTTCTTTTTTGCTAATTCAGCATAATACGAAGCGGTTCTCATCAAAGATCTTGCAAACTTAACAAAATCTCCTCCGTACGTTCCAAATCCAGCCCCATTATAAAGATTAAGCTTTTCTATATATTCATCTATTTCCGAACTTGAATTCTTAAGATGCTCAGATATAATTTTTTTGCAGCACCTATGTAATTCATCATGCTTATCAGCATATTCATTCCAAATCCTACGGTCAAGATTACCTACATTTCCCAATGATTTCTTTTGGTATGTATTATCCAGTTCCATAAAATTAGCCAACTTCATCCGTATGGATCCTGTACTTCTAAAATTCTCTGGTTTTTCATCATAAAAATCCAAAGAATTTAGCAATTTACTTAATGCTACAATCTCAAATGTTGCATCAGACATTTTATTAAGCCAAGAAATGTTTCTATTAACATACAAGTCAAGGGCAAGCATCACTTCGCACTCATTCCAATTAGGACTACGCATAGTTTGTCTCCTCATATCATTAGCTTAGTACATATTTTCCAGATTCTTCCATCCATGAGCAATATAATAAAAATTTACATATCAATTTTATTCTCAAGTAGACACAGAATCAAACAAACACTCAAATACAAATAGCAAAAGAATAATTATGTTTTCACAATTTAAATAATATCAAATCTAACAATCCAATAAAAATGGCCCTATTCCCACAAAAAGCATAAAATTCATCTTAACCTAAATAAAAGGAGCATTAATCGAAATCAATACTCCTTCACAATAATTTTCCACAATACAAGTACAACAACCAATTAGATATCATCTTATAATTCTGAAACTTCTTTTATAAACTTAAACGCCAAATCCATATTAGGAAATTCAACTCTATTTTCCTTATCACTGTAACGATATTTAGAGTTAAGGTAAACAGACTTTGAAGACTGCTCATACCACTTCCCCATATCTTTTCCTACAAACATATATACTTCATCAGTATTATTAGGAATCCAAAACTGCATTCTTTCCTTTATACGCTTGACATTTCCCACATTTACATATGGTTCAACTCGTTCTGTTCTATACTCAGCTGCTATTCCGCATTCATTCAGAAATTCGCATATTTTGTTTAACTTATCCATATCATCCCCTCCACCTATTATTATAATCCACATTTAGTAAAAGCTCACTATAAATACATAAAAACTCTATTTTACATAAACTGGCCAGCCCCATCCCTGAAGCCAGCCGTTTTTTCAATTTTAATACTCATCCTTTAATTCATACTTGAAGTAGTTGTACGAATCAATAAAGTGCCTCTCCCCATGAAGCAAATCCATAAAAGAGTGATAATCAATCAGATTGCGTGTTCCAACTTCCATAAACTTATCAGCAAGCCCATTTCTCAGTTCATTAAGAAACGCATCTTGCTCAGCGCGATTATCCGTGTAAGCATAGATGCGTTCTAAATAATCTTTATGGCAAAACTCTCTCATCTTGAGATCTATATCACCGCTTTTGTAAAGACAAATATCAAACATCTCCTTATATCCTTGGAACTTGATATAACGGTTATAGCTTTTCATTGTAATTGTGAGTTTCTGTCCGGAAATCACTCTCCCAATCTGTTTTATATATGCTTCCATCAGAATTGTAAAAGCTTCTGCTACCATCTCACTCTTTAAACGTGCTTTCACCATCTTACCACTCAAGCTCAACCACCTCCCCCGACTCATAACTTTCCTTAATCTTCGAAAAAAGCTCTTCGCGGAACTCCTTAGTTACAGGAAATGCGATATCCTTGAAAATCGTATTTCCTTCTTCATCAACAGTTTTAGTTTTGAAACTCGGCATCGATACGAAGGTACCACCTTTCCTACTTTCTACGATTGAGATATTTCTTACTGCGAAGCAATCTCCAAAAGTCACTGTACAAAGTCCTCTTACATTGTTCGAACTTGCTTCAAGCTTATTTGCTTTAATACTTACTTTCATCTCTTTAGTCCTCCTGATAATTTTTCTTATTCTCATCCTGCCGGCGCTGAGGGTCGTTGTGGCAAGCAGTGCGTTTGTCCGACAAACGCGTTTTGCGGCTCTTACAACACAGACTCAGTCCGTGAGTTTCGGGTACGTTTATCACGACCCTCTTTTTCATTTTTGCTTTGATCCTGACGGTACAACATTTCCAAATTGCGCTTTGCGATCAGGTACTCATGAATGTTTTTATTGATTACCACATACTCCGAAAAATCTTTTTTCTTCTCTTCAAAGATGCGGCCATATTCATCGCGGAGCTCTTGAAGATTGAGCTTCTGACCTTTTGGCACCGACTTATAAACTTCCTCTGCTGCCTTATAGATAAGGAGCTCTGTCTCATGCTCACTGTAAAATTTCTTACTGTATCCGCTCTTTTTGTAGGCTTCAAATACTTTCCTGTTCTTGGAATAATCTATAATGGCCTGCTGCCGTTTTTTATTCTCCGAAAGAAGCGCTTCCTTCTCCTTCATAGAATCCTTAAGTTTTTTAAGCTTCCCACATCTCTCATCGGTGATTTCTTTAAGCTGCTCATAGGATTCAATCTTATGTTCTTGAAGGAACAGAATCGTCTTTGCCATCTGTTTTGCATTAAAGCGCCTTGCCCATGTCACATATCCTTTGCCTTTTCCTTCCATGAGCTTTGCTTCAATATCCTTAATAAACTCCAGCTTCTTATCGGTAAAATGCTCTTTCCTTGAATATCTGCCTTTGCTTTTTCGCTCCTTGTACGGAGCACGCTTTATTATAGACAGACCATTTTCAAAGCAGAGGATATCTGAAATTCTTCGAAGAGCAATTCCTGAAAAGTAGAAATTTCGGAATTTCTTTTTCCCATCAATAGAAATTGCATTAATGATGATGTGGTTATGGATATGGGCTTTGTCCGTATGAGTACAGACCGTAAATGCATATTTTCCCTTGGTGAATCTCATGGCAAGCTCGTATCCAATCTCATTTGCTTTCTCCGGCGTCACCTCTCCGGGCTTAAATGATTGCCTGATCTGATACGCGATTATTTCTTTCCTTCTGACATCCCTAACGCCATTGTGGTACTGCGATTGAGAAAGCAGAAACTCTTCATCCGCGGTTTCGATATCACAGCCATATGTGGAAATATACTTTTTCTCCTCAGTCTTAAGATCATTTTCTGTATAATCCATTCGCTCCTTTAAGCTCTCTGCGATGGTTCTGCCCTTTATCTGATGAAGAGCCATAAGTCTCGTTGCCGCCATATGCTTCCCCTTTCAAAAAGACAGGGACAGCTCATCCTTTATGGAAAAAGCTGCCCCTAGGTCTATTTCATTTATTTAGTTTTATACTCTTTTCAACACTCTATGAGCTGACTCTAAGAAAAGCTGAATATTGGCTGCCGCGAACAAACACGCAAACATGACTATCAGTATCGCCGCAAAGAAGATTGCACATGGAATCATCTTAAATATGATTGAAAGAATACAGAAGATACCACACAACCATACAGCAAAACCAATGACATTTTAGTGGATTATAACCTCCGACAGGCAGTAAATTGACACTTTTTATGCCTTCCTCTTGCTCCTTCTGACTCGATTAATATGTCTTTCAAAGTCACCACTATTGATGAGCTGAGCTATCACAAGCTGCTCGTATGTAGGAACTGTGCTGGAATAAAATCCAAGCCTTTCATCAAATACCTCCGTCAAATGCTTTGGCAACACCATATAGGCAGCACGAAGTGAAGGAGAAATGGTTTGGGAAAATGAATTCATGTATATGACATTGTCTCTGTCAGAAATAGCAAACATAGTTTCCTCAGGCTTGCTTGATATAGAAAATTCTGATTCAAAATCATCCTCAATTATGTAGCGCTCACCTTGTGCGGCCCACCTGATATATTCATATTTTTTAGATGCGGACGCAGTTACCCCTGATGGAAAACTTCTGTAAGGAGAAATATGTAATACCGATGCTGTAGTGGTTAGCAGTGCCGAGCTTGCTATACCATTTTCTTCAAGTGGCAGCATCTGGCAGGTAACCCCAGACATTCTATAGACCTGCTCTATTTTTTTATAGGATGGGGACTCCAGCGCAAAAACTGTGTCCTTGCCAAACAATCCGACGATGAGGTTGTATAAATATTCTGCACCAGAGCCTATGATTATCTGGCTTATATCCACATGTATATTTCTATTTCTAGCCAGATATTTTCTTATAGCTTCTCTGGTTTCTTCGCACCCTTTATTTGCTGGCCTTTCCAGTATGGCCTCGCCATAATCATTCACTACTTTTCTCATAGTTTTCGTTAATACTGAAAAGGGAAATGCATAGGTAGTTCTCTGATAAGTATGGCTTTCATGGCTTAAGATTTTTGCTGTGGATACAAAGCCATCCTCCTTTCGAAAAATCACATAGTATCCGCTTCTCTCCTTGGGTTCAAGATACCCCTCATCGCATAGCAGCTCATAGGCATGCTTTATGGTTATTACACTAACATGCATTTCATCTGCCATTGTTTTTCTGGATGGGAGCCTGGTTCCGTATGGATAATCTCCAGAAATTATATTCTTTTTTAATATATCGTAAATACGTATGTATTGGGGCATTTTATTATCGTTTGAGGCTTTATTTGAATTTTGCATATATATTTTTTCTCCAAACTGGGCATTTAATATATGCAATTATAATCTATAATTTTCTCAACAATCAAGGAGGAAAAATAAAATGTTGAATAATCGTTATGAATTAAACAAGAATCTCGCACAGATGTTAAAGGGTGGAGTCATCATGGATGTAACTACTCCAGAACAGGCCAAAATTGCCGAAGCTGCTGGTGCCTGCGCTGTAATGGCACTAGAAAGAATCCCTGCTGATATTCGCGCAGCCGGTGGCGTTTCCCGTATGAGTGATCCTAAAATGATAAAAGGTATTCAGGATGCAGTTTCAATTCCTGTAATGGCAAAATGCCGTATCGGACATTTCGCAGAAGCCCAAATTCTTCAGGCTATTGAAATAGATTACATCGATGAATCAGAAGTTTTGTCTCCTGCCGACGATAAATATCACATTGATAAAACAAAATTTGATGTACCATTCGTATGCGGTGCCAAGGATTTAGGTGAGGCCCTTCGCAGAATAAATGAAGGTGCATCAATGATTCGCACAAAAGGTGAACCGGGAACAGGTGACATCGTTCAAGCTGTCAGGCATATGCGCTTAATGCAATCTGAAATCAGACGTATCAGTTCAATGTCAAAGGATGAGCTTTTCAATACTGCAAAAGAATTGGCAGTCCCTTACGAGCTTGTTCAATACGTTCATGAAAATGGCAAACTTCCTGTTGTAAATTTTGCAGCCGGTGGCGTAGCTACTCCTGCAGATGCAGCACTTATGATGCAGCTTGGTGCCGAAGGAGTCTTTGTAGGCTCTGGTATTTTCAAATCAGGAGATCCTGCAAAACGAGCAGCCGCAATTGTTAAAGCAGTCACCAATTTTACAGATGCAAAAATGCTTGCAGAACTATCAGAAGATTTAGGTGAAGCAATGGTGGGAATTAACGAACAGGAAATTGATTTGCTTATGGCTGAAAGGGGTAAATAAGATGAACATCGCTGTACTTGCTCTACAGGGAGCCTTTATAGAACACGAAAAAATACTTTCAAAGCTTGGTGTGTCCACTATAGAAATCCGACAACAAAAAGATTTGGAAAAAGATTTTGATGGCTTAATTATTCCCGGCGGAGAAAGTACCGTGCAGGGAAAGCTCCTTAAGGAACTAGGACTTTTTGAGCCATTAAAGAAAATGATTGAAAACGGACTACCTGTATTTGGCACCTGCGCAGGATTGCTACTTTTAGCAGATAAAATAAATAATGATGACCGCAGTTACTTACAGACTATGGATATCGTAGCTGAAAGAAATGCCTATGGCAGACAGCTTGGAAGCTTTTACACTGAGGCTGATTTTGAGAGAATTGGTACTGTTCCTATGACATTTATCAGAGCTCCTTACATCAAAGCAGTTTCAGAAAAAGCAAGACCACTTGCTACAGTTGATGGTCACATAGTTGCCGCAAGACAAGGAAATCAACTAGTAACTGCATTTCATCCTGAGCTTAATGACTCTCTACATATTCATAAATATTTTTGTGATATGGTTGCCAACCAATAACTACTTTGCCACCCAAGAATAACAAAAGCCATCGTCCAGGCTCACTACAGCACTATAACAGTGAAGTGTGAACCTGGCAATGGCAGTAAATTTATAGTTATATTGCCTATAGATTGATTTACATTTTTCCAAGTCTGATATCGCACGACACTTTCTCATATCAGCACCCCTTCAAAATGGTCTACCTCATGCTGAATTATCTGCGCAGTAAAGTCCTTGTACTTTCCATGCTGAGGTTTAAAATCTTGGTCGAGGTAATCAACCTCAATCTCTTTATATCTGGTGCAGGGTCTTACTCCCTCAAGAGACAGACAACTCTCTTCTGTCTGATATTCACCGCTCTTCTTAGTAATAACCGGATTGACCATAGCAAAATGAAACGGTCCCATAGCTACTACGATAATTCTTTTCTTTACGCCGTTCATGTTTGCCGCCATGCCAACACATCTGTCCTGATTTGCTCTCAGCGTATCAAGGAGATCGTGAATCACCTGCTTGTCCGCCTCTGTTGCAGGCTCTGACTTCTGTTGCAAGAACATCGGATCTCTAACAATATTTTTTACCATTACTCACTATCCTCTTCCATCGTCTCTATCAAAAAACTGGCGTCCCGCGGTATCAATCTAATAAGTGTTGTTATTTGATTTACAAATCTTTTTTCTTTAGATATTCCTTCATCTTGAATGCGCAGAAATATGGGAAAGTATATATGTCGTTTGCATGTCCGACATTAAAATCTCCAAGTTTTATCCCATATGAAATATCACTGTAATTCTCATTTTTAATCATCGAAGACAATGATCTTGACTTATCATTATTGGACTTAACCTCTACAGGAATAAGATCGTTTTGAGTTCTTACAAAAAAATCTTCCTCTAACGTAGAATTATCTTTCTTATAGTAATAAAGGCCTAATCCCTGCTTAACAAAAGCTTCTGCTACAAAGTTTTCGTAAAGAGCACCTTTATACACTCCAAGGTTTTTATTAACTCTAAGATCCTCCTGAGCCTCTTCATCTAATGCAGAAACCAATAATCCGGTATCAGGATAATATAACTTATATTTGCTTTCCTCCATGTTGCCTTTTAGCGGAAGTTCAGGAAATTGCAGACAATTACACTCTGTTATAACACCGGCATCAATAAGCCATTCTATACATCCGGTATATTCTCTTGATCTAGCATTTTTCTCGATCTTATTAAACTGAAACTTCTTATTCTCTTTTGCAAGCTGTGCCGGAATACTTCTGTACACGCTTATGATTTTTGTCTGATCAAGGCCCTCTGCATACTTTCGCACATCTTCCTCATAATCCAGCCTGATCTGTTCCTGTACATCAAGCGTTCCTGAGAATGTTCCTGTTTCAATATAAAGCTTTACAACATCCGGCATACCACCGAGTACACAATAATCTAGGAATAAACGTTTGAAAATAGATAATTCATTTTCATTAAACGGCTTATTTTCCAGCATATGATGCAAAATGGAATCAATCTGCTCCTGACTGTATCCTTTTGCCCAAAGAAATTCTTCAAAGTCCATCGAATACATTTCATAGTCAGTCTTAGCACCAACACTATTACTATGAATCTTTTTATAATTGATTCCTAACATTGAACCGCTGCAGATAACATCATATTTTCCATCTATCTTAAAAGCCTTAAGTGTTGTAGCAACATCAGGATTCTCTTGTATTTCATCAAAAAGAATTATAGTTTTGCCCGGAACAAACTTAAAAGATGGGTTAACCAAAGAAATGTTCTTAATGACACTCTCAACATCATAACCATCTGCCAGTATCTGCATGTATTTTTTCTCAAGCACGAAATTTATATATATAACATTCTCATAATTATCATTAGCAAAATGCATGATGGATTCTGTCTTTCCAATCTGCCTTGCTCCTTTTACAATAAGAGGCTTATGAGCCGGATCCGCTTTCCAACTGTTTAAATAATCATCAATCTTTCTTCTGTAGTACATATTCCTACCTCCAAGAAAATGTTATCACAAAATATGAGTCAGTTTCAACTCACCTTTCACATTTTATGAGGCACTTTTTTGATATTCTTACACATTTTATGAGGAACTTTTTACAGTTTTTTCACATTTTAGTGCTTGCATTTGCTTGCAACTACTTGCATTATGCACTATACTATAATTAACAAAGAAAAGAAATGAAAGGAGCGTGATTTTATGGCAAATACAGCCCCAGTTTATGCTCGTATTGATACAGGGCTCAAAGAAAACGCTGAAGGAATTCTTGCTCAGCTGGGAATTTCTCCTTCTGAAGCTATAAAAATGCTTTACAGCCAGATTGTGCTTGTTAAAGGAATGCCTTTCCAGTCAAAACTTCCGGAAGTAAACCACTTTTCTGCTCAAGGCATAACAAAGTCAGAGTTTGATGCAGAACTACAAAAAGGTATAGATTCCATCAAAAATGGTCGCACTCATTCTGTCGAAGATGTTGATCGTATGCTCGCCGAGGAATTTGGTATATGAGCAATTACTATGTTAGCTACTCTGATGAAGCCAAGGACGATCTTCGAAATATATTCATGCACATCGCATATAACCTAGGATCAAGAGATAATGCAGAAGGTCAAGTGAACCGAATTCGTGAAACAATAAAGAAGCTTGATAAATTTCCCAAAAGAAATCCTTCTGTTCCTTATGAACCTTGGGCAAGCCTTGGTATGCGCCGATTGAATGTTGACAATTACGTTGTTCTATACATTGTAGATGAAACCAATGAGCGCGTTGAAATTGTCCGTATACCTTATGGCGCAATGGATCTTGATAAATTCTTTGAAAAAATGACCTAATAATTCAAAAAGCACAAATAGCTATCAAGCTTTTGCTCCCTAACTACTATATCAAATCAGTTAGGGAGCAATTTTTCCGTCATCAAGAGTAATCCCCTCCAAAGAAGTCAAAGGGACGGTTCTTTTGTCACCATCCATCCTCATATGCTCTATAATTAAAAGCACCGCAACACAGCGAATTTCCCCGCCACTTTGCAATCAACCATCTTTCCGATAATATCTTTTGATTACTTGCCTCCCAAGTAGCTGACCATGTCAGGAGCGATTTGCGGTCATGTCCTCGCTTCAGTTTTTTTGAAACAATCCTCTTTTTCTTTACCATCTCCAAAACATAGCGCCGTTACATGTGACCAAATTAGCGAAAAAAGTGTTGAAATTACACTTCAAGTATTGCCATTCATTTGAAGGAATTCTTTGTAATAGTACGGAATCTTACATCCGGTTTCTTTTTCGAATTTTTCTATTTCCCCAGGATCTGCCGGAGCATTCCATTTAAAGTTATATTCAACTGCGCATAAAGCATCTTTTATTAACACTTTCCCTACTGCATTTTCAGTAAGTTCTTTCAAAACATTCATTTTTTAAAATGGCCATCTATTGTCAGATGCCGCATGCTCCTATTTTTCTATTACTTTTTATTCATGTCCGCTTCCACATCGGCAAGTACATTTCAATTTATCGTCAAAAAATAACCCATATCATCCAGTATGTTTTGAAAATAAGTTCTCGAAACGCACTCATGGTCCGAAAAATGTCCCATACCACCACTTCTCCTGCATAGCTCCAATTGTTAAATAAAGAAATATCAACCAAAAGGGCAACAATGCAAGTACAATAAACGTTCCAATTATTTTCCACATCATTTTGGATTTTATCTCAAACACATAAAAATCTTTTTTATCCATTTTTCTCTTTCTATCACACTAATAAAAAAACTGGCGTCCCGCGGTATCAATCTAATAAGTGTTGTTATTTGATTTACAAATCTTTTTTCTTTAGATATTCCTTCACCGTCTACTTTTTTCAGACACGATGCATCCCCTAAAATGCTCAAAGCGTCTATATGCACCTTTTGTTCATTTTTTAAAAAAGTTCGTAGTTTTTTTCAGCTTCTCTATCTCCGGAAGCCTCAGCCTCCGCCGTTTTCCCATCTTCTGCAAAGACACAACTACCTTCCGAATAATTTCCAAGCATCAAAAAACATAAAGCAATCGGAAGTATTCTTTTAAAAAACATATCTTTCTCCAATAACATATTCTGTGAAAGCCCCCTGATTCAAGCCTTTCGCTATAGAATTATAACATGTTTTGTATATTTACAATTTAAAATGAAATGTATATGATTACATGTATAAAAAACAGCTTGGTGAGGCACAGAATGAATAATTTGGCATATGACAGTTTGCATAAGTTTTTTGTTTCAGCGGGCGCAGCCCTTGTTATTACTCCCATTGTGGGTTTTTATTTTCTTTTGCAAGGGGAAGTTCAATTGATTTCTCAGGAAGAATACGAGAATCTTTCAGCGTATTCGCAACATTGTATCGATTTCAAAGAGTATTTACTATTCATAATCCAAAAAGCCGGGATCTTCGTGGCTATATTTGTTATGCTCATTGGCATATTCTTGCTGCTACTGGGAATACACGGCTGGAAGAACAATCAGAAAGAATTGGATAAACAGCTTGCACTGACTACGCAAGAAGTACTCCGGAAGCTTCAGTCATATAACGAAGATGACAAGAACGCGAAGGCCAAAGAGCTTAAAGAGGAAAAAGAACAAGCTGAAAGCTTCAGTTCATCCGATGTTGCCGAGAAAACGGAACACCATTTGAAAAGTGACTCTGATAAAATGTCGGAAAAACGCATGGAGTGTGCTTCTTTTAAAATGCCGAAAGAATGCTTGCAATCCGATATATTTATGCCTAATAATACCCATTCCAATTACCAAGAAGTTGAAAAAGATTTTTATGAAAGCGGCATTTACAAACTGCTTTCCGACAAAGAATACATTATAAAGCAGGAAAAGAAGATAAACGGAAATCGCTTTGACGGCTTGGCGATTTCGAAAACGAATTCCAATGACTTCATTTTTGAGATTAAGTGGTGGCTTGATTATAAGAATACGTATGCATTAAAGAATGCATGCAAGCGTTTGAAAAATAGTGAGTCTGTATATACAGAGGCTACCAATCGAAAAAGCGAGGCTATACTTGTTATCATAACCGGGCATGATACCGTACCTGAAATGAAGGATTGGCTCAAAAAAGTTTCCAACGAAATTGACACTCACGGTATCCGCATTGAAGTAATGGCAGATGAACTTTTGGCATGATGTATATACCAGTTGCTTCTGCATCCCGGCTCAAAAGTCACGTTAAACATCGGTGCAAATTCACCAAGCCGGCTTCTTCCCGCTGTCTGTACAATTTTTTCACCCATACTCTGTCCCGACCTCTCTATTTTCTGATAAAACTTTTATCTGATTCAGGCATAGTGTCGTCAGACTTATATCTTTCCACTGTCATATGAAGGTCATACTTTTGTCTAAGCTCAGTAATTGTTTTCATCATAGGTGAGGCATGATGAATATCGATAGCCTTCTGATCCTCCCAGCTGTCGATAAGCAGTATGGTTTCCGGATCATCCAGTGACTGAAAATACTCATACTTCAGATTTCCGGCCTTATTTCGGATATCTGCCACCGTACCGCCGGATATCATTTCTTCTGCAAATCTCTTCGCAGCACCATTTTTTCCTCTGTACCGTATATTTACTGTAATACTCATAAGTTAGCCCCCTTTCATTTGGCAATGTAAGTTTGCATCGTGTTTTCATCAGTGTGGTTCCATGTCCCATCCCAACAGTTCTCGCAGCGTCAATGCCTCCCGAAAATACGATCAATCACTTTTCAGGTTTATCTTGGTAACACGAATAATGGTTATAAGTATCGCAACCATCGCTATGACCAGATCAATGACCGGCAATCCCAAGATGCAGAATCCCGTAAATACCGGCACCGGATGCCCCAGCGCTTCCGGATCCGGAATCACTTTCGTATCTATCCATACCGCCAGCCAAAACAATATAAAATTCAATACAATTGTAATCGGAATCGCTAACAACGCCCGATATGGATTTTTTTGCTTTTGATTCATCTGCGTTTTCCCTTCTTACTTACCACCATCACGTCCATGTAATGGCTTTTCGTATGACTCTTATTTCTCTTCCCAATCCTCACAACATAATTCTGGGTAAAAAATATAGCAATAATGCGATAAGCACTCCAATAAGAAGATACTTTACCCTACTCCTATCAACCTTGTGTGGCTTGTTAAGCCTTTCCTGAATCACACAAAAACCGGGATAGTTCTCAGGTTTATCCTCAGGCGCAAAGCCATATTCAACAGCCTGTCCATACCATGTCGTTCCGGCATTTCTTCTGACATAGTCTCGGTAGTTCTCTGTTTTTTCAAAATCATGCAATTCTCGTGCGGTAAGAAACAAATAGTAATTCCTTGCCACTTCATCCAGCGGACGTTCATTTGTATCCTGAAGAACAGAAAAAGCCCGGACATAATCGTTATTTATCAAATAATCCCACAGTTATTCACCTCTATATATTCCGAAGTTATATGCTCGATTTATCCTTTAAAATTCCTTTATCACGTTTTCTCTAAATACTCAATTATTTTCCCATGAGCTTTGGCATATTCAATTTCCGATCTGGTGCTATCCCCGATATAGCCGCCAACATTGATCACAAAAATACTGTCAGCCATATCTATCTTATGCTTATGCATATCGTCAAGCATCTTCTTAGTCTTTGTGAGTGTTCCCTCATCCATATTTTCCCAGACTTCCCGGTCTCCCGAATGCCCAAAAAGGCCAACACTAATAACAATGTTCCCCTCTAAAGTAAGCCTCTTCTGTGCTTCCATAAATTCATCTTTAAAACGTGTGCTGCCACACAAGGTTACTACAGGATAGTTCCCCACCATGCTATATTCCTCACTTATCTGTTTTATTTGACTATATCGGCAAAATCTATTACTTGCGATACTTCTCTTTTAGCCAGGCTACAATCTCTTCACAAGCAGATGCCGCGGCCATTGCTTCAGGAAATTGTCCTTTCCGAAAGTATGAACCCGCATTCTCAATTACTTTGATCAAACTATCCTCAGAGATGCTTCGTGTCATATTATCATCTTCGTATAAATCATTCTCAATCCATTCATATCGATAATACGGCCTGCCATCCTCATCAATCCCATACTCATCGCATTGAAGCGGACCAATACAAGCCATTGAATACAAAACAATCTTCCCGCTCGAAGCAGGCGGAACATGTGCAATAGAATAATGCCATCTATCATAATAAAAACTCAAATCACCCATAATTAACTCTTTTACTATTTATTATTCAAAAGAAACATCGTCTTTTGCTACGTTTTTTAAACTCTCAAACGCATCATAAAAATTGTCATAAGGTATGCTCCCGAACCATGTATGTGGTTTGTCCCCCTCAGATTCACATATCCTTTGCAAAAGAGCTTTAACATATTCTGTTTCAGATTCGTATTCTTCAGAACAACTATACTCCAAGCCGCAACTATCCAATGCGTCCAATACTTGTTTCAATGTCATAATAATCCCACAAACTTTTCTAACAACTGCTGCTCCATTTAATAATTTTATTATGCTGCATTTATCCACTCTGTAGCAAGATACAACAGCACATTTACAATTCAATTACACTTTTGCAAGCGAATGTCTGCAGATTCTTTCCGCTAATGTAGCAAATCCCGTAACCTGCTAAGCCGCCTACGAGCAAGACCCGACTTACATTTTTAATTCATCTGCTGATTTAGGAAGAAGGTATGTTTCATTCAACTCGTTTCCGGCTTTGATGATACATTCAAAAACAAAGTCTTTGGTAAAAGATACCCCATTTATCGGGAATGTCATCTGTTTTTCATAATCTTTTTGTATAGAACTGCTTTGTCCCCAGTCATTATAATCTTTTACAGTTATATAAATGGTCAGTTCATCATTCGATCGTTCATAATCAAAATAGCGGAATCCATGTTCTCCTCTGCCGCCCCAGCTTTTTTCATAATAGTGTTAGCATCTAATTAGTACATTTTAAAATGAGTTAATCCTTTAAATAGCATATAATACAAGAGGAGGAACTCATTATGCCAAGAAAAAACAAACAACACACAAAGCAGTTCAAGTTGGATGCTGTCAACTATCGCAA
>ODAI011223578.1_pt1 | contig 30631 bp, 31 predicted proteins | sample 1539321 | NCBI WGS metagenome assembly ODAI01 (sample SAMN02144231, study PRJEB22623) | gut metagenome | biome: sheep rumen | host: Ovis aries | place: New Zealand
AAATGGACGTGATTGAACTGGCCGCCGAGAAACCCAAGCCGGAGTTTCATTTCAAGGAAGCCCGTACACCGGGCCGCGTACTTTTCCAGACCCACGACCTGGTCATCGGCTATGACGCACCTTTGTCCAAACCCTTAAATCTCACGATGGAGCGCGGCCAGAAGATTGCTCTGATCGGTGCCAACGGCATCGGTAAGACCACACTGCTAAAAAGCCTGCTAGGTCTGATCCCTGCCGTCTCCGGCGCCACGGAACAGGGCGATTATCTGGAGATCGGCTACTTTGAACAGGAAATGAGCGGTGACGGCAGCAACACCTGCATCCAGGAGATCTGGCAGGAATTCCCCGGCTTCAGCCAGTATGAAGTCCGCTCCGCACTGGCCAAGTGCGGTCTTACCACCAAGCATATCGAAAGTCTCGTCAAAGTGTTGAGCGGCGGCGAGCAGGCAAAGGTGCGCCTGTGCAAGCTCATCAACCGCCCCACCAACGTACTGGTATTGGACGAACCCACCAACCACCTGGACGTGGACGCCAAGGACGAATTAAAGCGGGCTCTCATTGCTTATAAGGGCAGCATTCTCATGGTCTGTCATGAGCCCGAATTCTATGACGGGCTGGCATCAGAGGTCTGGGATCTGAGCAAATGGACCACCTTGGTCACGGGCTGATATGTTCTTCACACGCAGATAATCATTCAGTTCCATATTCCTGCACGAAAACGGTTTCTCGCCCCTGCGGAAGATCCAGCTGCTTCCAAGCGGCATGTGCAGGATCGTCTGCGTTGTCTTGTCACACCGTATGGCAATGTCATGCGCTGTGGCCGGATCATTGCCTCCCATATAGATCAGGGTATCACAATCATCAATGATCGTGCGCGCACCCGCGCCATAACTCTGCTCCAACTGTGCAAGAGATTGCAGGACCAGAACAACCGAGATCTTTCTGGAACGGATATTGGAGACCATATTTTCAAATTTATCAATTCGACAGTTTGTCGCAAAGTCATCCATAAAAAACCGTACCGGCACGGGAAGCTCGCTGTCCTTACACTGCTCGTCCGCGTACGTGCAAAGCTGATTCATGGCCTGCGTGAAAAACATATTGATCAGCATATCCATAGAGCGATCCGAATCCGACACCTCCACAAATACCGCTGTCTTCTGCCGACCGATAGAAGGAAGATCAATCTCATCCGTCGCCATCATCTGTGCCAGCTCCTCCGTATCAACAGAGCTGAATTTCGCTGTGGATGTCACGATGATCGTATGGTAAGTCTTCTCCGGCGCCTGATTCACATTCTGGAACTGTTTATAGGCCCAGCTGTCAGGATGGACTTTTTGCAGCCTCTCCATAAGCCGGGATAACAGACTCTCCCTGCTGTCCGACCTCTCTCTTCCGCTTTTTCTGAGAAGTTCGAGAATACTGTGAAAATTACAGTCCGGTGAATGATCCTGCTCCGTTTCTTTCACATAAGCGATCAGACTATTGATCAACATCAGGGAACTCTCATCCCAAAAGGGATCGTTGCTGCCAAACCCGGGTCTGGAATACACCAGCGCACTGGATAACTGCTGGATCTGCTGCGTCGTCTTTACATACTGAAGGGGATTATAACGCACCGACTGCTCCGGATGGATAAAAGACAGCCGCACTACCCGATAGCCGTGTTCTTTCATATAACCGCCCCACTTACGATAAAGGTTCCCCTTGGGATCCGTCACGATGTAACTCCCCACACACTCCAGCAGATTCGGCGTGATAACCGTTCGGGTCTTTGCCGACCCTGTCGTCCCCACCACCAATACGTTATTATTCCGTCTGGTCACTCTGTCATCCATACTATAATATCTGCCGTCCGGCAAAATCATGGAGCCATACAAATCCTGTGTCATATTCCTGTTCTCCTTTCCTCAGCCTCAGATCCTGTCCGCAACCGCATCGCACAGTCCAAATGCGATGGCTTCCTCCGCCGACATGAAATTATCATGCTCCGTAGCCCTGTCGATCTCCTGTGTCGTCTTCCCGGAATGCTTTGCCAAAATACTATTCAGTAACTGTCTCATCTGAAGGATCTTCATTGCTGTACTCCGAATGGTTGATGCAGAACCCTCCAGACCTCCCGCGATCATCGGTTCATGAATCATCACCTTACTGTGAGGCAGCATAAATCTGCGTCCTTTCTGACCTCCCGCAAAAACGATTGCCCCCATGCTCGCGGCCAGACCCACACAATACATATTGATAGGCGCTTTACAGTACTGGATCAGATCATAGATCGCCAACCCAGAATTTACCTCGCCTCCGGGGCTGTCAATGTATATATTGATCTCAGACTGTGTATCCTCCATCAGATATAACATCTGCATGGTAAAAGAATACACCAGCGCCTCGTTGATCTCACCGAACAAAAACAGCCTGCGGTTACTGAATGCGTCCGTAACCAGGGAAACCTGCTGAACCCCGGCTGCGCTTTCTCTCTCAATCTGCGGGATCAAGTAGTTATTTGCCATAATACGCCCTCCTGCCATATATCTTCTGCATTGCTTGCTTCTGAAACAATGGTAGCAAAACAAGAGGGGCGAGATTTCAAGGAAAGTTTACACATATAAAATAGGAGCCGGCACACCAACGTTTCCGTCCATGTACCGGCTTCTGAGTTAAGGGGCTTTTATCGAAGATTATGATAATAACCATTAGCCAAATATACTATTGCCCTGTTACAATTTCATCGGGACTAATAAATCTTCCCTTTACTCTTCCATACTTGGGTTGATTCTCAAGCATGTAATCCACATCAAACGTTATATCCGAAACACTATTGACTTCGGTGTTTCCGCTTTTTAAGAAATCTTCAATTACCTGCATAAAAATTTTGCTTCCATAAAGCACCTGATCATCACTAATCGTCTCCCCGTAAGCCACATCGTCATCAGACAGGCAAAGACTGATCTCCAAATAGTCGCCTTTATTGCTTAACGTCAGAAATGAAAATGTAGTTGATCCTCCCGGATTATGCTCATCCGCAATACTAGACAAACCACTGTAAACTCCTTCCGGAGTCTTTAGTCCCCCGACAAAACTGTCCAAAGTAAATCCGTTGCTTTCCATATAATCATTATAGATGGATGTCTTAATATACCCCTCAACATGCAGGTTTGTATCCTTAATGTCCCACTCCCCATACTTATTGTTATATTCCATTGAAATAGAAACAGGAAAGGCTACGCCATTCTCAAATTGAATCCATTTATTTGATATATCATCGGGACTCGTAAATCTTCCTACATGACCTTCTTCATCTATGTATTCCCTGTCAAAATAAACTTTCGACACCTCTTTTGTCTGAACATTATTAGTTTTTAGGAAGTCAGCAACAACCTTCAGAAAGCGTTCCTCTTTATCTTCAAGTTCTCCCCTAGAGGTCATATAAACATATATTTTACTTTCCCCGATATGAGTTACAAACGCTAACCAAACGTTACCTGAAGAATTTTCTGTAATCGGGGTTACCTGACTACCATAATACCCTTCTGGCACATAAATAATATTGGGAATATCCAAATCCTTATCCGTATAATCAGCAAAACCAACATATGCATTTCCGTAATGCCAGCCTGTTTCATTCTCGCGAGTTTCACCTACAAACTCTAACGGCTCAGAGGAGGTAAATCTGATGCCGTTCATGAGATAAATCTGATTTGTGACATCTCCTTCTTTCAGTTCTATATTCACATCCTGAGTTTGCTCACTTGACGGAGCATCGTTGTCTCTTGAATCTTCCACATTTGCTTCTGAAGATGCTTTTGACATCTGCGTTTCTGTCGAAGTAACTTCTTTACCTCCGCATGCCGTCAACCCGAACGCCATACCGAATGCCATTACAAGCGCTAATAACTGTCTTTTCATAACCGTTCTCCTATTGATTAAATTTATTCTGTTACCGCATTGCGTGGTATTGGTATTATCCCTCAATCACCGCTCTGCTCTGGTTCAAAATGGTCACCTGCTGACTCTTCAGATTTGCAAGTACTCCATCGTTTTCTGCATGCCACTTTTTGACCTTATTTTTCTGACTTGCTTTGTATCCATAATAATAAACAATCCCGGGGATAAAATAACAAAACAATAAAATGATCGCCAGGATTGTACTCGGTTTCTTCTCCTCCGGTTCACTCTCCTCGATAGAGTTTATTTTTCCCTGCAACTCATCATACTGCATTTGAAGTTTACATACTTCGTTATACCAAGGCATGCTTTTTTCCCTGCTGAACGTCAACTCATTCTCTGCTGAAATTGCAGTATCATAACTGGCCTGTACCGTTGTAGATATATTGTTCGATACCAACTCCCAGCCAAAGCTCTCATAGACCGCCACGGTTGTGTTAACATCCACAGACCAACAGTTTACAATATAGGTTTCCTTTGCCATAATTGATTTCCTCCCATGCAAAAATTAATGTTTCTATTATGCTTTCTTCTTTTTGGCCAAATTTACAAAAAACGAAATTAAGTATACCGGAAACAATACAATTCCAGCCACAGACGCAAACCACACAACAAAGACCACCCAAACAACGGGACCAATGGGAATTATATATAGCATCCATTTCATTTTATCCCGTACACCTTTTATTCCAATCCATCCACAGGGTATTCCCCCTACCACTAGTCCTGCAATTATGCCTGCGATCAAAGCTCCCCCCAAGGCACCACCGATTTCCAATAAATTACTCACCGTCATAAACATAACAATAAGAAAAATAACCGATGATATGATTACGGCTATATTTTTCTTTTTTTGTTCCTCTGCCTCATCCCTCTGCACAATCACCTGATTCAGCATCTCCTGTGACACAATCGGCGCGCCGCACTTCGGACAGGTCTTTGCCCCCGGCGAAACCCATGTCTTACATTTACTGCACATAACCACTTCACTCATTTTTTCTCCTCCCATATGTTGGTTTATCTGCTGTTTGCACCACAATTTCACCCATGCTGCTGATTCGATATTATATTCGTTTTTACGAAGATAGTCAAGCACATAATTTGCAGTACAATAAAATTATTGATAACAAATGTTTGGGACATAATAAGCATATGATTGACTATACACCTTTTTGGAATACGTTAAAAAACAGCAAAGAGAACTGGTACACCCTGAACAAGAATCATCATCTGTCTTTCAGTACGCTCAACCGGTTGAAGAATAACCTGGACGTTACCACCAAGACATTGAATGATCTCTGCCGCATTCTGGACTGTGACATTTCAGACATCGTCAGCTACGTCCCCTGCGAGCACGATCAGGAACTGTAACCATATTACCGCAAGCTGAAATGCCTTTTTTCAAGCAAAGTTTACATGCAAAAAAGCACCGCTGATGCGGTGCTTTTTTCATGAGTAAACATAGACTGCCGTTCAAAATTCCAATTTGAAATCTTGAATATTCTTGTCTCTTTCCTTTAGGAAATCATATAATTCTCTGCTTCTGCAGGTAGCAATTCAAAATTTTTTACAATAATGGATTTGATATCTTCCTCCCTCTGCCCTACTTCGCGAAGCGACTTAACTGTCGCAAGTATTCCTTTTTCCATTCCTTCTTTCATACTCTGCTTTAATTCCGGCTCCATGATTTCTCTCAATGCCTGGCACATACTCTCTTCCTCCTTTTTTAATTCCTCTACAGTTGTTTGATTTGCCACAATGCAGACCTGTAAAACAGAATCCACTAATCTTTTTTCTCTCTGATTCGTAAGCTGTGATGCACGTTTTAAAACTTTTTCTACTTGTTCCTTTTTCAACCGTCCCGACAATGCCACCAACCAAATATGTTTATCCGGATCTAATTCTCTTGTCACAACAATCTGTAAAGAAAACATGGTATTTCCTTTCACATAATAAATGCCGGGGTATGGATTCACTATTAATATTCCTTCCCGCTTAAATCGACGAAATAGTCCTTTGGGTTTCGTATGTCTGAACAATGATATGGTTACATCCTCTGCTTTTATAGAATCGACCTGGTCACCGCCGGCTTTAAACAAACACGCATATCCATTTACCTTATAATAAGTATCGATGTCCATATGATCATCCGGCGACTTATATTCTATAATATTATATCGTCGGAATAACCTGCCTATTTCATTGTTCTTGATTGCAGTGCTATCATTTTTCCTGATCAATACATCTATTGCAAGTGGCTTTGTATTCAGATTATATTCTCTCTCCTGTGTCATTCCGCTCTGATATTCACTCAGTTCCAAGTCTAAGCCTGTTACAAATCCGGGATGCCATTGAATCTTTCTCTTTACATTCTTTTTGGACAATATGTTCTCTTATCTCCTTATCGTTTATAGTTTCTTAAATCGCCTTTGTAATTGGTTTATCGGCATCACATCATTTGTGCTATGAATATTTGAGCGAAATGCTCTTGATTTCAAAAATGCGCTTACTGAAGTGTTTTTATATTACAACATCCGACAATAATTGTCAATCAATAATTTAAAACTAATTTAAAATTCCCTAAAATTCTCTTATCTCCGCTTTAATATCCCCTGCCGGATCATCCAGAACACGGAAAATACAAGTCCGGCCACTCCCGCCTTTATGAGCTGGACAGACGGAATCGCCAAAAACCATTTTGCGCCCGGAAGACTCTCCAACACAGATAAGTTCCGCTCTGTCATCAGAGCCGGTATAGTAACGCCCCACGATAACAGATTTCCAAAATACAGCGCCACAAGGATCCAAGGCAGATTGTCCTGCAAAAAAAATTTCGTGAGATGATCATTCTGCCTGCCGCTCCTCTCCTGCGCAAATATGGCATAAGTCTGCAGAATAAACACACCTGCAATGGGCAAAAGTGTAGCTGCCGTCCAGCGATGATCCTGCATTTGCCGGACGAGCCCGGCATCTTTTCCCGCCAACAAATACGCAAAATTCGCCGCAAGTATTCCCATTCCCCAGAATCCTCCCAGCGTATCCTCCGCAAATAATAAAAGCAATAAAGCCGGCTTCCACCAGGCAAATCCGGTGGAAAAACACAGCCAGCCTCCTAACACCAACGTAAACAGTTTAAACCGAGTGGTATCTCTCCGGTGTTCTGCCAGTAGAAACTTCGACACACAAAGCGTCAAAAATATATAACTGACCGGCGATAAGACAAACTCCAGATCTGGCAGAAAAGTCAGTTTCCACAAAGCCATTCCCAAAATCAAAAACGCACCGCCCAACACCGCCAAAAGCCGTCCATGCAACCTTTGGTATTTTACCAGATCCCCATCTGCTATGCCTTTCAGCTCCAACAGCACTTCATCCATAGACTGATAGCGGTCGTCCGGATCAAACCGGCACATTTTCTCTATGACCCTTACAAAAGCATCGCTTCCGGTCTCCGGTCTGGGCAAAACAAAATCTTTTTCATATTGCAGTTTGGCATTTACCCGATATCCTTTGGATCCCGGAAATTTCAGCCGATTCAAAAGCACATACAGGGTCATACCCAATGAATAAATGTCTGCGGTCACATCATATTTATCATCCGACCTGCGGATGATCTCCGGCGCGCCGTAGCCGTCCGTATATGCAACAGTGCTTGCCATACCTTCCGCTGTCTTCAGGGCAATACCGAAGTCCCCCAGCTTATACTGCCCTGTCTGGGGAGAATAGAAAAGATTCTCCGGTTTGATATCCCGATGCAATATATTTTTGTCATGTGCTTCCGCTAATGCGGTTCCGATATCCAGCGCCAGCTTCTGGATCTCCGCTTCCTGGAAAGAAGACAATGCGGACGGAAAAAGACGATGACTATGCCCCTCTGTCTTCGTCAGCACAGCATTCAGTTTTTCCATCAGGATAAACTGCAGCTGAAGATACCGCTTGTTTTCGGCTCTTTCCTGTGCATATCCGTCTGCCCAGTCCTCTTTTGACCGCGTCTCTGCCCTATATACATTATCGTAACGATCCAGCCACACGTCTAGACAGACTGCATCATATACCTTTACCACATGCTTCTGGTGCAGCCCCAGATCCATCTGGACCTGTATGGTCTGGCGGAACAGCTGCTCATCCGCATATTGATCTGCGAAACCGATCACCTTGATGGCATAGCCCTGTTTCTCCATAGACCCGCCCATAGCCTCGTACACATGTGCATATCCGCCGCTGCCTAAAAGTACCGGCTTTTCTCCCACAACCGCAAACGGATGTTTTTCAAAAGGCAGCCCTCTCATATTCAGTTGCATCAGTATTTTCTCAATCTCTTCCTGCGTCCAAAGAAACATCCCGATCCCCCAATCCTTCTATAACCTGCACGACAAAAAGCGCCACACCTGATAAAATCGGGTGAAGGCGACTGGTTACCTCCGGCACTGCCAGAACACCTGCTTTCTGCACTACCCAGAGAATAACGCCCACCGCCACACTCACATAAGGCAACAGGTAATAGGCTCCCTCCCATACATTTTCTCTCCAACCGATACAATTGATTTTCTCTCCGCGCTCCAGCACCAGCCAGATCCATGCCCATGCATGCATCCTTGATAGAAGGATTGCTGGATAAATCCACAGGATCCAATCCCTCGTAAGAAAATCCATCAAGGGAATGCCGCCTGCAAGTTGTATAAAAATCCACCCGATCACAGCGATGACTCCTGCTGCCGCGATCGCAGGTATGCCTGAAAGCAACCCCATCAGTAAGACGATGTGGATCACAGTGATGCTGGTTGTCATCATGGAATAAACGCCGGTCATCAGCGCTACAGCGCCAAACACCACATGAAAATCTTTAATCTTTAATAAAACCGCCTCTATGAGCACCACCACCGGGAAACTCCAGAAACGCCAATCTGCCAGAAATTCTGTATCTTTCTGTAACCCATACATAAGAAGCAAGAAGAGTAACGCAAAAAGAACCGTGTTCTCTGCTTCCATCCACCGGTATAAACGGGCCTGGGCGCGCTCCCGCCGTAGCCGTTCTATGCGACTGCCCGCAGCCCGTACTGCCCGGTCATACCGTGTCCACTCCCTGTATGTCACCGTGACCTTATCTTCCGTTTCCGCATCCGGGGCAATCTGCTCTGTATGCTTTCCCTCCTCTGCCAAGCACCTGAGTTCAGCCAGTACTTCCTCCATGGACTTATACCTGTGCTCCGGATAAAAGCTGCACATTTTCCGAAGAATCCCTGCCATCTGTGGGGATGCTTTCTCCGGTGCAGGAAACACAAACTCCGGATCATACTGTGCCGGATTCGCCCTGTATCGGTCCGAGGCCGGAAATTTTAGTCCATTCAGCAATAAATACAATGTGATCCCAAAAGAATAAATATCTGCCGCAGCACTGTACCTGTCAACCAGTCTGCGTTCGATCTCCGGAGCCCCATATCCGTCTGTATACACAACCGTCTCCGCCTGACCGTTTTCCACAAATCTGGCTATCCCGAAATCTCCCAGCTGATAAACCTGATCTTCCGCATTCCAAAAGATATTTTCCAGCTTGATATCCCGGTGCAACACCTGATTTTCATGAGCTGTCCGGATCGCCTGACCAATCTGCAGCGCAAACTGTAGCACCCCCGACTCCTCCTTCAAGTCTTCCCGAAGAAGCACTACATTCCGAAATTTGTCTTTCTTCAGAATGTGTTCCAGGCGCTCCATGAGGATCAATTGCAGAAACAGCCCCTCCTCACATGACAACTCCCTGGTATCCAACAGACGCATGATATAGGGTGACTGTTCCGACAGTTTTCTCTGAAGACGGCAGCTTTCCCGGAACCGCTCCCCGCTGACCGTATGCCGCTCCATACCGATCACCTTCAAGGCATAAGTCCTGCCTGCATCAGGGGGTGACCCATGCATCTCATAAACAGCTGAAAAACCGCCTCGTCCCAGTAGTTTGAGCTTACCGTTCTCTCTATTCAGTTCAAATCCCGGAAAGATGTTTCCGCCGGCCTCCAGACCGGTCAATAATTCCTCTCTCTCCTCTTCGCTCCACTCCGTCATATTAATGTGATGTCCCCTGCCAAATATGTAATATCCCCCATGTAAATTGCCATGCCATGATCCAGATCGATCACAGTACCCTTGTCAGGTTTTTCCCTTGTCACCGCAACTGCGCCATCTGTAAAAGTAAACAAGGAATTTCCTTTTGTATCCGCCACACGCCATCTCTCGTCACTGCCGTGAGCGACAAACATGGCCCACACTGTTTTGTGATTGATCACCGCGGTCTCGCCGCCACCAAAGATAAACACATCTCTGTCCTTCAGCATGATCGGCTTTACACGTCCGTTTGCTCCAGCAGTGATACGTTTGCTCTGGTACACAGTACCATTCTTCCCATAATAGTCCACATAAAACCACTCACCGTCCATGTTCTGAAACTTCCCATGCTTTCGGCTCACAGTGTCCGAATACAGCCTGATATCCGGCAGATTCCCTTTGGAGGCTCTGCCCACCTCCCACACTAGCCTGTCGTCCAGCGCGTATGTATTCAATTGTCCGTTTTCTATCACAATTAATTGGCTTCCGTCCTTACCATTCATCGTTTTCCTCCGGTAATTCTGACAGAAAAGAATCCACCTCAGGCATATCCAGCTTGCTCAAGATCTCTCTGGCATAATTACACAGCGCCTCCGGATCATAATCTTCCGACTCCGCATTCAGCATGTTATTGAGACTGGCATCCTCCAGAATAAACATGATCACACTCTCAAAAATATTTTTTGCGCACAACGGTTCCATATGCGCAAGCTCCAACATCTCGTCAATCTGCTCATGATCCATGCTCAGATGCAGTCCCAGCGAGATCACCTTATTTCGGGTGGGATACCATTTCCCCTGATTGATGGCAGACACACACTGCCGCAGGGACGAAGACCACCCCTGAATCTCTGCCATTTCATGAAAACTCCCAACCCAAAAAGGTTCCATGTAGTTTGCCTGAATATTCATTTTAACATATGCGTAAAATTTGCGGTAGGCATTAGCAAACATGGTAATATTGGCTGTAATAAACCTCTCCAGTTCATCCTGGTCCTGCACTGCCGAAAGCTTCTCATCAAAACGCACCGTACTGATATCCTCCATCGCCTCCGCGCTGTCATCCCTGATGATGTTTTCCTTGATCTTGTTCAGAATGTATTGATATGTTTCATTTGCTTCCAAACCATAATCATGATGAAGCACAAAAATGCAGACACAGTCTTCAAGGCTCTTAGAATATAACGCCGGATACTGCCCATACCTCTGCAGAAACTGATCCATATGTTCCCTGTCATAGCCCGCAGCCATGCCGATCCGCAGAAATGTCTCCCGATTCTTCGGAACGGAGCCTTTGCACCATTTATCCACCGACACTCGGCTCACTCCACAGATTTCAGCAAACTTTGTTTTGGTAAAACCTTTCTCCTGAAGGATCTGCCCCACTTTATCCGCCCACATTTTCTTCTGCGTCCGAATCAAAGGAAATACTTTCTCCCGAAGCTCCTCCACATCCTCACATTTCGCAATGGCCTCTTTGATCCATACGGTTTCCATCTTGTCTGCACCTTTCCTCTCATCCGTATCTCAGCATTCCTCTATGTTTTGATCCGTTCTTGTCCAATCTCTTGTCCGATCATATCTTCGCCTCCTGTCTTTGACCGGTTTTATGGTTTTTTTCCATCCGACCAATTATTTAAAATTTGTTACATAACAAATTGTATTCCTTTTCGCGAAGATATTTTCATCAAAAGTTTACATACCCTTCCAGCAGCCCGTCCTTTTCCGCCAGTTGCGGCGCCGGAAAATAGATTTTGTCCTCCTCCAGTTTGAAAACAGGCATACGACACCTCACTCCATACAAAACTGATCGTCCTTTGCCATAAGCCGCACCGTTCCGCCCTGTTTCAGCGCCCCGAACAAAATATCGTCCACCAGCAGAGGTTTCACCTCATTGCGGATTACACGGTCAATCTCTCTGGCACCAAACTCCTCGCTGACCCCTTTTTCCCTGATCAGATCAAGAGCACTTTCCTCCACTTGCAACTCCACCTTTTTCTTTTCCAAAAGCTCTTTTAATTCATCCAGCTTTTTCCCTATGATCTGTCTTGCCATCGCTTCGTCCATACCGTGAAAGACTACGATCCGGTTCAGCCTGTTCCGAAACTCCGGCTGGAAGGTACGCTTCACTTCCTCCATCAACACACTGGCGTTCTCGGCTGTACTCTCAAATCCGATGCCTTTTTTGCCGATCCGATTGGCCCCCGCATTGGAGGTCATGATCAGCACCACATTCCGAAAATCCGCTTTCCTGCCCTGATTGTCCGTCAGTGTGGCGTAATCCATCACCTGCAGCAAAATATTGTAAATGTCGGCATGCGCCTTTTCAATCTCATCCAAAAGCAGCACGGCAAAGGGATTCTTGCGGATCGCCTCGGTGAGCAGACCGCCCTCCTCATATCCCACATAACCCGCCGGCGCGCCGATCAGCTTCGCCACCGTATGCTTTTCTTCGTACTCACTCATGTCAAAGCGGATCAGCTTCACGCCCATCTCCTCCGCCAGACTTCGGGCAATCTCCGTCTTGCCCACGCCGGTGGGACCCACGAACAGCAGACTCGCCAAAGGTTTTCCCTCCTCCAGAAGTCCTGCCCTGGAAAATTTGATCGCGTTCACCACCTGTGCAACCGCCTCATCCTGCCCGAAAATCCTGCCTTTTATGCGCTCCTCCAGCGTGGCCAGCCCTTCCGCCTCATCCGTCTTGACTGTTTCCAGTGGCACACGGCAGATCTTGGTCAGCACATAGTCAATAACGTCTCTGTCCACGATCCGGTTGACAGTTGTATCCTCCGAAACGGGATGCAGTTTCCGGTAGGCGCCCGCCTCGTCCATCAGGTCGATTGCCTTGTCCGGCAAAAAGCGCTCATTGATATGCTTCGCACTCATGGAAACTGCGTATTCCAGGACACCTTCTTTGTAGATCACACCGTGGAACTCCTCATATTTTTGCCGCAAGCCTTTCAAAATCTCCACGGTCTCAGCCTCACTGGGCTCCTTGATCTCCACGGTCTGAAATCGCCTCGCCAGACTCTTATTTTTCTCAAAATATTTTTTGTATTCTTCAAAAGTGGTAGCGCCGATAAACCGGATATGTCCGGAAACAAGATACGGTTTCAACAGATTCGCCGCATCAAAGGAGCTCTCCCCCACCGCGCCGGAACCTGCCAGATTATGGATCTCGTCAATGTAGAGAATGGGCTGCTCCTCTTTCTCGATTTCTCCCAGTACCTTTTTGAAGCGTTTCTCAAAATCCCCGCGATACTGTGTGCCCGCCAACATTCCTCCCAGATCCAGCGCAAATACCCGACTACGGGACAAGGGTTCCGGCACTTTTCCCTCATTGATCCGCTGCACCAGACCGTAAGTAATCGCCGTTTTTCCCACACCCGGTTCGCCAAGATGCAGCGGATTATTTTTCTCTTTTCTACAGAGGATCTGTATCGTCCGCTCCAGCTCGTCCTCCCGCCCGATCAGCGGATTTGCGTCTGCCAGCGTATCGTTCAGACAGGGCGCATACTGGCGCCAGGATGCCTGCGTGCGTCCGCTTTTCCCATCCTGCTCCCTCGGTCGCTGACTGTAGTCTTCCTCTTCATCCGCATCCTCTTCCTCATTCGTATCCATGTCCGTCTCGATCGCAGTCAGTCGACCGAGCAATTCCGAAACTTCCACATCCTGCTTTTCCATATAGTAGACCGCAAAACTTTCCTTCAGCCGCCAGATCCCGAATACAAGATGTCTGAGCTCTATCGTATCATTCCCACTGTTTGCCGAGCTCTGCGCCGCATAAGTAAACGCAAGGTTCACCCCCGTCGACAGCTCGGGCTCCTCTGCGCCCGTCGCTTCCTGATAAGTCTTTATGTACGCCCTCAATGCCTCTGCCAGCTCTTTCTCATTTCCGCCGCATTCACCGAACGCTGACGCAAACTCCTTATCCCCGCACAACATCAACAGAATGATCTCCGGTGTAATATATTCAAGACCTTCCTCCTGCGCATAGGCATACGCATTCTGTAAGGCATCCTCCACTCTTTTGGATAATTCCATCTATTCTTCCTCCATCGTAAGCCGAAACGGATACCCCTGTGCCCTCGCCCTGTCCGTCGCCTGCTCGATCTTCGTCAGAGCAATGTCATACGGGTACTTTCCCACAACCGCTCTGCCATTCTTATGCACGTACAGCATAAGCGTCTCCGCTGTCACGGGATCCTTATGAAAAATATCAATCAGAATCTCCACCACAAACTCCATGCTGGTGAAATCATCATTCAGCATGATGACCTGATAGAGCTTCGGCTCCTTGAGCTTTGTATCCGTCCATTCTTTGATCGCACCTTTTGTCGCCATGTATCTCCCTCCATATCTTTCGGGTAACATTTGTCTCAACCATAATTATGCATGATTTGTAGTTTTTTCGCAATACAGGATTATAGGAAGCCGGCCTTACGCAGCATCTTCCTCCCTGCGCAGTTCGATCACAGAATTCAGCTTCTCGCGGATCACTCTCGGATTCTCTCCCGCCTGAATAGAGAGGATCCCTTCCACACAGATCTCCATATGGAGCAGCTCCTTGGCATAATACTTTTCCAGCTTCCTGGACACCGGGATACATACCCAGTTCGCCAGGACAGACCCATACAGCGTCGTGATCAATGCCAGCGACATGCCTTCTCCCACGGCGCCCGGATCATTTCCCATAGAGCGCATCATATTGATCAGTCCCAGAAGGGTTCCGATCATACCCCAGGCCGGTCCGAAACCTCCCAGATCCTGCCAGAATTTCACATACCGCTTTCCGTTTGTTTCCCTGTGCAGCATCTCGGATTCCAGAATGTCCCGCACCAGCTCCGGCGCCGTACCGTCCACCACCAGCATGATGCCCTTTTTCAGGAAAGCATCCTCTGTCTCCCCTGCATGCTCTTCCAACGCCAGAAGCCCCTCTTTTCTCGCCAGATCAGCCAATACAAGCACCTGCTCCGAGCTCTCCTCCGCCTCCATCCTGGGCTGCAAAAAGGCCGTCCCAAAACTCTTGAAACACTCCCCGAATTCCGCAAAGGAATCCGCCGTCATCAAAGCCGCAAAGATTGCGCCGCCAAATGTAATGACTGCAGAAGGAAAGTGCAGCAGATTCACAATCGCACCAAGCCCTCCGTTCGTCGCCACTCCGTAAAACAAAGCCAGCATACACAATAAAAAGCCCGTAGCCGCCGCAGTATTCAGTCTCATGACAATCCCTCCTGTCTTTTGACTTGAATATACGACTCTACAGGCTCTCTATCCATCTACGCTTCGTAGAATCCATGTGAAAATTACTCTATCATTCCAACACCGCCATATCTTCTATGGAAGCCTGACCGTTCTCTCCTGCGAATTGAATCTCCAACAGTTTTCCCGTCGTATCATAAGCCCGAATTTCTGCCAAAAGCGCCTCATCCTGCGTCGTGACCGTAACCACAATCCTGTCCGGATTCTCACGAATTGCCGATGAGATCACAAAAGGCAGCTCCCGATCCACCATCGCCTGGCTGATCCGCTCCTGCAGGTCCATGATCTCTGCGGAATAGGTTCTCGCCTCATGGTAGGTGCTTTCGTCAACCGGCACATCAGCTGTGTCCGAATAAGACTGAGAATGCACTCCACTCATCACAATCCGATTCAATAATTCCGCCAGTTCCTCCTCCGCCAATCCGTTTGTCTCCACATCCATATGAATCCCGCGGCACACAAACTGCGCTATCAACATATCCTGCCACTTGTATACAACTGCCGAAATACCTTGCTTTAACATAGATTCCCCGGGTGTGTCGCAGGATATATAATAGTCCCGCAAGGGCTCCTCAAACGCACATGCCGCAACCTTTACCGTCACCCTATCTGCTTTTTTCTTAAAATAGAAAACATAATCATGCATTTGATAATCGGCAGTTTCATGATTGCCGTTTAGCAGTCTGATCACATCCCGCGTCTCCCAGATGCTCTCCGGAAAAATACTTGCTTGAAATTCCTCGCATCCGATTCCCATTGTTGCACGGAAATCCTCCCAGCATTCCTCATAAACCTCTTCAGGCATTTTGGTCAAAAGCGAGACGGAACGGACATCCATATCCGCACTTATCATCTGATCTGTTTCATTGACAATCAGCGTTTTCTTTGCTGCCTGGCTTTCCCCGACAACTCCGCCCGCGCTCCCGGTTGTCTCCTGTCCCGAATAGTCTTCTATAAGTTTCGTCTCAATGTCTGCGGTCTGCGATGCTCCACTCTGTTCCCCATCAATCTGTTCTTCCTTTATCACCCCTGGATCCTCCACCATCACTCGATTCATGGGCAGAGTCAACAAAACCGCAACAATGATTGCTGCACAAATGCTATAACCCCATCTGATCCAAAAATTCTTTTTTCGCACACCATACCTCTGTGGATCATAGTTTTGTACGCCTTTTTGTATACCGCAAATTTCATAACTATAATTCTGTGCCATCTCGATCAGATCATCATCGATCTCCGTTATCCCCTGATACAAAATCTCCGCTCCACTCATAGGCTCACGCCCTCCCTCTCCAAATATTCTTTCAAACTGTTCCGCAATCTGTACAGACGCCCGGCCGCTTTGTTTGCACTGATCCTTAGATTCTTCGCCACATCCTTTACCGGCTCACCGTTCCAATACCGCTTAATGAACAGCACTCTATCCTCCGGCGGTAATGTCCGCAGCCATTCACTGATCAGTCTCCCCAGTTCCAGTTCTTCCAGGCGATCCTCTACCGTGCTGCCCACCGGAATACACTCCTCCATCTCCTCCAGGATTAACTCCATACCGTTGTATCGCTTCTGCCTGTGATTCTTTCTCCAAAGGTCCAACGCAATGTTCCGCACGATCCTGCCCAGCCAGCACTTCAGGTTATCCGGCATCTGCGGCGGAATTGATTTCCATACCCGGTGATAGGTATCGTTGACACACTCCTGCGCATCCTGCTCGTCCGACAATATATGCAGCGCGATCGTGTGGCAAAGCGCTCCGTACTTGCGGTCTGTCTCACTGATCGCCCGCTCGTCGCGCTCAAGATATAATTCTATGATCTTGGAATCCTCCATACTGATTTCTCCGTCCTGTAGTTTTAACTGCTTCACCTATATAGACGACATTTTTTTCCAAATATTTTTAATAAAAAAAAAGAAATCGTCAAGCAGCAAAATACCACTTGCGATTTCTTCTAAAATTACCACCCTCTTATCACATCCTTCGCCAATCCTATCACCAACACTAAAATAATAAAAAGGAACGGTATTGCATCCAGGACCGCCGGCACAGAAAGCAAAAGGATTTTCCGCTTTGGATGTTCTGCCTTGTGCAGCCCATACGCCCAGATCATGGAAATCGTAGAAGCGATCATAAAAGGACACCCCAGCGCCATGATACCAAAGGCTCTCTCATACTCCATGAACGGAAGCATGGCATCAGGATTCGCCACATATGTGGAGTGCATACAAAACTTTATTCCGTAGTAAATTGTACACCCGACACCGATTCCATAGATCAGTGTCAGTACTGCTTTGACAATCTTTTTCATTTTACCTCTTTCCTATACCTTTCTGCCGTTTCCGGCTATTCACCCGTCACTTCTCTATATTCCGCATTTCCCAGATCCGACCATGCCTTTTTCCCGGATAACACCACCTGCCCGGTAGCCACCACATACGCATACATATCAAGAATTCGGGCGTCCGTCGGTGAATAAGAACCGTCCTCCTTTTTTACCGACTCATAATATACATAAAGATAACACGATCCGTTCCCGGATACCCTGTCATACCGAAGGAACCGCACCACCTGCCCGTCCTCATAGACAACAGCCTGCGGCTCACCGTGAGAGCTGAAAGATGTCTCAAAACGGTATTCGTTTTCCGAATTAATTTTTGCATCAGACAGAACTTCATAGATGGCCACCAGACCGTCATTTTGCTTATTTGCGGTATACTGGCTATCCACCGGAGCAACCGCTTCCTCCGGTGCAGACGCGTATCCTTCGGCAGGCTTCGTCTGCCGGTTATCTTGATCGTCATACTGCTGCGGATATTTTTCTCTCAGGAACTGCTTCATGGTCTGATCGGGATTTATATCATTGCGACCGGCACTCTGACGCAGGTATCTTCGATACAAAAAGCTTTCTTTCTCCCATAGGGAATATTCCGTTTCCTCCCAAAAATCACTGTGTGCGACGGTGATCGTGCCATTGTCGTTCCCGTACTCCGTCTCCATGCCAAACAGTTTGATGATCCATACAAGCCCCAGAAAAAGCACCAGAAATATACTGCTGATCCACACTCCAAATCTTCCGATATATCTGGCTGCCTTTGATTCCACTACGCCAAAAACCTTTGCGCTGATCCACACCGTCAAGACGACCAGGAAAATTTGCCATACCATAATGAGGACAAACACAATCTTCTGGTACCATACCCTTAAAACCAAACCGTCGGGCACTGTATGAAAAACTGTCTCATATATGCCTGTAAAAACGATCAGCGTGATAAGCATACCCGTAAGTATTTTTGCTCCGCGTCCCATCTCCTGCATCTTAATCTTCTCTGCTCCTCCCAAAACACGATCCCGTTTATTTTGCCTGCGCGACCTGCCTGATCGCCATATGCCTGGAGATATTGTAAGTCCTGATGCCAAAGTTCTCCGTCGCCTGCTGTAGATGCAGCAGATAATAATATCCGAATCCATCCGGATCCGATTTCTTGTATCCGTTTTCCCGCATTCCATCCCATACGCGCTGCTGCTCCCGCAAATATTCACCCGGATTATCGGAACCGGGAATGGATACAACCTCAAAGTCGTACCCCAATTCTTTCAGATAGGGGATCAGCACCGGCGCTGCGTCCGCACTGAGATTACTCAGATAACGATAATCATTGTTTGCACTCTGCACATTCACATACGCGATGATCAGATCCGGATGGCTGAAGGATAACACCAGATACAGCACCGTCACCACCGCCACACTGTACTTAAACAACGGAAACTTCTCCCGATAGATGCTCGCGATCACGCCGAAAAACAGTACGAATAACAGTGCCAGCGCCCACAGAACCAGTATCCGCAAAAAAGTCAGATAATAAGACCGGATATAGAGAACCATACGCAGTGCGCTGGAAGCAATCATGACAAAAGTACAGAGTGACATAATTGTCAAAACCCCTTTTAACACTTTGCTTTCCTTAAAAAAGCTCATGCATACCAGCACTATGATCAGATTCAGAATACTCACCGCCAGCAACTGGAAAAATCCTTCTCTGGCATATTCCGCATAGGTATAACCATCGGGAAGCTGCAACTTCCCCAGGAAAAGCCCAAAGATCTGGATTCCGGAAAACAGGACATACACCACGGATAGAAGACCCGTGATTGTGATCGCCAACACTGGCTCCCCATGTCTGTGATCTTTCACCTCTTCGCTCAAAGTATGTTTGCAAAGATAGGAGAGCAACAGATACGCCGCAAAAAACAGAAACAGCACCCGACAGATGATGTCAAACAGATTTTCCAAATTGACCCCGGACAGAACCTGATCCGTCAACTGCCTGAAGAATGCATCCGCACTGGCCAAAAGCGCGATCACAACCACCAGCAGAGGCACCGCCAATACGGCTCCGAGCAAAGCATATCCCACCGTCCTGTTGCCCTTGCCTCTTTGCTTCATATAACGGACCACATCCTGAAACGGTCTTGCCAGTTCCCCGATGGACGCAAACACCATCAGAAAGATACTGCCCAGATATTTCCCCAGCTTCCACTGCGCCGTGTCATAAAACTGCTTGAGCAGCAGACTCATCATCAGCAGGAAAATCCCCGTCTTGTTGAACCCGATGATCCTGGCGTCGTCTGTGCAGAAGGTGGAAACCGAAAGCAGTATCATCCCCGTCATATAGAAGCCGCTTCCTTTTTTCAAGGTAAGCCCCAGTTTTGACAACGAGAAGCACAAATACAAGAGGCTTGCGGCTATGAAAAAAGGGAAAGTGACACCCGAACCGTTCCGAAACATGCAAAAAGCGTAAAACAACGCATACAGGAAAGTCACCGGTCCAAAGAATCCGAAGTTTTCCTTCATCCGCCTGGTTGCCTCCGTGTCCTCCTTTACAGGCTTTGCCGGCGTCGGCACGATATAGGGGCCTGCCTGTTGCTGCATATTTTGTGACATTTGTGTCATATTTTGAGCCGCACTTGTTTGTTCGTTCATTTCATCCATCCTCCTATCAATTTTATTAATCTGATTTATTTGTTCTGCTTACTGATTTTCTCCCTCATCCGGCACATATTCCAGAATATCCCCCGGCTGACAGTTCAAAGCCTTGCAGATAGACTCCAGCGTGGAAAACCGCACTGCCTTTGCCTTATTATTTTTTAAGATAGACAGATTTGCGAGAGTGATATCTACTTCCCCGGCTAACTCCGTGAGTCCCTTTTTCCTCTTCGCCATCATCACATCCAGATTTACTACAATCGCCATTTATCTCAACCTCGCTGTCTTTAAACTCATTGACTCAAAATGCTTCCCGCCAACTTCTCAGATTGTCAGATCATTCTCCTCCTTGTAGCGGACGGCCTCCTCGAACACCAGCGCCAACACCTTGCTAAACAGTCCGGCGATCACAAAGACCAAAATGATCACCAACATTGCCTTCGTGAGATAAACAATTGTGCGCACCACTGACATCAGTGCAATGAAGAAGCTCCAGTTACCCATTTTACGCAAACTGATCACATTCTCCATCACAAAGCAATCCTGCGCCAACACCGTCTTAAATATTCTCCTCAGTTCCCGGATCAAGACTAACGCCGCGATTCCCAGAACAAAATAGATGATTACGGTTTCTTCATAATGCTCCACTGCCGGTTCATAAAACTGACCGATCCACTTGACAGAAAACGGCAGGCTCACCGTCACCAATATGCCGGAATAAAACATAAAATCCAACAGATACTTGGTCCATTTTGTCAAAAATAATTTTTGCCGCATGATATCATCTAAATCTTTATTTGAAATATTTTGTTTCTTATCTGTAGCCATTTATTCTTCCTCCTTTTTTCCCATTATAGCGCGTAGTTTTTGTTTGTCAATACATTTTTATTGTTTTTCAATAAATTTATGTTTTTTCACAATAAAAGAGCCGGATCGCGCCGGCCCTTACAGTTCCAATGTCAGCTGTCCGGGCATATCCGCCCGATTGATCCAGCTTTTCTGCTCCGCCTCATGCACCACGTCCTCCGGCATGCTGCCGCCGATGAGAAACGGAGATTTCGGATCATGTTTGGCATAATTTCTGCGCACCGTCTCCTGATCGTAGTTGGCATAGCAGTATCTGCACCCATGCAGGCAGGTATTGTACGCACCGATGTCTCCGCCCAGAAAGCAGGCACATTCCTTGCGCAAGGGTGTCTTCGCCGGGAGCCGTAATGTGCGGTGTAAGGCAGTCTCATAGGTTTTCACCGTCATGCACCCGCTGCAGTCCGCCCCGAACTGTGCCAGCTCATTTCCCTCCCCGCAGGGTCTGAGCGTCATGCCGTGCATTTTTGCGATCCGCGCCATACGTTCTCCCAGATACAGCCTGCCTTCCCTCGCGACCTGCACCGCCTCCGGAAAATTTTTACGTACCTTCTGATAAAGGTCAATAAAACTAATGACGCAGGTTCCGGTATATCCCTCCAGTGCCTCCGCCATTCGTTCAAATTGCTCCATATGATATTCTTTGGTGTAAGTTTCATTCAAAAAGATCGGATCATACCGCCATCCCATGGAATCCGCGCCTGCCGCCTCCGAAATCCGCCTGAAATCTTCGATCACCTTCATCTTGTCCGGCACCAGAGGCTCTATGTCTCTGCCGTAAGGCGTGATCGTCACAAACCAATACATGCCATAGGGCTTCAACAGGTCCATATACTGCAGCATCGGTCCGGGATTCTTACTGCAGAACCCGATCAGATCCACCACAGCCGGATCCAATACATAGCGCGTCACCTGTATCGGATGATAAGGGTTCCGCACCATGACGAAACCCTCCTTTAACCGATTGGCAAACCATTCCGCATAAAAAGCCGGTATATCCGTCCGCATTCCCGTCTGTATGATCATAAATTATATTTTACCTTCTTGTCTGTTTATTCTAAACGGAACCGGTTCACATCCGCATACAGGGAATCGGAAATATGAGAATTGGTCTGGGCATCGTCTCCGATATCCTGCATACTGCGGGAGATGTCCACCGTCTTCTCCGTGGTATGCATAACCCCCCTTGCCGTTTCCTCCACCGCCGTATTCACATTGTCTGTCAACTCGCTGATCCTGTCGATATTCTCCCGGATCCTCTCGCTGATCTGTGAGAAGCCCTGCATCATATCATCCATATGTCTGGCGCTCTTCTGGTAATCTCCACTGGTGGCTACCAGATCTGTATACCCATTCATAGCGGTGCTGTTCATAAAGTCGATCAGTCGCTGCGCCTCCTTGGCCAGTCCGTCCACCGCCGCGATTACATCCGCCGATACTGCCTGGATTTCCGTAGCGGAATTTGCGGAATCCTGCGCCAGCTTGCCGATCTCCGAAGCAACCACCGCAAAGCCTCTGCCGGATTCGCCCGCCCGAGCTGCCTCGATGGAGGCATTCAGCGCCAACAGGTTCGTCTGCTCTGTGATCGCGATAATATTTTCCGTCAGGACACTGATCTTCTCCACCGAATGGGACTTCTCAATACTCTGCTCCACATTCCGGGCCATCTCCTGCATCATGGTCTTCGCCTGATTCTGCTCCTTCCCAGCCTGTTTTCCTATATTCTCCGCATCACTGTGGATCCCTCTGGCAAAATCACTACCCTCTCTGATCTGATCCATAATATCATGAAACGCAGATGCGATCTGTCCCACCAGATCATTCACTTCTCCCAACGAATTGGAGATCTCCTCCATGGAAGAACTCATCTCCTCCATCGTAGAGCTGACATCCGAAGTATCCGCTCTGGTCGCATTCAACCGGTCGGCAATATGACCGGAAGTATTTTTCAAAGAACCGGACTCTTTCGCGATATCCTGTAGGATTCCGCGAATCTGACCAATCAGCTTATTCACATTCTCACCGATGGTCTCAAATTCATCTCCGCTGTGCAGCTCGATCACACGGGTCAGATCGCCGTCACCTTCAGATACATCCACCAGCTTGTCATTCAAGGTTATGAATCCTTTGCGCAGTGTCTTGGCGATCAGGAAAAGGATTCCTGTGCCGATCAACAGAACCACCACGCAGACACCAACGATCAGTGCAAGGAGCTTGCCCGTCTGTTCATTCACCCAGTCCACGCTCAGATCCACCGCAGCCAGACCCACGATCTGATTACCCGAATTGTAAATAGGGCTGTATGCGGTCAGGTGGGTGCCCCACTCATCCGTGTACGGCTCCGCATTGACCGTGGTCTCCCCCGTAAATGCTTGCATGAGTTCCTCCGCGTCATCCTCAAAAGCCTCTCCTACAAGTCCCGGCTCCTCCGGATCGGAATCCACAACAAACTCCACACCGCCTGCGCCTTTCCGTAGCGTATAGACATACTCCACGCCACTGTTGTCGCGGAACAATGCCAGCTGCTCCAACACCGTATTGTACGCATCCGATCCCTCGTCCCCCGTATGTATCGTTTGCAGCAGGTCTCCGTCTACAGAACCCGCCACGCACCGGTCAACATTCATGGCATTTTCCTTGATCTGCTGAACCAACAGATTTTTGGCTCTGGAATACAATAGCGCCCCCATGACGATCACGGAAAACATCAGCAATGCGATCACCGCCATAAAGATCTTCCACACAAAACTCAATTTTCTGACTTTCATTTTCCATGTCCTCCATCACAATTTTGGATTGGTCCGGCAACGATTCCTTACAGGAATTCATCTCTCTTTGGATTAAACACATCCACCAGTTTCCCCGCCTCCAGACACTTCACGCCGTGCATGGAATTGGAAGGCATAAACACACTGTCGCCCTTGTTCACCACCTGGCTCTCGCCGTCGATCGTAAAGCAGAAACTGCCTTCCGCAATATAAGTGATCTGCTCATGGGGATGCTTGTGCATATTGCCCTCCGCACCTTTCTCAAAAGTGATCTCACACATCATGAGCTTGTCGGAATAACACATCACCCGTCTGCTCACGCCGGGTTCACAGGGGGTTACTTTGCATTCTTCGTTTTTTACAAACATATTCTGCCTCCTTCTTAACAGTACGCTTACTGCATCCTTACTCTTTCATTCTATACAGATTATGGGCATTTGTCCATGCCTGTTTTCGCACTTCCTCCTCGGAAATCCCCTTGATCTGCGCCAACTCCCTCACCACATAGGGAATATAAAGGGAACAATTTCGCTTTCCGCGAAACGGTACCGGCGCCAGATAGGGGCAATCCGTTTCCAGCACAATTCGGTCCATAGGGATATATTCCGCCGCTTCCTTCAGCTTCCTGGCGTTTTTAAAGGTCAGCACACCACCGATGCCGAAATAAAATCCCATATTCAAAAACGACCGCGCCGTCTCCTTTGTATAGGAATAACAGTGGATCACACCGCCAATCTCCTCCGCTTTCGCCGCAGTCATCAGATCCACCGTGTCCTTCGCCGCATCTCTGGAATGGATTACCACCGGCAGCCTGATTTCCCTGGCCAGGTCTAACTGCCGCAGAAACCATTTCTTCTGAATCTCCCGATCCGGCTCATCCCAATAATAATCCAGACCGATCTCCCCTACCGCCACACATTTTTCGTGCTTACAGGCTTCTTTCACCCACTGAAAACGCCCTTCATCTTCTTCCAACTCCGCCGTCTCACTGGGGTGGATGCCAATGGCGCCGTAGATATAGTCATACCGCTCCATCAACTCCACTACCTTCTCACAGGAGGCCAGGCTTGCCCCTACGTCCACCACTTTGGCAATACCTTCCTTCGGAAGACGGGCAAGCAGATCCTCTCTGTCTTCGTCGAAATCCGCGTCATCATAATGGGCATGGGTATCAAAAATCTCCGTCATTTCTTCTTCCTCTCCCGACAGAAACCCTATTGACTGCTTGTGCCATATTAATTACACCAATCTTCTACCTGTAATCCTTCCACGCGCTCAAACTCCCTTGTATTGTTTGTAACTACAACCAGTCCAAGCGACTTTGCGTGTGCCGCGATCAAATAATCCATAGATCCAATGGGCGTGCCCTTCTTTTCCAAGCCTGCTCTCACTTTCCCATACTCCTCAGACGCCTTTCCGTCAAAAGCCAAAACCGGAATATCTGCCAAAAACAATAGCAGCGCTAATCTATTCCTCTCTATTGCCGTACTCTTTTCGATCCCATGACACAGTTCCGCATACGTGATAGATGATATACAGATGTCACCAGGCGCCTGCGCCAAAATATGCTTTAACACATTAGGAATCTTTTTGATCGCAAAGATACATGTGTTTGTATCCAACATATATTTCATCATAAGAATTCCCTTTCCTGCGCTGTTCCCTGATTTCGCTCTATCATAAAATCTTCCGTGAATAAATCAAGGCTCTGGAGCATAGGAATCCAATTACTGTTTTTGGGAAACAACATGACTACATCTCCGATCTTATTGACAGAAACCTCTGTTCCTTCAAACCGGCATTCCTTTGGCAGCCGAACAGCCTGACTTTTCCCATTTTCAAACAACTTTGCCGTCAACATAATACCATCTCCTTTGTCTATTATATTATAAGTATATACCTTGGTATATACCATGTCAAGTAAACCTATTCCTAATTAATGTCCAGCTTGCAAACAGATAAAAAAAGAACCGTCCCCCAGGCTCATGTGTCCCGAAAAACAGTCCTTCGTGCGTCATCAGGGGCTCGAACCCTGGACACCCTGATTAAGAGTCAGGTGCTCTACCAACTGAGCTAATGACGCATTTATTGATTTTACTGTGTTTGTTCCCAAGCACAAAAAAAATTATAATATATAGTTTTCCCAAATGCAAGCTTTTTTTTCATTTTTTTAATACTTTTTTATTATTTGTCACAAAAGCCTCAATTATTCAGCGGAAACAACGTTTTTTCGGCATTTATCACAATAACCGTAGAGCTCTACCTTATGTCCCACCACGGTAAAACCGCTTAACTCATCCTCTTCCGCATCACCATGCTCTCCGTGACGGTGTCCGAAGTGTCCGAAATTAAAAGGGCAGCTGTGCAGCGGAATCCTTTTGTGACATTCCAGGCAGACCGCATAATGCGTGTGTCCGCCCCGCTCCAGTTCATAGACCACTGTATCCTCTCCCATCCAGGTCGTACCGCTGACCAGATGGTTCTCCTCAAACGTCGCAAGGATCCGATAGATTGTGGAAAGCGCAAAATTCTCCTGCCCCGCCTGCTCCATGACCTGCAGATAAATCTGCTGGGCGGACAGAGGTTCACTCGCCCGCTCCAACACCTGATAAACGTATTTTCGCTGTTTTGTCCACTTGATTCCCTTTGGGTAATCCGGCTCGGCGCACTCCGCTCCGTACCACTCCGGCTTCCATTTTTCCGATTCCATATCTATACGTCACTCCCGCGCTTATTATACCAAATACTCTATCACAATTCCCGCGAAAACGCCAACACAATATAAAATCCCCATAATTTTCAGATTTTCTGTGGTGTGACGGTTTACGCGGAACAGCACAAGCAAGCCCACACCGGCACCTACTAAAAGCCCGGCCAGCATGCTGCCCAGTCCCAACATACCGCCGAGATACAGCTCTGTGATCGCCACCGAAGCCGCACAATTTGGGATCAGTCCCACAATACCCGCGATCACAGGACCGGCGATGGGTCTGTCCAAAAGCAGTGCCGACAGCACATCTTCCCCCACGATCTCCAGCAAAAAATTCAGTGCAAACGTGATCAGCAACAGAAAGATCCCCACCTGAACCGTATGCTTCAGTGCAGAGTGAAAAATCCCTTTTTCGCAATCGCAATGTTCCTGCTCGCACAACTCGTGGATATGTGAGTGATCCTCGTGATCTTCATTCTCTCTATGAGTTTCATGCCCTTTGTGAGTTTCATGCCCCTTATGCGCTCCGTGTTTTCGGCCGAATGCCAGATCCACCAGGAATCCTGCGGCGATACCTACCGCTACCTTTATTACAAGGATCTCCAGGATCAATGAAACCGGCGCCTTCGCCGAAATCATCACCGGCAGCATCTCATCCGAAGTGGACAGATAGATCGCGATCAGCGTTCCCATGGTGATCACTCTGCCGGCATAGAGATTGGATGCCGCCGCGGAGAAGCCGCATTGCGGCACAACACCCACTGCTGCGCCGATCACCGGCCCCAATCTGCCCGCCTTCTCCACCATCTGCTGCAGTTTGTCACCCGCGCGATGCTCCAGATATTCCATGGCAAGATACGTCAAAAACAGGATCAGGATCACCAGAATACTGTCTTCCAATGTATGCTCGATTGCATGCGTTGCCGCATGGATCAGTTCAGACGATGTCATAATTGCCTTTCCTCTCAAAAGTTCTAAAAAAATAGTTCTAAACGCAAATGCAACTCATTCGCATTTAGAACTATATCATATTTTGCCGTTTTGTCAAGTACCTATTTTACAATACGATGCATTCCTGCAACAGACAATTGTCCGATGCGTTTCCCACAGACACAACATATTCGCCAGGCTCCGTTACAAAGGCTTTGCGTTCTACATCATAATAGACAAATCCCCGCTCCGTTAGAGGAATCGTCACCTGCTTTTCCTCCCCGGGCTGCAGGAACACCTTCTGATAAGCATTTAACTCCTTCACCGGACGCTCCACACTGCAGACAGGATCCGACACATAACACTGAATCACCTCCGCACCTGCCCGGTCTCCGGTGTTTTTGACCTGAACCGTGAGCTTCAGGGAATGATCCGGAGCCTGCAGCACCTTGAGATCCTTCAAGGAAAACTGTGTATAAGAAAGTCCGTATCCGAACGAGAATGCAGGCTTTATCCCCTCTTTTTCATAATAGCGGTATCCCACAAAAATACCTTCCTTGTATTCCACGCGCCCCTCTTTACCGAATTCCCCGTTTTTGCAGGTAACGGTATCGCTGTATTTCACCGGGAAAGTCTCCGGCAGCTTCGCAGAAGGATTCACCTTTCCCAGTAACACATCAGCCAGCGCACTCCCGGTTTCCATCCCGGAAAAATAGCACCATACCAATGCTTTTGCCCGATCCAGCCACGGCATCTCCACCGGAGAACCTGCATGCATAACGACAATAGTGTCAGGATTAATATCCAGCAATGCCCGGATCAGTTCATCCTGCCCGTAGGGCAGCTTCATATCTGCTCGATCCCTGCCTTCGGTATCATAATCATGATTTAATCCTCCCACAAAGATCACGATATCCGCCGTCTTTGCCAACGCACAGGCTTCCTGTAACAGCTTCGCCCGGTTTTCCTCTATCTCTTTGCGAAGAGCCTTCTGCTCCTCGCTGTCCGGATCCTTCTCGCCCATAACGCGACGCTCCAGACTCGCCTCCTGCCAATTGACCTCATTGACATCCTTCTTACCCGGTATGTAATAACCCTGAGCATGCACGATCTCTACATTTCCGCCCAAAGCCTTCTTCATGCCCAGCAGCGGTGAGATCTCATATAAAGCCTTGATCTCCGCACTTCCGCCGCCTCCTGCATGATGATATACCGCATTGTGTCCGATCATGACGATCCTGCGTTTTCGGGCGGAAATGACTTTGCCCGCCGCATCACTCACAGGCTGCATGGCGAGATCTGCCGGGGAAAGCGGCAGCACTCTGCGCCTTTCTCCCTCTCTCTCCTCATTCTTCAGCAAAATGATTGCTTCTTTCGCCGCCTCATAAGCTTTCTGCCTGTGCTCAGATGTATCATAAACACCCTGCTTTCTCTCGCACGCCTGCCCGCCCAGCATTTTCAGGCGAAACATCATACGCAGGATATTTCTTACCTTGGCATCCACACACGCCTCGTCCACTTCACCTTTGCGAACTGCTTCCAAAAGAGGCCGCGCCAGATAATAATCCTCAAAATCGGTGGTGACACTCATCTCCATATCCATGGAAGATTCCGCCACCCCTTTGGTAGAATGGGTGGATCCCCAGTCACTTATGACAACACCGTCATATCCCCACTCCTCCCGCAGAATGTCATCCAAAAGCTCCTTACTTTCACTGCAAAAATGACCTCTGAATTGATTGTAGGCATTCATAATGGAGTAACTGCAGCCCTCCTGCACCGCGGCTTTGAAAGCAGGCAGATAAATCTCTCTTAACGCCCGCTCATCCACATAAGTATCCACTGCCATGCGGTCGGTCTCCTGATTATTCACGGCAAAATGCTTGACACAGGCCGCTACATCATTCTCCTGGATCCCCCGGATCAACGGCAGCGCCATAGTCTCCGTCAGATACGGATCCTCGCTCATGTATTCAAAATTGCGCCCGCACAACGGGTCTCTCTTGATATTGATCCCCGGTGCCAGGATCACATCCTTACCCCGTCCGCGCGCTTCCTCGCCCAGCACCTTACCGCTCTCATAGGCAAGCTCCGGGTTCCAGGTCGCCGCCAGCGCGGAATTGCTGGGATTATATGTGACATAATCGTCAGTTTTGCCCACCGGAATCCAGCTGTCATCCGGGAACTGCATCCGGACGCCCATCGGACCGTCCGAAGTCACCACCCCCGGGATCCCCAGCCGCTCCACACCTTTGGTACGGAAAAATCCGCAGCCGTGGATCATATCGATTTTTTCCTCTAAGGTGAGCTGCCCCAGCAGCTCCTCAATCTGTAATTTGTAATTCATATTGTTCCCCCCGGTTCTGGTAAGCATGTCACCTTGGCGCATTGCTCGTGGGAAAAATTATACTCATGCATTATTGGACTGTCAACAATATTTTTGCATTTCAAAGCTACAGCATTTTAAAGCCACGCAAAGTTTGCAAAGTTTGCGGATTCCCCTGTCCTCTTCTCTACGTAGTCAATTTTTTATTTGCTGAAATATCCTGACCGAATGGTCTGATCATCAGACAGTTATTCACTGTTAGATCTTTTGTATTTATAACGTTTTCGCATTTTGTATACTGCTTACGTTATTCCTCTTTTGTTTCGTCATTGGTCGCATCACATGTCTCATAGATGGCAGCGATCTTATCTACATCTTCATTCAGAAATTCCGCGATTTCAGACACAGTACGACCCTTGGCTTTATTTTGGCAAACCACCGCCGCTATATGGTCAGCTCTGCCCTTTGCCTTGCCGGCCTTATACTCATCCCGCATCATCTCTTCAAACAACATGTATCTGCTCCTCATCTCGCGGTCAGACTTGATCTTGTGGATCGATCTCTGAAATTGCCTCACCAGATCACTGTCATAATCCGCCTCACTCGCCTCCAGGCTCGCACCCGCAAACTTCAAGAATGCCGCCAAGTCAAAAATGCCTTGCTGTTATCCCCCTCCATCATCGCCGCGGCAAAAAGGAAGTTATCCTTAATCGTCTGTTCCTGTAATGTTTTCTTTGCCATACATCGTTCC
>ODAI014139400.1_pt1 | contig 30612 bp, 27 predicted proteins | sample 1539321 | NCBI WGS metagenome assembly ODAI01 (sample SAMN02144231, study PRJEB22623) | gut metagenome | biome: sheep rumen | host: Ovis aries | place: New Zealand
ATAAGGACTGGAACCGTATCGCTTACTTCTCGAGCATCAACCTGCCAATATCACAGGCTCTCGCTGACTATATAGATAATGCACATGAAGGTGATGTGGTGAAGTCGCAAGATGGATTTGCCATCGCCAGCAGAGGGGCCTCGGGAGACGATTCCAACCTCGTATGGAAAGGCTCGCTGCAATATTTGGAAAGCGGTAAGGGATATATGCTAAAGCGACTGGCCGACGACACGGTAAGATTCTGGTATCCTATCTATTACAACGAAAACCGTTACGGAAACACTTCCTTAGCACCGAGCAGCATCAGCGCCCACACCAACACCATATCTACCATGAACATCGTGGCTGCGGTGGAAGGGATCGACACAGAGGAAGGCGACCGACTGGTGGTGTTCTGTGGCGCTGAACGAATGGCAGAGGCTATTGCCGACGATGAGCAAAACTACTACCTCAATATTGGCAGTGATGCCAAGGAGGAAGAGATGCTCTCATTTGCTATAGAGCGCGACGGAAAGACTATCGCGATGACGGGAGGCAACATCAGCTATGTCCCCAATAAGGTGATGGGTACTCCCGACAATCCCACTGCCATCAACTTCACGTCACTCGACCAGATGCCACACGATGGCAAATGGTATACCGTGAGCGGAATCATGATGGACCAAAAACCTGCGAAGAGCGGCTTGTATATCCACAACGGACAAGTGGTTGTTATTAAATAAGTAGACAATATGAAAATGAAAAAGAGTATATTAGCATTAGCAGCCCTCGCCTTCATGGCGTGGGGCTGCTCATCAAGCGATGACGATGACGAAGACATGCGCAAGGACCCAATAGAGACTCCTGAAACCCCGACTATTCGAGAAGGAAATGATGCGCGTCCTGATTGGCAGGCACAGGCTCCCAACTACGACCTCTTTGAGCAGACGATGACTGTGGACGTCATCTTGCAGGACGGGCTCAAGAGCTATGCCTCGTCAGCCGACCTGCTCTGTGCCAAGGTTGGCGAGGAAGTGCGGGGCGTGGCCTTGCCTAATGAAGTGAACGGGCAGTGGATCTATTCTATCATGGTAGCATCCAACGCATCGGGAGAAAGCATCAACCTGTATTACTACTGCGACAAGTTGCACCGCATTTTCAGCACATATTGGACTCTTTTCGATGCCAATATGCCGCCTACAGGCAGCGGTGGCATCTATCAGCCGGTTTTTGTAGAGTTGACAAAATTTGGCCGGAGATGAAAAAACTTTTCCGGAAGGGAAAAAACGGCAGGCATATTAAAATGAATAAAAAAGGATGTTATACGACATCGCAGTGATGAAAAATGAAGAAAAATGATTATCAGAAACCGGCGATAGAGATTGCTGAGATGCGACACCAGATACCACTGATGTATATCAGCGGCGGCGAAGCCATGCGCACTGGATATGGCATCAGTGAGAAACAAAACTGGGATGAAGATACGGAAAGTAATCAATCAAATATTTGGGAAGACAAAAAAGAATGATATGAGACAGGCAAAATTATACACAATGCTCGCCTTGCTGACGGCAGGGGCGGTGCTGACAGCATGCTCCGACGATGAGGAAAAGCCAGAACAGATCAAGACGTATTATATGTCGGTAGATGCCGCCAAGCAGACGAGCGACAGCCCGGCAAAGGCAAGGCGAGTGCTCTCACTGGAAGGCGACGAGTTGAAAGCGTCGTGGGCAACAACGGAGCAGGTGTATGTGCAAGGCAAATTATATTCTAATAGTGAGCGCTTCTGGTTTGAGGGGTATCTAAAACCTAATAAAGCAGGGACGATTACGCGGCTGAATGGTGCCATCAGTCTGCCAGAGGGGTGGGCAATTTCTATTGATGAAGCTATTGGCATTCCTCATGAACTGATACTTCAGTTCCCACATGCGGGAAATCTTGACTATACTGGCCAGAAAGGGACGCTGGCAGATATATCGGCTAACTACGACTATGCCATTGCCTCAGATGTGAGATATGACATCGTAGACAACCATATTGAAGGTGTAACCACCGCCAGATTCGTCAATCAGCAGGCCATCGTGAAATTTAATTTGATTGACAAGGAAAGCGGAACCAATATGCTAAGTCCATCAGCACTGACCATTGATTATGGCACTGGAAGCATTGGCCTGAGTAATATTCCCAACGGCACCTACTCCACCAACGGCGACGGCGTGCTCTTTGTGGCTATCCCTGGGTTTAGCGGCCAAACGGTGAAACTGACAGCGACCGTCGGGAGCGACACCTATACCTTTACCAGAACGGGCGTTACGTTTGAGAACGGTAAGTACTACGAGATCAACGTAAAAATGAAAAAGAACTGACTCGACTTTATCAAGTTGAAAGGGGTGCGGTGGTGTTGTAGTTGAGGAGTGTAGACATAGCTCTTACAAGTCACAGCCAGATAGAGGCATTTCACATAATTTAATAATATTTCTCCTCTTGTTAGAGGAAAAAGTGTTAATTTTGCACTCAAAATTGTGATTGGCCTATCTGAAGGGCTTTTTGCCCATACACCGAATGAATAGAATGATAAAGTTTTTTTACTTGATTGCCTTGCTGGCATGCTTCAGCATGCCCGCTGCCGCACAAGTGGCCGAAGAGGAACCGGCAAAAGTGACAGAGATGATGCTCGACAGCGAAGAGCCAATGCCCGTGCCAGAAAATGGAAACACAGGCATGGCCAAGGTCACAGCTTCCTCACTTGCCCAATACGACCTCAATGGCGACAATGTGCTCAATGCCATCGACATGGTCGACCTCATCCGCTACCTGAATGGTAAGACAGGCAGTGCCTTCCAACTCAAGAAGGCCGACATCAACGCTGACAAACTCGTGGACTATGAGGACGTCAAGGCCATTGCCATTCTCCTCACAGGCGGCGAATTGGAAGAAGTGAGCGCATCCGACAGTACCACTCCCACTTCCGGCTCCTCTTTCACCCTCAGAGGCGACACCGTCAGCGACCCCACTTTCAAATAGCCGCCGACACTCCAGGGGCCTTCTTCTCACTTTATCCTACCACCTGCCCTCATGGAAGCCGTCCGTCTCCAACTCGCCAGGGTGCTCAAGCGCCTTGCTCCCCTTTTCCCCGACCGTCTCTATTTGCGCCTGCTCTACTTTCTCACAATGGGCAGGGTGCTCCATCTATCACATCCAGAAGACTTCAGCGAGAAACTGCAGTGGCTCAAACTCTACCACCGCACACCACGTCTGACGATGCTCGTCGACAAACTGGCGGTGAAGGAGCATATCAGCCAATTGCTCGGCCCGCAGTATGTGAGCAAGGTCATCGCCGTGTGGGACAAAGCCAGCGACATCACCCTTGACCAACTGCCCGAGCAGTTTGTACTCAAGACCAACCACAGCGGCGGAAACACCGGTGTGGTGATCTGCGCCGACAAGCGCACCTTCGACCTGGAGGAAGCCCGGCGGAAACTCGACGAGTCGATGCGCAGCGACATCTATTCCCGCTACCGCGAATGGCCCTACAAGGACGTGCCACGCAAAATCTTCGCCGAGGAATACCTCGGCGACAACCTCACCGACTACAAACTTTATTGTGCCGACGGCCACGCCGAGTGCCTCCTGCTCTGCATGGACCGGCAGAAAGGGCATGTGAAATACTATTTCCTTGACAGACAGTGGCAACTGCTGCCCTACAACAGCGACAGCAAGAACGCTCCCGCAGACCTCATCCTGCCCCACCCCGCCGAGGCCGACACAATGTTCGAACTGGCCGACCGCCTCTCCAAGGGATTCCCTTTCGTGCGCATCGACTTCTTCGAGACCGGCGGCCGCCTCTACTTCGCCGAATACACTTTCTACCCTGCCAGCGGCCTTGATGCGAAGAAGACACCGGAGTTTGAGAAGATCATGGGCGGAAAAATCGTCCTTGAAATCGAGAATTGAGCCGATCATTCATCGTCAGTATAGGCCATGACTTGTAAGAGTTATGTCTACACTCCTCAACTACCACACTCCTATACTCCTTACAACTTGAGAAAGTTGAATCAAGAATTATGATTTGTTTTAGTTGACATCAAGAAAAAAGAGAGAAAGCCAAAAATATTCCTCTTTTTACTAACGAAATGAAAAAAAATGATTAACTTTGTGCGCTGAAAACAAAAAATAGCTGTTGATTGCGATACTGCGAGATTTGGAATATGTGGAATCTTACGAGCAAATAATGACAGCCCATGATTCATGGGTGGGTGATTTTTTGGATGAGAATCCAACAGCCCTTTCTTTGAGGCGGTCTTAGCATTCAAGCATTCTTTCCCAACCATTTCCGTCGTTTCTTTACCAGAAGCGATGTAGGGAGATTATGGAATTTGACCTCATGCCGCACCAACAGCCGTTTTTCCTTCTTTCAGCCAAATCAACAGTTATCAACAGTTTACAGCACTTTTTCTACACTATTCACCATCCACTGCCCATATCAGGAGATGACATTAGCCACATCAAAAGCGGCCATCGTTGTCTCACGCCGCAGGCTCTGCCGGCGGTGCAGACAGGGTAGTGCCATAGGCCGTGCTGTCGCCTCATGACAGGCGACGGAGCCGGCCCGCTCGGATTATGCAGAACCAAACAACTAAATACACCGCCAACGACAACCTCATCTTTATCCTCACATGGGGATACCTTGTGTCGTTGAACGTGATTGACAACCCACTCATCACCTCGTTCGCCCTCTTCGGCCTAACTTTGTTGGTGCTTGTCTTCTCCAATTTCAGGTTGGAGTTCTACAACTTCCATCTCTTCACCCTGCAGTTTTGCCTCTTCTGCTACGCCTCTGCCTTCTGGGCTTTGAACGGCCGTTTAAGCATTGAGATAGGAAAGTCACTCCTACAGACCATCATCTGCCTCTCGGTGTTCTATGCCTACTATAAGAAGTTTACAGATGTAGACATGCTACTGAAAATCGTGATGTGGGCAGGCTACTTCGTCGTCTTCTACACTTATTTCTTCTATGGCGTCGTCGATGTCGTGGAAGCAGAGGACCGTTTGGTGTCGGAATTTGCCAACGTTAACTCCATCGCCATGTTGGCGGCCGTGGTGGTTACCATCCACTGGTACTTTTTCCTCTTCAAGAAGAAGTCGATAACCTTTCTGATGGTCATCCCCTGCTTCATCGTCATCGGTGCCGTGCAGTCGAGAAAAGCAATCGTCATGAGTTTGCTCGGCATCGTGCTCATCTATTTCTTCAAGCAGCTCAGATCTCACCGCAACAACCTGCTGCCATTCCTCAAGGTAGGCTTCTTCCTGTTCTTCTTTATCCTGATGGTCTATCTCCTTGCCCAGACAGAGATGTTCTCGGGACTCTCCACCCGCATGGACGGACTCATCGCATCAGTCACCGGAGAGGGAACGGCCGACCACTCCTCACGGTTGAGAGAGTTCTACCGCACCATCGGATGGATGCAGTTCAGCCGCACGCCTATGGCGGGCATCGGCATCGGCAACGCCATCATCCTCGTGGCCAGGGCGGCCGACAAGAACACCTACCTTCACTGCAACTATGCCGAGCTGGCGGCCGACGGCGGTATCCTCGGCCTCTTCTCCTACTATATCATGTATCTTTATATCCTCTGGTATGAGTTCAAATATGTGAGAAAGGACACCACCGCCGTGCTCATCATCGTGTGGATCATGGTGAAATTAGTGGCTGACTGGGGTCTGGTATCCTACTACACCAAGGCTTCCTACTTCTACCTGATGATTTACTTCCTCCATGTCAACATGCTGAGGAAGAAATATGGAAAGAAAAGACGATGGCGTACTATTTTCTCTTAGCCGACCTGAGTTGCGGCGGCAGCGAGCGGGTGAGCGTCTCTCTGGCACGCATCCTCCAGCACCGCGGTGCCGACGTGAGGTTTGTCTGCCTCAGCGGCGGCGACGGCGAGCTCAGGCAGTGGATAGAGCCCGACTTCCAGCTTGACATGCTCGGGGCCAGGCGAGCCATCACCTCGATACCTGCCCTGAAAAGATATATGCGCCGGCAGAGCAGCGCCGTGATGTTCTCCACCCGCGAACATGTCACCATCGCCGCCCTCACCGTGGGCCGCAGCCTCGGTATCCCCGTCGTGGTGAGGCTCCCCAACATGCCGTCGAACCAGCTTTACCGGGGGCTCACAGGCCTGAAATGGCGCATCATCAGAGGGGTGAACAAGCACCTGCTCCCCTCTGCCAAGGTGATTATCGCCCAGACAGAGGACATGCGGCAGGATGCCCTCCGCTGTTACCGTCTGCCCGACGACAAGGTGGTCACCCTCTGCAACCCCCTCGACAGCCACTTCGTCAAGAAGAGCGCCGAAGGTCAGCCCGACCCCTTCGACCGCCCAGGCACACGGTTTCTCGCCGTCTGCAACGTGCACTACTCCAAGGGTGTCGACGTGCTGCTCAAAGCCTTCGCCATCGTGCGGCAGAGCATGACCGACGCCACTCTCACCATCGTAGGGCGCACCGGCACCCCCTATGCCGAATCCCTCGTGGCCGGCGCGGAAGACAAAGAGCACGTCAGGTTCGCGGGGTTCCAAGGCAACCCCTACCCTTTCATGCGCCATTGCGACGTCTTCGTGCTCTCCTCGCGCATGGAGGGTTTCCCCAACGTGCTGCTCGAGGCCATGTGCTTCGACAAACCCGTGGCAGCCACCCGCTGCGTGCCCGTCGTCGACCAGATTGTCAGGCAGGGCATCAACGGCTACACCTGCCCCACAGACGACCCTGAGGCGCTGGCCGCCAGCATGGCACAGGCGGCGACCCTCACCGGTATCCACAACACCTACGACCTCTTCGACGAGGAGCGATTCGTCGCCCTCTTCGCATGAAAAGGATGAAGATACTCATCATATCCAACCAGCATGCCGACTCCGGAAAGGTGGGCAACCCCGTCCTCAGAAGGATGATCGCATCGCTGAGGAAAGACGAGAGGGTGGAGGCCGTCGACTTCCTCCTCTTCGACAAAGCCCGGCCCGTCGCATCGCTGAGGGCCATGGCCGCCGAGGCACGGCGCCACGACGTGGCACACGTCCACTTCGGCGGACTCTATGCGCTGGCCGTCTGGGCCGCACTGCTCGGCGCCCGCTGCCCCAAGGTCATCACCTTCCACGGCACCGACATCCACGCGCGCGCCATCCGCACGGCAAGCAGCATGGCCGAGAAAGTGAAAATCAGACTCAACCAATGGGCATCCTTCGCCTGCATCGCCCTCTACACACGCCATGCCTTCGTGGCTGGCGAGATGAGGCGCTATCTGCCGGCATGGCTCCGCAGACGGAGCGAGCGCAAAGGCTTCGTGCAGCGACTCGGTGTCGACTATGCCCTCTTCACACCCGAACCGCAGCAGCAGGCACGGCAGCGACTCGGCATCGGCGACGACAACCGTCTCGTGCTCTTCTCCGACGTGAGCCATACCAACATCAAGCGGAGAGACCTGGCAGAGAAGATTGTGGCACTCATGCCTCAAGACTACAGGCTGCTCGTGATGACAGGCGTGCCACCCGAGGAGGTGCCCGTCTACATCAACGCCAGCGACCTGCTCCTGCTCACCTCCGACGAGGAGGGCTCGCCCAATATCATCAGGGAGTGCCTCGCACTCAACCGCCGTGTCTACAGCGTGGAAGTGGGCGACGCACGGCAGCAGCTCGCCGGGCTCCGCGACTCGATGATCATCAGCCGCGAGCCGGAGGAGGCGGCCCGGCAGATAGCCGACTCGCTCTCTCATCCCTACACCGACGACTCACGCGACACCTGCCGCCAACGGCTCGACCTCGACATCATCAGCAGGCAGGTGGCCGACATCTACCTATCACTCATCTCACCGCACGCCGTATGAGAATCGTCAACATCGCAGGAGGACTGGGTAACCAGATGTTCCAATACGCTTTTGCCCTCATGCTCAAAGAGCATTTCCCCGACGAGCAGGTGATGATAGACACACAGCACTACCACACGCTGATGTTCAAGCACTTCGGGTCGGTCAACCTGCACAACGGCTACGAGGTCGACCGCATCTTCGCCAACGCCACCCTCCCTGTGGCGACGCCGAAAGACCTCAGACGCCTCACCTACTATATCCCCAACTACGTGGTGTCGCGCATCGCCAGGCGGCTGCTGCCCAAAAGGAAGACCGAGTATGTGGCTCCCTACAGCGAGAACTTCACACGCAACGAAGAGGTGCTGCGCAAGGGCGACACCTACTACGAAGGCTACTGGCAATGCTTCGACTACTACAAGGACATGAAGCCGCTGCTGCGCCACACATTCAGCCACCCTGAGCCCAACAGCTACAACAAAGGACTGATACAAAGCATCAAAGACAGCAGCAGCGTGGGCATACATATCCGCAGGGGCGACTACAAGGACGCACCCGACTTCAACGGCATCTGCACGCCACAATACTACCAAAAGGCCATCGCCACACTCACCGCCGACGGACAAAAACGCACCTTCTATGTCTTCTCCAACGACCTCGGATGGTGCCGGCAGCATCTGCCGGAGCTCATGAAAGGGCACGACATCGTCTACGTCGACGGCAACAGAGGCAGCGACAGTTACTGGGACATGATGCTCATGACCTACTGCCGCGAGCTCATCATCGCCAACAGCACCTTCAGTTGGTGGGGGGCGTTCCTCAACAGCCAGGCGGCGACCGTCTGTGCGCCCGACCCGTGGCTCCGCCGCGACTGCAAGAAAGAAATCCACGACCCACAATGGGTGAAAATACACTGAATCAAAGACATATGCAACCCTACGTCTCCGTAGTACTGCCTATCTACAAGGAGGAGAAATACATAGAGAAATGTATCCTCTCCATCCTCGCGCAAGACTATCCCAAAGACCGGCTCGAACTCATCTTCGTCGACGGCATGAGTCCCGACCGCACCCGCGAGATTGTCATGAGTTACTCAGAGAAATATCCTTTCATACGCCTGCTCGACAATCCGCACAAGGTGGTGCCACACGCACTCAACAAGGGCATCAAGAATGCCAAGGGAGACGTCATCATCAGGCTCGACGGGCATTGCGACTATCCGACCAACTATATCTCCATCCTCGTGAAATACCTCTTCCAACTCAACGCCGACAACGTGGGAGGAGTGTGGAGGACACTGCCGGCAAAGGAGACCAACGAGTGCTATGCCATCGCCATCGCATCAAGCCACCCCTTCGGCGTGGGAGGGTCGGAGCACAAGATCGGCTCCAAGGAAATCAAGCAGACCGACACCGTGCCCTTCGGATGCTACCACCGAGAGATTTTCGACCGCATCGGATACTTCGACGAGGAACTCACGCGCAACCAGGACGACGAGTTCAACGCGCGCCTCATCAACAACGGCGGAAAGATTTACATCATCCCCGAGCTCGTCATCAACTACACCTCACGCGACAGCATGCAAAAGATGAGGTGCATGTACTACCAATACGGACTCTTCAAGCCCTTAGCCAACAAGAAACTCGGAGCACCCGCCACCATCAGGCAGTTCTTCCCGGGGCTCTTCGTCACAGGACTCGTCGTGGGGGGCATCCTCAGCTGCTTCAGCACTTTCTGCTTAGGGGCCTACCTCGCCATCCTTTGCCTCTATCTGGTCATCGGACTCTGCATCGGCGTCTGCAAAGCCGTCGAGCACAAACGGCCCGCACTCGTATGGTACATACCCTGGACCTTCCTTAACATCCATGTCAGCTATGGAGTGGGATATATCAGGGGACTGTGGAAAGTGCTGTTCAACAAGAGATTCTGCGTACATACCAACAGATGACCATCTGTCAAGGTCACCGTTTTATATATAATACAATCAACATCAACAATATGAAAATACCCTTTTCGCCACCTTATATCGACGAAAGTGTTATCAATGAAGTCGTAGACTCACTGCGCTCGGGATGGATCACCACCGGGCCGAAAGTGAAGGCGCTCGAGGCTGAGGCCATGAAACTCACAGGAGCCAAGGCCGCCCTGGGAGTCAACTCATGGACGTCGGGCACACTCATGATGCTCAGGTGGCTCGGCGTCGGACCCGACGACGAGGTCATCATTCCCGCCTACACCTACTGCGCCACCGCCATGGCTGTCCTGTGGGCCGGAGCCAAAGTGGTGATGGTAGACTCTGGCAAAGACTTCAACCTTTCTGTCGACGCCCTGCGGAAGGCCATCACACCCCACACCAAAGCCATTATCCCCGTCGACATCGCCGGATTCCCATGCGACTACGACGCCATCATGAGCCTCGTCAGCGAGCCTGCCGTCAAGGCAATGTTCAAACCCGCGAGCGACGTGCAGCGGCAGTTGGGACGCATCCTCGTGCTCAACGACTCCGCCCACTCCCTCGGAGCACGCTATCACGACAACAGCAACGGCATCTACACCGACATCACCGTCTTCTCCCTCCATGCGGTGAAGAACATTACCACCGCCGAGGGAGGCATCGTCTGCTTCAATATGCCCGAGCCCTTCGACAACGAAGAGCTCTACAAGCAGATGCGCCTCATGACGCTCAACTGCCAGACCAAGGATGCCTTCACCAAGAGTCAGGCAGGAGGATGGAGATACGACATCGTGGGCAAGGGAATGAAAATCAACATGGCCGACGTCAACGCCGCCATCGGACTGGCGCAGATCAGGCAATACGACCGGCTGCTCGCCGAGCGCAAACGCATCTACCAGGCCTACGACAAAGCCTTCTCCAAACTCCCGTGGGCCATCCTGCCACCCTCGCACCAGGGCGACATGGAGACATCGTATCACGTCTACCCGCTTCGCATCAAAGGGTTCACCGAGGAGCAGCGAGACGCCATGATCACCAAGATCGCACGCCATGAAGTGGCCGTCAACGTGCATTTCGTGCCCCTTCCCATGCTCACTTATTATAAGGAACTGGGATACGACATCAACGACTACCCCCGCGCCTACGAGCACTATGCCCACGAAATCTCACTGCCCGTCTACCCGCAACTCGACGACGAGAAAGTGGAATTCGTCATCAAGAGCGTGGTGAACGCCTACGAGACCATCGCGGGCAAGAAAGGCGAATGATCAGATTCTTCGACATCCTGCTCTCCGGCATCGGACTCATCCTCCTTTCGCCGCTCTTCCTGCTCATCTACATCATCATCAGGACGAGCAGCAAGGGACCCGGATTCTATTCGCAGAAAAGAATAGGCAAGGACGGTGTGCCCTTCCGCCTCTATAAGTTCCGCACCATGCGCATCGGCTCCGACAGGGGACGGCTCATCACCGTGGGAGGCAAGGACACACGCATCACCAAGGCAGGCTACTATATCCGCAAATACAAACTCGACGAACTGCCACAGCTGTGGAACGTCTTCATCGGAGAGATGAGCCTCGTGGGGCCAAGGCCCGAGGTGGAGAAATACGTCAACCTCTATACGCCCATGCAGCGGGTGGTGCTCAAGGTGAAACCCGGTATCACCGACTATGCCTCCATCGAGTTCTCTGAGGAGAACATCATCCTGGGCAAGGCCAAAGACCCGGAGAAGATGTATATCGAGGAGATCATGCCAAAGAAAATCGAATACAACCTGCGCTATATCAACAACCCAACACTCAAGGAATATTTCAAGATTATCTTCCTCACTGTCGCAAAAATATCTAAACACTAAAAAAGATGAACTCAACTGACCCTTATCTGCAATTCCTCAAGTTCTGCCTCAACGACAACATGCCCATACCCGACTGCATCGCCGACATCAACTGGCACTCGCTGCTCGAGTTCAGTATCAGACAGACCATCTCGGGCATGTTTGCACCCACGGTGCTGATGAAAGACGGCAAACTCAAGAACATAGAGGACTTCAAGGGCAACAAGCCCACCGACGAAGATGTCATGGAATGGGTCTTCGAGGACTATCGGCTGAGAAAGCTCAACACCAACATGTTTGAGCGCACCCAGAAAGCGTCGGAATGGTTCCTCGAACAGGGATTCCGCAACTGTATCCTCAAAGGACAGGGCAACGCCCTCATGTATCCCGACCCTATGCTCAGGGCCGCCGGCGACATCGACATCTGGGTCGAGGGAGGACGGGAGAAAATCCTCGAATTCACCCGCAAATACTACCATCAGAAGGCCGACACCATGCATGTCGACTTTCCCATGTTCAGAGACGTACAGGTGGAGGTGCACTTCAGGCCCACCCGCCTCTTCAATCCCTTCAAGAACAAGAAACTCTGGAAATACATCGACAGCGTGGCACCTACACAGTTCGACCACCAGGTGATGTCGGCCGACGGGAAATACACCTTCCGCACACCCACAAACGAGTTCAACATGTTCTACCAGCTCGACCACGTCTTCCGCCACCTCATCTACAAAGGCATCGGCATGAGACAAATCATCGACTACCACTACCTGCTGCGCAAACGCTACAACGACGGCGCCACCGAGGAAGACAACAAAGCGCTCATCGCGCTCCTCGACCGCTTCGGACTCAAGAAATTCTCGCGAGCCATGATGTATGTGCAGAAAGAAGTGCTCGGACTCGACGACAAATACCTCTACATCCAGCCCCATGAGAAAGAGGGGAAGTTCCTCCTCAAGGAAATCCTCGAGTCGGGCAACTTCGGACACTACGACACACGCGCCGACGAACAGCTCGAAGGCGTCACAGGCCACGTGCGGCGGTTCATCGTCCTCGAGACCTTCAAGATGCGCCTCTTCCGCCACTATCCCAGCGAGGCTATCTGGATGCCCTACCGCGACTTACGCGGATGGCTGAAGAACCAGAAAGAGCACGACTGACATGACGACAGACTCCTAACCCCAAAACCAACACAGATATGGTATCAACAAGAAATCACCTAGTCATCATGGCCGGAGGCATCGGCAGCCGCTTCTGGCCCATGAGCACCACCGAGAACCCCAAACAATTCATCGACGTGCTCGGAGTGGGACGCACACTGCTCCAACTCACCTACGACCGGTTCGAGGGCATCTGCCCGCCCGAGAACATCTGGATTGTCACCAACGCCAGGTATGCCGACATTGTGGCAAAGCAACTGCCCGAGGTGCCTGCCAGCCACATCCTCTGCGAGCCATGCCGCCGCAACACGGCACCCTGTATCGCCTATGTGAGCTGGCGCATCAAGAAACAGGACCCCAAAGCCAACGTGGTGGTGACACCCAGCGACCACCTGGTGACCAACGGCACCGAATTCAAGAGGGTCATTGAGGCCTGTCTGCAGTTCACTGGAGAGACCGACGCCATCGTCACCCTCGGCATGAAGCCCACACGCCCCGAAACCGGCTACGGCTACATCCAGGCCGACCTCACCACCAGTTCGCCACGCAACAAGGAGATCTACCGCGTCGACTCCTTCCGCGAGAAACCTGATGCCCCCACTGCCGCCAAGTATATCAAGAACAAGAGCTATTTCTGGAACGCAGGCATCTTCATCTGGAGCGTCAGCACCATCGTCAATGCCTTCAGGGTCTACAAACCGGCCATGTCGAAAATTTTCGAGGGTATGCTCCCCATTCTCGACACCCCCGAAGAGCAGCCTGCCATCGACAAGCGCTATCCCGAATGCGAGAACATCTCCATCGACTATGCCATCATGGAGAAAGCCTCCGAAATCTTCGTCTGCCCCGCCGACTTCGGATGGAGCGACCTCGGCACATGGGGCTCGCTCATGGAGCAGACGGCCAAAGACCTCTACGGCAACTGCAAGATAGGTCCCAACATCTCACTCTTCGACACCCATAACTGTATCATCCACACCACGGAAGAGCGGAAAGTGGTGGTGCAGGGACTCGACGGCTATATCATCGCCGAAAAAGACGGCACGCTGCTCATCTGCAAACTCAGCGAGGAGCAGAAAATCAAACAATTTTCTGAAGAAACAGACTGAATCACCATGCAAAAGAAGACAGCACTTATCACCGGCATCACCGGACAAGACGGCTCATACCTGGCCGAACTGCTTATCGACAAAGGATATGAAGTACACGGACTGCTCAGGCGGTCGTCATCGTTCAACACAGGACGCATCGAGCACCTATACCTCGACGAATGGGTGCGCGACATGAAAAAAGAGCGCCTCGTCAACCTCCACTGGGCCGACATGACCGACTCGTCGTCGCTCATAAGGATTATCGGAGAGGTGCAGCCCACTGAAATCTACAACCTCGCCGCGCAAAGCCATGTCAAGGTGTCGTTCGACGTGCCTGAATACACCGCCGACACCGATGCCGTGGGCGTGCTCAGACTCCTCGAGGCCGTGCGCATCTGCCGCCTCGAGAAACAGTGCCGCATCTACCAGGCCTCCACGTCAGAGCTCTACGGCAAGGTGCAAGAGGTGCCGCAGCGAGAGACCACACCCTTCTATCCACGCTCGCCCTATGCCGTGGCCAAACTCTATGGCTACTGGATCATGAAGAACTACCGCGAGAGTTACGGCATGTACTGCTGCAACGGCATCCTCTTCAACCACGAGAGCGAGCGGAGGGGCGAGAACTTCGTCACACGCAAAATCACACTCGCCGCTGCCCGCATCGCACAGGGATTCCAGGACAAGCTCTACCTGGGCAACCTCAATTCACTGCGCGACTGGGGATATGCCAGAGACTACGTGGAGTGCATGTGGCTCATCATGCAGCAGCCGGAGCCCGACGATTTCGTCATCGCCACCGGAGAATACCACACCGTCAGGGAATTTGCCACTCTGGCCTTCAAAGAGGTGGGCATCCGACTCGAATGGCGGGGAGAAGGTGTCAACGAGCAGGGCATCGACACCGCCACAGGGCGCGTGATTGTCGAGGTCGACCCGAAGTATTTCAGGCCGGCAGAGGTCGACCAGCTGCTGGGTGACCCGACGAAAGCCCGTGAGCTGCTGGGATGGAACCCGCGCAAGACCTCCTTCGAACAGCTCATCAAGATCATGGTGCAGCATGACATGAAATTCGTGCGCAAACTCTACCTCAAAACACAACAATCCAAATAACCATACAATGAAACTCGACAAACAAGCAAAGATATATGTCGCGGGACACCGGGGACTGGTGGGGTCCGCCATCTGGGCCAACCTCAAGCAGCGGGGCTACGACCGCCTCGTGGGACGCACCCACGCCGAGCTCGACCTGCTCGACCCCGTGGCAGTGAAGCAGTTCTTCGACGACGAGCAGCCCGACGCCGTGGTGCTCGCCGCCGCTCACGTGGGAGGCATCATGGCCAACCTGCGCTACCGGGCCGACTTCATCTACCAGAACCTGCAGATTCAGCAGAACGTCATCGGAGAGAGCTTCCGCCACAACGTGAGCAAACTGCTCTTCCTCGGCTCCACATGCATCTACCCCCGCATGGCACCGCAGCCCATGCACGAGGACGCCCTGCTCACCTCACCCCTCGAATACACCAACGAGCCTTATGCCATCGCGAAAATCGCCGGACTGAAGATGTGCGAGAGTTTCGCCCTGCAATACGGCTGCAACTATGTGGCCGTGATGCCCACCAACCTCTATGGGCCCAACGACAACTTCCACCTGGAAAACAGCCATGTGCTGCCGGCCATCATCCGAAAGACACACCTGGCCAAATGCCTCAACGAGGGACAGTGGGCGGCCGTCAGGCAAGACCTCGACCGCAGACCTGTGGAAGGCGTCGACGGCAGCGCGTCTGAAGAAGAGATTCTCGGCTGCCTGGCACGCTACGGCATCACCCCCGAGGCCGTCACCCTGTGGGGCACCGGTTCTCCGCTGCGCGAATTCCTGTGGAGCGAGGATATGGCCGATGCCAGCGTGCACGTGCTGCTCAATGTCGACTTCGCCGACACCTATCCTGCCGGAGCCACCGAGATACGCAACTGCCACATCAACGTGGGCACCGGCATCGAACTCCCCATCCGCCAACTCGCCGAGAAGGTCATCGCCGAGGTGGGATTCAAGGGCGAACTGCGATGGGACGCCACCAAGCCCGACGGCACCCCGCGCAAGCTCATCGACGTGAGCAAGCTCCACCAGTTGGGCTGGCACCACCGCGTAGACATCGACGAGGGCATCCACCGCCTCTACACCTGGTATTGCAATCATCTCCAAAAATCCTGATTATCAAGGAAATCTAGAAAATCTAGAAAATCTAGAATATCTAGGAAAACTAGAACACCTAGAAAAACTAGAAAGAAAAAGCGCTCATCCATGAGAAGAACCGTCAACATCCTTTGGACAGGAGGGCTCGACAGCACCTTCAGAGTCGCTGAACTGTCGAGACTTGACGTTATCGTACAGCCCTATTATATCATCGATCCTGACAGGCCATCTTCGGGCAAAGAAATGGAGGCCATCCACAATATCACGGAAACTATCCGAAAGGACCCTGCCACGGTGTGCGAATTGAAAGACCTCATCCTCGTCGAACGTGACCAAATCACGCCCGATGCAGCCATCACGGCAGCCTATCAGGTGCTGAGGGAAAAATATTCGTTGGGCAGCCAATACGACTGGTTGGCCAGGTTTGCCCATTCACACCAACTGATCCTTGAGATTGGGTTAGAGAAAAGTCCCACGGGAAAGGCTTTCAATACCCTTGACGGAGAATGCACGCTTATAGAGGAAAACAAAGATGGTGTCTGGGAGTTGCTCGTCGACCAGTCGCAGTCATCAAAGGAAGCCAATATTATCTTCGGACAGCTCCGCTTCCCTAAGGTCCTCTGGGACACCGATAAAGTGGCTGAGGTAAAGAAGATGCGTGAGATGGGATTGGAAAAGATTGTCAAGATGACCTGGTTCTGTCATCGTCCTGTCATGGGGATGACGTGCGGCCATTGCAATCCTTGCCGCGACGCTCTCAATGAAGGCATGGAATGGCGTGTCTCGAAGACTGGCTACGCCCTCGGGGCACTCAGGCGCTACACCTACGACCCTGTCTGCACCCTCCTCCACCACCTGCACCTGAAGAAATAAGAGCTCTCTTCTATACACCACACTCATGCCCAGCATCGATCCCAAAGAACTTGAAGCCCTTGAAAGGCGGTTGCCACTGAAGAACCTCCGCCATCAGTTCTACCACTGTCTCAAGACTTTCCGCGACCGCCGCTTCGTCCGCACCCTCGGCCAACTCTGCGAGTATGCCGGGCTCGACACCGCCAACTTCACACCGGCGGTGAAGCGGCAGCTCCAACGGCGGGTGTCGGAGGTGTGCACCGTGCAGCAGACCTTCGTCAAAGGCAGTGTCGTCGTGGAGATGTACGACGACACCGACGACAATATGAGGTGGGCCGTGAAAAATGGAGCCATCGCCGTGGTCACCACACGGCAGATCGACCAGTTGCCATGCATCGTCGTCGAGTTTCCGCCACAGGTGTATGCCCTGATGTGCCGCTACTTCCGCGACCTGCGTGAGGTGTCTGTCACCGCCGTGACGGGCAGCATCGGGAAGACCACCGTCAAGCGTATGGTCAATGCCGTATACTCAGCGCAGACCCCCACCTTCTGCAACACCATCAACTACAACACCCTCTACCAGGTGGGCTATTTCGTGCAGCATATCCCCGCCCACATGCCCCTCATGGTGCAGGAAGTGAGCGAGGGCACACCCCGATATACCAGTATGATGTCGCTGGTGCTCAGACCGCGCGTCGCCATCATCACCAAGACCGACATCTCACATTTTGAGTTTTTCGAGAGCGAGGAGGCCATCGTCGGCGAGATCTGCGACGTCTGCCGCTACATGCCGTCCGACGGAGTGGTCATCGTCAACAAAGACGAGTTCAAGGCCTACGACCTGCTCGGCGGGAGACGTGTGGTCACTGTCTCGATGACCGACAACGACGCCGACTTCTTCGCCCAAGACATCAAGACCACGCCGCAAGGCCTGGCATTCAAGGTATGCGAAAAGGGCAGCGGCCAGTCCTATGCCGTCGCCCTCCACAACATCTTTGCTCCCCACAACGTGCTCAACGCCCTCTATGCCTTCGCCGCAGGCGTCGAGGAGAAGATCGGTTACGACCACATCATCAGTGGCCTGCAGTCGTTCACCATGCTCGGCATGAGACAGAATATCATCACCACGCCCGACGGCATCACCGTCTACGCCGACTGCTACAATGCCGTGCCCAACTCTATCAAGACGGCCATCGAGGGCGCCATGCTCGTGCCAGTCACAGGAAAGAAGGTGGTGGTGCTCGGCGATATCGCCGAACTGGGCGATCGCACATCGTCGTCGCACGATGAGATTATCGCCATGGCCGACGCGGCAGACTTCGACACCGTCGTCCTCTTCGGGGAGAAACTGAGAGAGGCGGCTGCCAGGCATCCTTTCCGGCAAGGGCTGGAAGTGAAGGCCTGCGACAGCCATCAAGAGATAGCCACACTGCTGGGCGACCTCTTGCGCAAGGGCGACCTCCTGCTGCTCAAGGGCAGCCACTCCGCCCATCTCGAGAAGGTCATCAAGTTGCTGTGGCCAGCCACCTTCGACCAGATGGTGCACGACGAGAACGACCCCTATGAGCGCTGGAACAAGATGGTGATACGCTCGTGAGCGCTCACTTGCCGTCGAAGACGCTGTGGCGCTCCACCTCGTCGCTGCCGGCAAACTTCCATCCGGCCAACTGCATGAGTGAGGCGAGGAACGACGTGGTGCAGAACTCCCTGTCGACAGCCCCCTCCACCATCGCCACATGCTCAGGAAAAGCCTCCTTATAGCTGTCGGAGAGATAGACGAAGAAAGGAATAGGTAGGCAAGCCTCCACCGAACGGGGATTCGCCTCGCGGGCATGACCGCAGTAGGTGGGGTCGGAGTCATAGAGGTCGAGACCATGGTCGGGGAAATAGAAGGCCAGCACCCGTTCATCCTTATAGAGGTCGAACAAGGCCGACACCACATGGTCGTTGTAGAGCGTGGCATTGTCATATTCCGCCATCTTCGCGCGCTGCTCCTCGGGCAACCCGGCATAGTCGGACGCCTTGAAACGGTCCCACCCACTGGGATAGCGCATCGCAAACGACTCATGCTGCCCCATCAGATTGATGATGGTCAGCGAGGGACCGGAGCCGCGACTCTTCCACTCCTCAGCCACGGGCAGCACCACCTCGTCGTAATTGCCGCCGCGCTTCAGCGCCACATCGGCAAACCACACTGAGTCGCTGAGGGCCGCATAGGCCGCCTGCACATTGTCGTGCATGCCATGACTGTTCTGGTTGGATATCCAGCGGATGTCATAGAACTGGCCGAACACGTCGAAGAGCGTCTCACGCTCATACCACTTGCCCTTCTGGTCGTTGCCGTCGTAAAGACTGAAAAGGTGCATGAAAGCTAAATGGGTGAAAGGCGCGGGAGCCACACAGCGGGAGAAAGCATAGACATTGCCCTCCTCCGCCATCCGCTCCAGTTCGGGATTGGTCTTGTGCTCATAGCCGTAGACCGATGAATGCGACTTCGAGAACGACTCGCCGACGATGACGACAATCCGGTCGGGATGCTTGTCGGTGAGAGCCACCACAGAGGCATCGTGACGGTAGTCGGCCAACTTGCCCACGGGCTGATAGGAACGGGCGATGACCACATATTTCAATGGAATGATGCGCGAGCAGAATTTGCGGAGTTCACGCTGTGGCACGCAGCAGCTCAGCATCACCAATGCCATATAGGCCACCACGCCCCAACGGGCCGTGCGCCCTTCCTGCGCCGCCTGCCTCTTGCCCTTGGCATAGAAGAGCCACAGCGCCGCCACCGAGGCCACGAGGATGAGCATCTTCCACCATGGGAAGTAGAACGTGAAGAACTCTTTTGCCTCCTCGCTGTTGGTGCCCATCACCATCGAGAAAGTATCGATGTTCACCGACTGCCCGTTGGTGAGGAAACACGCCAGACTGAGGGCAAAGTCGATGAGGGCGAAAGCGAAAAACGCATGATAGGCCCACTGCTTCCACCTGCCCAGAAAGAGGGCGATGAAGAAAAACACGCCGACCTCGAAGAAAGTGTCGGCCAGCACATTCACCATACTCTCATAGAACCGGAAGCGCCAAAACACGAGGCTCTGCGGCAATGCCAGGGCCACAAACAGCGCCAGCAGGCGCAGGCCATAGGCACGGAAATCGGCCGCCATACGGGATATCAGATTTCTCATCTCTTGCAAAATATGGCGCAAAATTAATCAAAATCCATCTTCCTGCCAAACGATTCACCGATTTATACTGCACAGGCCACCGCACCGGTTCATCACTACATCACAGACTCACCCATGACAACATCCGTCAGCACCAAAGTCACAGGCAAGGGTATCTTCTCCGACCCCGACAGAAGATACGCTGTGGCACTGTTGTTGCTCTATCTGTGGATGGCCCTCGGCATCTTCCCCCTCTACAATGCCTTCGAAGGCGACTCCATGCGCATCGCCGCAGGTGCCGCCACCCTCAGCCACCAGGGATTCAGCATCCCGCCACTGCTGTCCTACCAATATGGCATGCAGCCGGCCATCATCTATGTCATCGCCTTCATACACAGATGTTTCCCGGCCATGAGCACCTATGCCATCTACTCGCTGCTCTCGGCACTGGCGGCACTCGCGCTCATCCCCCTCTGCGTGGAGCTTATCCACCGTCTCGCACGCGTGGGACGCGACGTGGCATTGCTTGCCGTCGCGCTGCTGCCCGAGTCGTATGCCATCGCCACCTATCCCAACTCGGCCATCTTCGCCGAGGTGATGGCGCTGGCGGCGTTCCTCGCCATCGCCAAGGGCGCACGCTGGTGGTGCTACCTGCCCTGGCTGTGCGTGGCGCCACTCTTCAGGATCGACATCATCATTGTCTACCCGGTCGTCCTCTTCCTTTTCAGGCAGCAGCCGCAGACGTGGCGCCGCAGCCTGCTCATGTCGGTGCTCACCGGCGTGGCCGTGCTCGTCTTCATCGTCGGCTCCTACTGGCTGCTGCAGGCCAACCCGTTCACCGTGCTGTCGAGGGTAGACAACGCGACGAGCAGTTCGGGCGACACCGTGCTGCTCATCCTCTCAATATACACCTTCTACAATGTGGTCAACCTGCTGTTAGCACCCGCAGGGGCATGGCTCATAGCAAAGCGGCGCGACTACACGCTCCTGCTGACCGCCCTCGTGCCCACGCTCCTCATCCACTACATGTACCGCAACAACAGTTTCGCCGCCAAGCATTTCCTCTATATCCTGCCGTTCATCGCCCTGATGACAAGCCAGGCCCTCAGCGCCCTCATCAGTGCCCGCCGGCGCAGGAGATGGCTCGTGACGGCACTGGCTGTGCTTCTCGCGCTCTATTATGTCGTGTCCATCCGTTTCGACATCCCCGGCAAGCCCTGGCGCAACGCACCCACCTCATTCTCGCAGCAAGCCCTGCATATCCCCTTAGCAGAGGAGAACTCCACCCCCTACCATCTCAGACTCGGCATCGGAGGCGGCATCGGAGTGGCTACCGCCGACGAACTCATGCTGCTCTCGGGCGGACTGTTCTACACCGACTATCTGCACCGGGTGAAGAGCCGCGACGCGGCACACGCGAGCGCCATCCACGACTTCTTCAGTCAGACGGGGGAGAAAGACTTTGCCCTCGTCACGGTCAACTGGAGCGACATCTTCCTCTATCCCGCCATGCTGCTCGACGAAGGCTACCAATACCGCCAGACGGCGAAGAAATCGTTTGAGCTGCGCAAAGACGACCGCGCCATCAGGGTCTATAACCTGGAGACCGACCACGACGAGGACCGCATCCTGCGCATCGTGAAGGCGGTGAAGGAAAAAGAAGAGAACAAAGACTGCCCCATATATATCTGCTCACTCGCCGACTCCTACCTGCACACCCTGCAGCAGCTCTGCGGCAAGCGCCTGTGCAGTGAGATGACTCATGGAGTCTACAAGATGAGCGACATTCCAACCGAAACGACCAACCAATGAGACGATGACTTCTATAAGACAATTCCTGCTGAAGTTCCGCGAACTATTCCTCTACGGCATCATCGGAGGCTTCTGCGCCGCACTCGACTATGTCATCTACACCCTGCTCGGGCATGTGATGCCCTATCTCGCCGCCAATGTCATCAGTGTGCACTGCGGCATCTTCACCAGTTTCTTCCTCAACAGGCAGTTCAACTTCAAGGTGAAAGACCGCACAAGCCACCGGTTCAAGATTTTCTATCTCGTGGGACTGACCGGACTGGGAGTCAGCGAAGTGCTCATCTACCTGCTCTCCGAGCAGATGGGCATGTCGTATCAGTACTCCAAGATCATCACCATCTTCGTCACCGCACTCCTGCAATTTCTACTCAACAAGTTTATCACCTTTAAGAAAACCTAAATATGGAAAAGATTTTTATTGTCATGCCAGCCTACAACGAGGCTGAGAACGTGGAGGAAGTCGTTGCACAATGGCATCCCGTGGCAGAGAAAATCTGTGCCGGGGGCGACGACTGCAAAATCGTCATCGCCAATGACGGCAGCAAGGACAATACCTATGAGAAACTCACGTCGCTGCAAACCACCTACCCCTGTCTCGTGGCACTCGACAAGCCCAACTCGGGTCACGGAGCCACCGTGCTCTACCTCTACCGCTACGCCATCAACAACGGCGCCGACTTCGTGTTCCAGACCGACAGCGACGGGCAGACGCTGCCCGAGGAGTTCTGGCAGATGTGGGACAAGCGCCACGACGAGGACTTCCATATCGGCACACGCGGCGGACGGCAGGACGGCAGCAGCAGGGTGTTCGTCACCAAGACACTCCGGCTGGTGGTGTGGCTGATGTTCGGCGTATGGGTGAAGGACGCCAACACCCCCTTCCGCCTGATGAAGGCTGAGCGCCTGCATCGCATCATGGACGCCATCCCCCACGACTACGGACTGGCCAACGTGGCCGTCTCGGCCATCGCCGTGAAATGGAAGGAGCGCATCGCCTGGTATCCCATCACCTTCAGACCCCGCCAGGGAGGTGTCAACTCCATCAACATGAAGCGCATCTTCAAAATCGGATGGAAGGCCCTCGGCGACTTCCGCAAGATCAACCGCAACCTAAAGAAATACTCATGAAATACGACTACCTCATCGTGGGCTCCGGCCTCTACGGTGCCACCTTCGCCTGGTGTGCCCATCAGCGCGGCAAGCGCTGCCTGGTCATCGACAAGCGCCCGCACCTGGGCGGCAATGTCTACTGCGAGGACATCGAGGGCATCCACGTGCACCGCTACGGTGCCCATATCTTCCACACCAGCAACAAGGCGGTGTGGGACTTTGTCAACTCCATCGTGGAGTTCAACCGTTACACCAACTCTCCTGTGGCCAACTACAAGGGCAAGCTCTACAACCTGCCCTTCAACATGAACACCTTCACGCAGATGTGGGGAGTGGTGAAACCCGACGAGGCCCGCGCCATGATAGAACGGCAGCGGGCGGAGGCGCTCGAAAGGCTCAAAGCCGCAGGCGCCACGGAGCCCCGCAACCTCGAGGAGCAGGCACTGCTGCTGGTGGGCCGCGACATCTACGAGCGGCTCATCAAGGGCTACACCGAGAAGCAGTGGGGCCGCCGCTGCACCGACCTGCCCGCCTTCATCATCCGCAGGCTGCCGGTGAGGATGGTCTTCGACAACAACTACTTCAACGACCGCTACCAGGGCATCCCCATCGGAGGCTACAACCGCCTCATCAACGGGTTGCTCGAGGGCATAGAGACGCGCACCGACGCCGACTTCTTCGCCGACAGGCCCCACTGGGAGTCGGTGGCCGAGACCATCGTCTACACGGGTCCGCTCGATGAGTTCTACGACTTCCGCTTCGGCCATCTCGACTACCGCACGGTGAGTTTTGAGACCGAGATCCTCGACACGCCCAACTATCAGGGCAATGCCGTGATCAACTACACGGATGCCGAGACCCCCTGGACCCGCATCATCGAGCACAAGCATTTCGAGATGTTCGGCGACGCCGTCTACCAGGTGCCCCGCACCGTGGTCTCACGTGAGTACTCCACCGAATGGCAGGCGGGCATGGAGCCATACTATCCTGTCAACGACAAGCGCAACGACAGCATCGCACAACAATACCGCGACTTGGCGGCGCAGGAAAAAGGAGTGATTTTCGGCGGCCGGCTGGCCGAATACAAATACTACGACATGGCGCCCATCATCGAGCGGGTGCTCACGGCCTTCGGAGCAATTGCTCCCACTGGTCGGTGATGTTGCCGATGTCATACTGGCGCGCCTTCGCCACCGCCGCCTCGCTGTAGCGGCTGAGCAGTGAGGGCGAGTCGATGAGTTGCTGAATGCGGCTCGCCATCTCCTCCTCGTCGAAGGGACGCACGAGGAAGCCGCTGATCCCGTCGTCGATGAGTTCGGCAGTGCCCTCATACGAGGCATAGGCCACGGGCACGCACCCATAGCACATGCCCTCGACCAGCGACATGTTCCACGACTCAAAGAAACTGGTGCCGCACACCACCTTCGCCTCCTGGTAATAGGGCGCCACATCGGTCTGCATCCCCTCAAACGAAAGGCGGCTGATGCCATGGCGCTCCACGTAGCGGCGCATCTCTTCGAGGCACTGTCCTCTTCCCACCACCACGGCTCTCCAGTCGTGGTTTGTTTTTTCCAACCGCTCCCACACCCTGACAAACGAGATGAGGTTTTTCGGGTAGTTGGAAAGCCTTCCCACAAACAATATCACATTGCGCTTCAGCGCAGGCTGTTGCTCCGCCACCTGATAGGGGGCGGGATTGGGGATGTAGCACAGTTTGCCGCGGTCGACAGAGGGATGGTAGCGCACGATGCGCTCCACATAGGGCCGGCAGAGCACACAATAGTTGTCGGAGAGGCCGACAAGACTGTCGATGCCTGCCCGCTCGGGCTTGCCGAGGAGCCATCTCACCAGGGCGGGAGCCACGATGCCCATATATTTCAGCACTTTCTCCTTCAGTGTCGCTGCCGGCATCACGCGGTAGCTCTTGCCGATATGCTCAAACCCGGCGAAAGGCTGCAGGTGGTTGACCGAGATGCGCCTGATGCCGGCGGGTGTGTGGGCGAGGAAGAAGCGCACCCACTCGTCGTTGGAGAGGTTCACCACCACGTCGATGCGGCGCTCGTCAAGGATGCGCCGGTATTCTTCGGCCCACTGCTCCTCCGGCAGTTTCCGCACATCGATGTAGTACTGCGGTGCGGGGAAGCGATAGTCCTCGGGTATCCTACCGTAGAGATAGTTGAGGAAAGACACCTCATGGCCGCGCCGCTGCAGTTCGAGCGTCAGGCTGTCGATGACCTTCTGCGTACCGCCCACATGCCTCAGGATGGGCACGAAAAACACAAAGAGCACCCTCATTTCAGCACATTGCTAAGGAAGTCCACCGACTTGGCGCGGAGCGCATCGAGCCGGCGGTCCACTTCGTCAAAGTCAATCTCTTTCTCCCATATTCTCGACGCCACGGCATCCTCGGCAGAGGCGAAGAAGCGGTCGGTCAGTCCCAGCGACTCAAGGAGGTTGAGCAACCGGCCCTGGCGGCCGTCCTTGCTGGTATAGATGATGGCGAAAGGCCGGTGGTAGAGCAGGCTCAGGATCATGCCGTGGAAAGAATGCGTCATCACGAAACCGGCACCGGCGATGCGGCGTATCCATTCGGCGATGGGTGTCCGCCGCCAGGGGATACTGCCCAGCAGCAACGTGCTCTCATTGGCCGACTGCACCTCCATGCCCAAGATGCGCCCCACCTCATTGGCCGCCTTGAGGAGCGGCGGGCAGTCGTAGAGGGCGTAATACACCAGATGGCCCGTGGCGTTCATCTCGCCGGTGAGTTCGGCATAGTCGTGCCGCAGCAGCGAGGGGTCGAGCACCTCCGTGGCATCGATGCCCAGCGCGCGCTTCAGCTCACCGCAGCCCGACTGCTCACGGCAGCTCACGGCCTTGAAACGCCGCAGATGGCTCTGGGCATAGGCGGTGAGGTCCTCGTCGCCGTTCCACTTGTCGCCGCCGATGCTCGACGCATACGACGCCCGCACCACATCGTCGCCTCCGAAAGGCAGGAAATAGGTCTTCGCCCTGCAGCGGGTGATTTCCGGGTTCCACACCTGGTCGCTACCCACGAGATAGACGTCGGCCTGCGGCGGATCTTCCATGAGCTGCTCGAGCGAAATGTAGTGCTTGGTGGTGGGCAACTGCTCGCGGAAGTCCTCAAACATCCTGTTCTGAGGACTCACCCGCTCCATCGCATTGGCCAGTCCGGAGGGGGTGAACAGTGAAGGTGACTCATCGCACAGCCTGTAGTCGATCACAGTTGTCTCGTGCCCCATCTCTTGCAGAGTGCGCACAGTGGCGTAGGTCTGAAGCTCGGCACCGAAATTGCGCCCATGCCATATAGTCAGTAGGGATATCCGCATATGATTTCTTGGTTATGATTTCGAAGATTTAAACAATTTCTTTCTTACAGTATCAAAGACGAACTCGCGCTCATGGCGGTTGAGTCCGAGGGTGAGCACGATAGCCAAGGCCACCGCCTCCATGACGATGATTTTCGCCGCCACCACCAGCCAGTGGGTGTCGGCCCATAGCATATTGAGCAGCAGGGGCACCACCAGCGAGAGCACCGCCACCCTCAGCGCCACCAGCAGCACCTCCCTGATATAGCGTCTCACGGGGAAGCCCGTCAGCTCGCGCAGGCAATAGAGCCTCATTCCCAGCGCCGCCACCGACATGACGATGACGCAGCACACCGTCGACTCGGGGAAGAAGCCGAGCCACAGCAGCACATAGGCGATGGGGAAGTTGAGCAGCGTGGTGATGCCCACGAGCAATACCGGTTTCTTGATTTTCGCCGTGGCGAGGATGAGGGTGATGAGCGGGTTGGAGAAGGAGTTGACCAGTGCCTGGCAGAGGATGAGCACCACGAAGAGCCGTGTATGGTCGGGCACATGGCCGAGCCACAGTCTCAGCAGGAACTCCGCCTCCATCATCACCGGCAGACAAGCCAAGAAGAGGAGCAGGAACGTGATCTTCGACCCCTTCATGGTCAGCGTCTCATATTCATGCTTGTTTTTAGAGGCATAGTTTTTTGTGATCTGGGGATTGATGGCGGTCACAAACCCCGAGGCAAACTTCGACACCGCCGTGTTCACCTGCACGGCGAGTCCGCGCGCGGCGTTGACGGCAGGCCCGCAAAACATATTGAGGAGCATGTTGATACCCTGGCCGCGCAGCACACCCGCCATCACACTGAAGAAGTTCCACCCCGAGAAATCTATCATCTCGCGAAGCAACTTGCGGTCGGGTGCCCACACCAGCCGGCACTCCTTGAAATGTCGGCGGCAATAGGCATAATACATCATCATGATGACGACGAGGGCCACAAGATTGAGGAGGGTGTAGAGGATGAGCCTATCGGCGCTGGAGTGCTTGATGACAAGGGCGATGGCCAGTCCGACGATGCCCTCGAGGATACCGAGGTAGGCATAGACCGACATGCGCTCGTGGGCCACGATGCAGGCGTCGTAGGGGGTGCGGAACAGGTTGAGGATGAAACTGGCCAGCGAGAGTTGGAGCACCACGTTGGCGGCATAGAGTCGTCCGTCGGGGATGGTCATCTTGTGGTTGAGCCACCACACGAAGCCTGTCTCTCCGATGACGAGCACCAGGAGGCTGAGGGCTGCCTGGATAAAGAGGGCGTTGGAGAACACGACCTTCGTGCGGTCGGCACCGTCGCGGCCCAGCGAGAAGGTGATGAATCTGCCGATGGCGCTCGAGAAGGTGTTGGAGAACATGGCAAACATCGCCACGAAGCCCGCCACGACGTTATGAACGCCGTAGTCGTCCACGCCCAGCGAGTTGAGAATGACCCGCGAGGTGTAGAGGTTGATCGCCATCAGGAAAAACAGCCTCATATAGAGGAACAAAGTGTTTTTCGCAACCCTTGTATGATTGTCCGACGATTGCTCCATGACTCAAGAACTATACTGCTTCCATTTCTCTATAGCCGACAAAAGGACGGAGGACACCAACCCCTCAGCGGGCCAGACTCCTCTTCATCCTATGCACAAGCCGCCTCTCAACAGAAATCAATCAACTATTTTTTATTTTGGCTTTTGGCAAAGGTAATCATTTCATCCGAAATAGCCATAACAAAGTGTGTTTTTTTTGATTTCATGCCCTATACAACCCTCTATATGGCTTTTTTTTCCTACATTTGCATTCAAGAATGAGAAGATTGCTCCATCAGAAACTCATAGCGGCTGCCGTGGGACTCCTCCTGACGGCATGCCTGCCGCTGCCCTGCGGCGCACGCCACACGGTCATGGCAGACGTGTCGCCCATGCCCCGGCCGGTGGACGGCATCTGTCTCATCACCGACACCGTCGACCTGGGCGGGATCACCCTGCGGCTTGAGAAGGGCCTCACTTTACGCTTCCGCGACCGGGGCATCATCACCCACGGCATCCTCATGGGCGACAGCACGAGGGTGGAGGCCGACAGCATGGCCTACATCTTCCACCACAGCCTCAAGATGGGCGGCTCGTGGGATGTCAGGGCTGCCCGTCCCGAGTGGTTCGGCGCCAAAGGCGACGGCATCGCCTACTACGACCGTCCGCTGCGCTGTTTCAACGGCCATGTCGGCGACGTGGAGGTCATGCCGCGGGCCAGCGGTGTGACGGTGTCCTACCCCGCCTCGCGCATCGTCGACACCGACGTGTGGCAATGCGCCCCGACGCACACCACCTCGCAGGTGGTCTACTGTCCCCGTCGACAGTGCTTCCTGCTCTGCGACGGCGGGCGCTACTACAACCGCTGGGGCAACAGCCATGAGTGGAACGACGCCACCGGCCACGCGCGCACCGACGTGGTCTTCTCCGACCTTCAGACACGCCTGTCGACCGTCTATGCCGGCGGCGTCATGACCGACATCGACAGCACGATGACCGACGACACCAAAGCCATCCGCAGGGCCATCTTCCTCGGCAACGGCGACGTGCGCCTGCGGCCCACCATCTACTACTCCCTCGCCTACCCGTCGAAAGCCCCCAAGGACTCGCCCTGGCGCGACCGCCAAGGGTTCTGCTTCGAGGGCAACGGCGCCACCCTCTTCGTCAGGGCCAGGGAGACGGGGCTCTTCGAGAAAGCCTCGTACTCCACATGGGCATGGATGCTCCACTGCAGCGACGGCGTCTTCCGCAACCTCCACTTCAGGGCCTTGCGCGACCGCGACGCCGGTGCGCCCAAGGGGCACCGACGCTTCTCCTCCAGCGACTCCCACTACGCGGCGTTCGGCATCTTCGCCTGCCAGCGCCTGCGCTTCGAGCACCTCACGTTCAAGAACATGATGGACGACTTCCTCACCAAGGTCGACTTCGGCATCAGCAACGACATACGCATCGACCACTGGACGTCGGAAGACTTCACCGAGAACGTCTTCGGAGGCATCCGGCAATGCCATATCAACCATGCCCGCCTGCGTCAGGCCGACCTCATCGGCGACGGCATGCACGTCTTCTACGGACTGGGCATGCTGCGGCAGTTCTACGTCAGCGACAGCCACATCAGCACCGGAGGCCCCATGACCTCGGTGATGCTCACCTTCCACGGCGGCGGACCGGGCCGTTTCCCCGACAGCATCTATTTCGACCGCTGCGTCATCGAGGGGGCACGGCTGCTGCAGGGTCAGGGCTACCAGCACCAGACCTACCGCCACTGCACGCTGCGCACCACCTGCAACAAGCAACTCTTCGCAAAAGGGGCGTTCAAGGCCATCGACCACGCCATCATCGGCACGAGGGTCAACTTCACCTTCGAGGACTGCAAGTTCGAGCTCAACAAGATGTCGCTCCTCCTCTCTGCCTACATCGCCGAGAAGCCGCCGCTGAGACTCGACATGCGCAACTGCAGCGTGGTGGCCAAAGACAACCGGCTGCCGCTCATCCAGATGCCCTTCGATGTCAGCATCAGCCACTGCGACATCCGCTGCGAAGGCGATGTGGTGAAAACCTCAGGACTCGCCACCGACCATGTGAGTATCACCGGCAGCAGCATCGCCTGCGGCGGACAGCTGGTGGTGGCCGGCAAGACACCGGCCGCCAACATACGACTGAGCAACAACCGCGTAACTACTAAAAACATCAAAAAACAATAACATCATGACAAGAACACTTACCGCCCTACTGATGGCGGCTCTCACGGCCACCGTGACGGCACAGCCCATCGACCGCGAAGCCGTCGTCAGGCGCAACAATCCCCACGTCACCTCTCTCGACACACTCGCGTCGCTCACCGTAGGCAACGGTGGCTTCGCCTACACCGTCGACGCCACCGGCATGCAGTCCTTTCCCAAGATGTACGCCGCAGGCGTCTCCCTCGGCACAATGAGTGACTGGGGATGGCACAGTTTCGGCAACCCCGACAACTATCGGCCCGAGGAGGCCCTCAAAGCCTATGACTTCGGCCACGGCCACACCGAGTTCTACGCCACGCAGTTCAACGAGCAAGGCCGGCAGCGGGGTGCCTCGGAATGGTACCGCCAGAACCCGCACCGCATGCATCTCGGCGCCGTGGGTCTCGACCTTGTGGCCGATGAGGTGAGCGACATCGACCAGCACCTCGACCTGTGGACAGGCATCATCGACAGCCGGTTCACCTACCGCGGCCACCGCTATCATGTG
>ODAI014088237.1_pt1 | contig 30604 bp, 27 predicted proteins | sample 1539321 | NCBI WGS metagenome assembly ODAI01 (sample SAMN02144231, study PRJEB22623) | gut metagenome | biome: sheep rumen | host: Ovis aries | place: New Zealand
AGCCAGGAGCCGAAACGTCCCGAACCCATTGACGGCGGGATCCAGTTGACCGTGTTGTTGTTCCGGATCAGGTCGTCCCGCACCGCGGTCATTCTGATGAACCAGGTGCTGCGGGCATAGTAGAGCAGCGGGGTGTCGCAGCGCCAGCAGAACGGATAGTCATGGGTAAAGTAGGGCGCGTTGAAGAGCAGCCCTCTCTCCTCCAGGTCCTTAAGGACCTTCGGGTCCGCATCCTTGACGAACAGGCCGGCAAACGGTGTGTCCGCAGTCATGCAGCCCTTCTCATCGACGCGCTGGACAAAGGGCATGCCGTACTTCGCGCCGACGCGGTTGTCGTCTTCACCGAAGGCTCTCGCGATGTGGACGATGCCGGTACCGTCCTCGATGGTGACATAGGGATCGCACATCACGTACCAGCCCTTCTCCTTCGGGGCCGGGACCACCGGGTACAGCGGCTCGTACTCCCTGTACTCCAGGTCGGAACCCTTCATGCGCTCCAGGATCTCGTAATCGCTTCCCAGATTCGCCTCCACCAGCGCTTCCGCCATGTAGTAGGTATAATCGCCCTGCTTCACCTTCACATAGTCCAGGTCCGCGTTCACGCAGAGGCCGATGTTGGACGGAAGGGTCCAGGGTGTGGTGGTCCATGCGAGGAAGTAAGCGTCCTCTCCCTTCACCTTGAAGCGGACCGTCGCGGAGCGCTCCTTGACGTTCTTATAGCCCTGTGCCACCTCGTGGGAGGAAAGCGGGGTCCCGCAGCGCGGGCAGTAGGGGACGACCTTGAAGCCCTGGTACAGGAGACCCTTGTCCCAGATCTTCTTCAGCGCCCACCACTCGGATTCGATGAAGGTGTCGTGGTAGGTGACGTAGGGATCGTCCATATCCGCCCAGAAGCCGACGGTCTTGGAGAAATCCTCCCACATGCCCTTATACTTCCACACACTCTCTTTACATTTGTCGATAAACGGCGCCAGACCGTACTCCTCGATCTGTTCCTTGCCGTCCAGACCTAAGAGTTTCTCCACCTCCAGCTCCACCGGCAGGCCGTGGGTATCCCAGCCCGCTTTTCTAGGTACCATATAACCCTTCATGGTGCGGTAACGGGGAATCATATCCTTGATGGTACGGGTCTCCACATGTCCGATGTGGGGCTTGCCGTTTGCCGTAGGCGGTCCGTCATAAAACGTATAGGTCGGTCCCTCCTTGCGGGTATCGATACTCTTCCGGAAAATGTCGTTGTCCGTCCAGAATTTCTCCACCGCTTTCTCACGTTCCACAAAATTCAGATTCTTGTCTACCTGCTTGTACATCTCAGTCTCCTTTCCAAAATAAACCGCAAAACAGAAAAAGCTCCGCCCTGTAACAGGACGAAGCTCTACCACCTCTTACAACAACATACTTCCCATTCTGAATTCTACGGGAGTGATATGGTGTCCGATAACGGCGGACCGCCGTTCAACGCTACTGAAATCCATCTTCGCGCCGCCTGCTCCGGAGTGATCTTCGTCCGCTCTCTACTCGCACCGGTCTCTCACCATCACCGGTTCGCTTTGCCTTTTGAGTGGCGGCTACTCTCTCCTTCCACGCATTTCATATGATAATCTGATGGGAATTATAGTACGTGTTTTCCCTCTTTGTCAAGTCCAAACTTACGGAGCTGCCTTCGGTTTTACCTTTGCTTCCGGCTTTGCCTCTGTTTTCTTGGGCTCCGCCTTCACTTCCGTCTTGGGCTCCGCCTTTACTTCTGCTTTCTTGGGCTCCGCCTTCTTGGTTTCTGCCTTGGCTGCACGCTTTTTATGAGGAACCTCCGGCTTGATTTTTGCAACCTTGCGGAACTTATCCATATTGCCCTCCAGCCGCAGCAGACCCTTTTCCAATGCCTGCTCAAATGTCAGCTCACCCTTGGCTATCTCTACGATCGTATCGGAGGAAATCGTCATCAGACCATCTCTGTCATAATAATCATAAGGCTCCACACAAACTGCACGTCCGGCAACCTCAATATAAAATGCACCTTCTCCTTCTCCCGTAACATTCACCTGAATGGCGATATGCTCGTATATCTCTCGCGCATCGGCATTTTCATATGCGGTTCTCACGCATTGAACAATCTCTTCATATGTCATAGACTACACCTCCTTTTGTCGCAGATCACAAGCAAAATCCTTTTTGCTCAAAAATCCATTTTTGCTTTCATCAGACCAGAAAAAAGCTTTGTCCGCTTTCACTTTACCTGGTGAAACAAAGCTTTGCTTGTTTTATATTATAACAAATTACTCAAAAAAAATCAACTATAGAAACAACAACCGCAAAATTGTTTCCCTTCCTTGCATTTCTGCGCATAAAAGTATATCATATAATTGTACGGAGGAGGTGCATCATGAAGCCCAAAGGAAAAGGAAAAGTCGGACAGACTTTGCAGATCATCAATATCGTACCGCTATTGGTTTTCGGCTTTATCTCCATTTTGCTGTGTTATTATTGTTTTACCAGGACGATGTATAGGGAGATCACCCAGGAATTGCACTATGTTGCCTGCAGCGTGGAAAGTTTGATGGATGCCGCATATCCTGGCGACTATTCTCTGGTGGGTGACAATGCTCTGCAGTTATATAAAGGGGAGACCGATATCACCCGGGCCTATGATCTGCTGGACGGCCTGAAATCCCAGACAGACCTGGAGATCACGATCTTTTATCAGGATACCAGCATCCTCACCACCACCTACAACACCGCCACCGGCACACGCTTTGTGGGCATCGGTGCATCGGAGGCTGCCGTTTCGCAGGTATTGCAAAACGGCGGAGTCCTGTTCGCCCCAAGCGCACTTATCAATGGTATACGTTATTTTGCTTATTATATGCCTTTAAAAAATTCCGACGGACGCACGATCGGTATGATCTGTGTAGCCAAACCCAGCGGGCAGGTGGACACGGAGATCCTGAAGTCCCTGTATCCCTTTATCATCGTCACCATTGCGGCGATGGGTATTATCTCCGCCTTTTTGTTTGTATATACCAAGCGCGTGGCTGGCATTCTGCTCCACATCCGAAATTTTCTTCTGGATGTGTCAACCGGCAATCTGACCGCGGAACTGGAGCCTTCCGTCTCCAAGCGAAGAGATGAATTCGGCGACATCGGACGCTCAGCGCTTTCCATGCAAAGTTCCCTGCGAAACATGATCGAGCAGGATGCTCTGACAGGATTGTCCAACCGACGCGCCGCCGACCGCAGACTGAAACAGATCATACGCAAATATGAAACCGACGGCACTCCTTTCTCCATCGCCATCGGTGATATTGATTACTTTAAAAAGGTAAATGACACCTACGGGCACGACGCCGGCGACCTGATCCTGAAGAATGTTGCCGACACACTGCGGGAGCATATGCGCCCCTACGGATTTGTAGCCCGTTGGGGCGGCGAGGAATTCCTTCTCGTTTTCGACCATTCCGATGTCTGGGAAGCGCATCAGGTTTTGGAAAATATGTGCAGTGATCTCAGACGTATGGAAAGCGCCTATGACGGCATTATCATCATGGTAACCATGACCATCGGACTTGCAGCCGGGGATACCACAGATATTAACGCTCTGATCCGGTCGGCCGACGAATTCCTGTATGAAGGAAAAGAAGCCGGACGAAACCGCATCGTATGGTCCAAACCGCAGCGGAACGACGAACCCGTGGAGGCTGTCATCTCGTTAGCGGAGGCCGACGCGATCATTCGGGAGAAATAGCTATAAAGACAATAAAAAAAGTGCCATTGGCACTTTTTTATTGCTCCATCTGTCTCCCCAAAAAGCCAGCCGCCGACAGGATCAGTTTCTGTTCAACCTCCCCCATCTTTCCCCGATTATCATTGTCCAGCAGCACCACACTTCCTATGATGTCACCGGCACAGATAATGGGCGCTATGGCCTGATGCTGATAGTCGTTTCCGCCGTCCTCGCAGACCGGGATAAAATTGCGGTCTCCCCGGGCCGCCAGAAGGGTCTCCCGGTTATTCACCTTTTCCTCCAGCTGCTTGCTGACAGATTTATTGACCAGCTGCTTATAACCGCCCGCGGCGGCAATAAACTGATCCCTGTCCGCGATCACGGCCGCATGCCCGGACACCTGTGCAAGGCTTTCCGCATACTGACGTGCAAAAGTTGTCATCTCACCGATCGGAGAATATTTTTTTAAAATAATCTGCCCCTCTCTGTCCGTATAGATCTCAAGGGGATCCGATTCCCTGATGTGTAATGTGCGCCGAATTTCCTTGGGGATCACAACGCGCCCCAGATCATCTATTCTTCGTACAATTCCTGTTGCTTTCATCCGTTTATTTCCTCCATGTTCTCTGTCATTCTGTTCCATCCCGCTCTGAGCCGTCAGGATTTACAGTTATTATGTGGAAATAATACCGAATTATGCAAATCAGAGCCGATCAGTCCGGATCAATATCCGCGGATTAGTATCCGCTATACTGTGCCATCGCCGCAAACAATCCGGAAGCGCCGCCCAGCACCGCAATGATGATCACCAGGATAAGCCAGATGACCATCCAGCAGAAAAAGGATCTTGCAAAATTTTTCAGATTGATATTCTTGGTTCCGCCCAGCGCAAAAACGATCATAATGATAAATCCGATACAGGGAATTGCAAACAAAAGCTGATAGCCAAAGTATCCCCACATACTGATCGGACGATACTCCTCCGGGATCACCGGCTGCTGCGGAGCGGAAGGCTGGTAGCCATTGGGCTGATAACCATTGGGCTGATAACCGTTGGGCTGTGCGCTATTCTGCGGGTTGTTCTGCATCTGATAATTGTCCATGTTTTTTCTCCTTTGCACTATGTATTTGTATTGATCGTACCGTTTTGCAGTTTTCACTGCACTTTGCGCTTTTATGCTACCATATTGTCGGGAAACTGTAAAGTCTGAGCGGTAAAATATCCTGCGGAATCGTTCCTTTCCAGAGGCGGAATCCAAAATAAACAAAGGTCACGCTCCCGATCACCGTCGCAATCGCGAGCGCCATCCGCGGTTTTCCCGCCAGAACATATCTCTCCACTGCAAGATACAATAAATAAGGCAGCCATAATCCGATCATGGCATTCCATCGAAACGCCTCCCTAAAATGCAGCGCAGCCACACAAAGCGCCGCTCTGGTCAGTCCGCAGGCCGGACACGGAAGATGTGTCAGTATGGCCCAGGGACAGACCGTGCCAAAGACGGATTGCGTGATAATCATGTAAATCAGCAAAACCGCCAACGGCAGCCGGATGCTTCTGATGTCTTGTCGCAGCTGCACAGCCGCCCGCTTCAGGTTATCTGCCCTCCAGATATTCCTCATATTCCTCCTCACTCACAAAGAGTATATATCTGTTCTCCACAAATCCCATATACCCGCTCGATGTAATATATCCTTTCATCCTCTGATACCTCCTGTTCTTCCACGCAATCTCTTGTGTTGAATAAAAGATATCAGATTTTGAGTACAATAATTCTCCCTTATAACAGTTGTTTCATGACCGCCAATATCTCCTTGGTTTTGCCCAACAGAAGCTCCGCGTCCGTTTCCACCAGTCCCGTCTTTTTATACTTGTAGGTCAGATACGGATTGCCGTACGCGGTAAAGCTCATATCTTTTCCCACCTTCTGCAGGAGTATGGGGATTCCCGTCGGATCTATGTTGGCGTCCGGCTTAAACGTGAAGGTGATCCGCTCATTTTTCCCCTTGATCTCTGTCAAGTACAGCCTGTGTGCTGCCACCCGGATCAATGCGATATCCAACAGATTTTCCACGGACTTCGGCACCGCGCCGAAGCGATCTAGGAGTTCGTCCTTCATGTCATCCCGCTCCTTCTCGTTTTCAATCCCTGTGATCCGCTTGTAGATATCCAGCTTCTGCACCTCATTGACAATATATGTGCCGGGGATAAACGCATCCACATCCAGATCGATGGTGGTGGTGAAAGAATCCGTATCATTGGCATCCTGTCCCTTCAGCTTCTGTACCGCTTCATTCAGCATTTTGCAGTACAGATCATATCCCACGGCCTCCATGTGCCCATGCTGGCGCATACCCAGCAGATTCCCGGCGCCGCGGATCTCCAGATCCCGCATGGCGATCTTAAAGCCGCTGCCCAGATCCGTAAACTCTCTGATTGCTTCCAGGCGTTTTTCCGCCACTTCCTTCAGCATTTTGTCCCGCTTATACATGAGGAACGCATACGCATTTCTGCTGGAGCGTCCCACACGGCCCCTGAGCTGATACAGCTGAGAAAGGCCCAGATTGTCCGAATCATGGATGATCATGGTATTCACATTCGGTATATCCAGACCGGTCTCAATGATGGTGGTGGTCACCAGCACATCGATCTCTCCGTTCACAAAGTCATACATGATGTGCTCCAGTTCCTGTTCTTTCATCTGCCCGTGGGCAAAGGCCACCGTCGCATCTGGAACCAGTTTTGCGATCTGTGCCGTGATATCTGCGATATTGTTCACTCGATTGTATACATAATACACCTGCCCATTTCTGGCAAGCTCCCTGGTGATTGCCTCCCGCACCAGTTCTTCATTGTATTCACAGACAAACGTCTGAATTGGATGTCGCTCTCCCGGCGCCTCCTCCAGCACACTCATATCCCGGATACCGATCAGGCTCATATGCAGTGTCCGCGGGATCGGCGTTGCTGTCAAAGTCAACACATCCACGTTTTCCTTCAACTTCTTAATCTTCTCCTTGTGCGCCACGCCGAAACGCTGCTCCTCATCCACGATCAGAAGTCCCAGATCTTTGAACTGTACATCCGCAGAAAGCACACGATGCGTACCAATAACAATATCCACCTGTCCTTTTCGGATATCCTCCACCGTCTTCTTCTGTTCGGAAGCGCTGCGAAAACGGCTGAGCAGATCGACCCGCACCGGAAAGTCTTTCAGTCGCTGGACAAAGGTATTGTAGTGTTGTCCTGCCAGAATAGTGGTGGGCGCCAGATACACCACCTGCCTGCCCTCCTGCACCGCCTTAAACGCTGCTCTGATAGCGATCTCCGTCTTACCGTATCCCACATCTCCGCAGATCAGGCGGTCCATGATCTTGTGGCTCTCCATATCCGCCTTTGTATCCGCGATGGCCGCCAGCTGATCCTCCGTCTCCTCAAAGGGAAACATTTCCTCAAACTCCCGCTGCCAGACCGTATCCTTTCCGTACTGATACCCTTCCGCCTGCTGCCTGACCGCGTACAGTTCCACCAGATCTTTTGCAACTTCCGCAACCGCAGTGCGGACTTTGGTCTTGGTATGTTCCCATTCTTTGCTTCCCAGCTTATTCAGCTTCGGCTTTTTCGCGGCGTCCGCGGAAGCATACTTCTGGATCACATCAAGCCCGGTGGCGAGCACATAGAGATTGCCTCCGTCCCTGTAAGAGATCTTGATGTAGTCTTTCACCACATGCTCCATCTCCACCTTCTCAATCCCCTGGTAGATACCAAGCCCGTGGGATTCATGCACCACATAATCCCCAACCTTCAGTTCATTAAAATCATTGATCTTCTGTCCCTGATACTGACTGCGCTTCTTTTTCTTCTTTTTCTCCGCGCCGAAAATATCCGTCTCCGATAAGACGACAAACTTTAACATAGGGTACTCAAACCCCTTGCTGACATGCCCGTAACAGGTGACGATCTCCCCGGGCTGAACCTCCCGCATCGGGTCCTGTGTATAGACCGCGATCAGATCATTCTCCCGCAGATCCTTCGCCAGACGTTCCGCCCTGGTTCGGGAGCCCGACAGCAGCAACACCCGATATCCCTTTTTGTGAAACTTCTCCAGATCTTTTACAAGCGCCTCGAAACTGTTATTGTACGGCGCAACATTTCTGACATTTATGTCAAATTTTTGTCTTGTCTTGAAATAGCCGGACTGCCAATCCAGCATGGACAGCGTGATCACCGTGCTTTTCGCCAGTTCCGCAGCAACTTGTTCGCCGGTATAAAGAAGATCCATCTGTCCCGGCAGGATATATCCTTTCAGCATCCGCTGCTCCATGCTCTGGCTGAACTCAAACTCCACTGCATCCGCCTGTTCCTTCACTCTGGCAGGCTCATCGATAAAAAAAACCGGCTCGCTGCCCATCTGTCGCAAAAGCTCCGGCAGCGTCACGGTATCCTGATAAAAATACCGCACGTAACTCTCCAGATTCACCTTATCCTGGAACTCCGTCAGCTGTTCCCTCAGTTCTTTCACCTGCACGGCAATGCGATGCGCCGCCTCCGGATCATGCGCATCCCGGAAACGCTGCTCCTGGTCTTTCGCCTCTCTTTCGATCCGCTCCAATCCCTGTCGGATCTGTTCTTTGGACAGTACAAACTCCGTGGCCGGATAGATCCGGATGCTCTCCAGCTTTTCAATGGATCTCTGGCTTAAAATGTCAAAGCTGCGGATGGAATCCACCTCATCCCCCCACAGTTCAATCCGGTACGGATTCTCCTCTGTCAGATCAAATACATCCACGATACCGCCGCGAACAGAGAACTGTCCCGGTGATTCCACCTGGTAGCACTTCTCATACCCCATGCTGACAAGCTGTTCGCACAGTCGATTTTCCTGCAAAATTCCCCCTCGTTCGATAGATATGACATCTTTGTCATTATCCCAGAGTACCTGAGGCGTCATCAGTGCAGCAAACGTGGTGATCACCGTCACCGATTTTTTCTCCACCAATCTGCGCAAAGTAATAATGCGTTCTCTGGTCAGCTGATTTCCGTGAATATCCGCCTGAAAGAAGATCAGATCCTTAGCCGGGTACAGAGTGACATTTCTGTCATAAAACTTGTACTCCTCATATAATTCCTTTGCTTTCAGGTCATTAAAAGTGATGATCACTCTACACCGTTTTCCATCGCCCAGTCCATAGATCATATGCAGTTTTTGGGAGTCCACACAGCCGGAGAGCGCCAACACGCTGCCGCTCTTTTTCTGAATATTCTGCCGTATAGTCTCATATTCCGCCAGTTCCCGCAAGGGCGCAAGCAATGCCTGCATCTTATGCCTCCTTCTTATTTCCGCTGCTGTTTTTCACATTGAATCGGTTCATGGCTCCGTCCGGGTCGCCGCTCACCATGGTCCGGATGGCCTCTGTTGCACGCCCACAGGCTTCGTCCATCACTTCGCGTTCCGGTGCGGAAAAGTGACCCAATACATAATCCGCCAGATCCCAGCCCTTCGGTTTTTCACCTACACCCATTTTTACCCGCATAAACGTATCATGTCCCAAATGTCCAATAATACTCTTCAGCCCATTGTGCCCGCCTGCGCTGCCTTTTTTTCGCACACGGATCGATCCCACATCCAGACTGATATCATCCGAAATCACGATCAGCTCCGTCTCCTCGTCCACCTTATAATAATCGATCAGTTCCCGCACGCTCTCTCCGCTCAGGTTCATATAGGTTACAGGCTTTGCCAGAATACATTTCACTCCGGCGACAACACCCTTCCCGATGATTGCTTTATGCTTCTTCTCCAGCACGGAAATGTGCTCCTCCTCTGCCAATCTGTCTATTACATCAAACCCGATATTGTGCCGGGTGTTCTGATATTCTTTGCCGGGATTCCCCAAACCCACAATGATATACATGAATACTGTTTCCTTTCTGATTATGGTAATATTTTCGCATCTTTTCCTCTAAAAAACAAGCAAAACATGAGACCGCTTTCTCCCCCCGAAGAAAGCGGCCCCGATCTTATGTAGAACTATTCAATTGTATGCTATACCGGCTTTTCAGCCTTATACCTGCTCCTCCGGCTCATCCTTCGCCTTATCATAGGCGTCCAGAATCTCCTTCTGAATATAATCTCTGGTGCCGGAATTGATGGGATGTGCTATATCCCGATACTCCCCGTCTGATGCTTTCTTGCTGGGCATAGCGATGAATAATCCCTTTTCGCCCTCAATTACTTTAATGTCATGTACTACAAACTCATCGTCCAAAGTAATGGACACGACAGCTTTCATCTTGCCCTCTTTGCTGATTTTTCGAACGCGCACATCAGTGATTCGCATACGTTCCTCCCCCTTACTGTAATAGCGGCTTCCTAAGCCGGGTGTTTTCGTTGTGTTTTATAATACATAGCGCTCGTTGCGCTCCACAACAATTTTGATTCCGTCCTCCCCTACAAACCGGGAGTCCGCACGGATCGTACTATGACTCTCCACAATGCAGTTTTCAATGTAAGAATTATCCGCAATATATACATCATTCAAGATAATGGAATTCTTGATGACGCAGTTATTACCGATATAACTCTCTTTAAAAACAACGGAGTTCTCCACGGTACCGTTAACGATACAACCGCTGGAGATCAGGCTGTTCTTAATGCTTGCGCCTACATTGTATTTTGCAGGTGCCTGATCATCTACCTTGGAATAAATGTCAGGATACTGTTTGAAGAAGTAATCGCGAACATCCGCTTTGAGGAAATCCATATTGGTTCCGTAGTAATCCTCGATGGACGCAATGTTTCTCCAGTAGTTCTGAATCTTATATCCGTAGATATGCTTCAGATCCTTATAACGGATCAGAATATCACGCACGAAATCATAGCGATCTTCCTCCGCGCACTTCTCGATCATCTCGATCAAAAGACGTCTGCGGATCACATAGATACCGCAGGAAATCGTGTTGGTCTTGGCCTGGATCGGCTTCTCCTCAAACTCCTCAATACGGTTATCCTCGTTCAGAACCACCGTGCCGTAACGCTCAATATTGGCATCCGGCTCCATATCACGGCAAACCACAGTGATATCTGCCTTCTTGTCAATGTGATACTCCAAAACCTTACCAAAATCCAGTTTGTACACACAGTCGCCGGAGGAGATCACCACATACGGCTCATGGCTGCTCTTTAAGAAGTTCAGATTCTGATAGATCGCATCTGCTGTTCCGCGATACCAGTTGCTGTTGTCCGCAGTCACAGCGGGGGTAAATACATACAAGCCACCCTGCTTACGTCCGAAATCCCACCATTTGGAGGAATTCAGGTGCTCATTAAGGCTTCTTGCATTGTATTGTGTAAATACCGCAACCTTCTGAATATGGGAATTAGACATGTTGCTCAATGTGAAGTCGATACTTCTGTAACTACCTGCAATAGGCATTGCACAGACTGCACGCTTCTGAGACAACTCCTTCATTCTGTGATTGTTACCACCTGCTAAAATAATTCCGATTGCTCTCACTGTTTATTCACCTGCCTTAATCAAAGTTTTGCCGCTGGCAAGAGCGGAATCTGTGTAATCCGATTTGACAGTCACACCGGAGATCACAGAGTTCTTACCCACTGAGATACCATCAGGGATCACACTCTTCTCACCGATCGTTACAATGCCGTGATTGTAAATATGAGGCGCCGTGTCATTCTCGACCTCTTCTCCCGTTCCCAATACGACATCATCACCAATGGTTACGTTTTCAGCTACGATGGCCTTGTTCAATTCACAGTTATCTCCGATCTCCGTCTCATTCATAATGATAGAGTCACGTACGACGGTGCCCTTGCCGATGGTCACACCGCATCCGATCACAGAATTGTAAACTTCGCCGTAAATATTGGTTCCTTCACCTACGATACTGCGCTCGATCTTGCTTTCTGCTGAGAAGTACTGAGGAGGCTGTATCTCGCTCTTTGTGTAGATCTTCCAATATTCTTCATACAGATTGAACTCCGGCACAATATCGATCAGCTCCATATTTGCCTCCCAGTAGGAGTTCAATGTTCCGACATCCTTCCAATAACCCGTAAATTCATAAGCATACAAAGGTGAACCCTTATCATGGCAATAAGGGATCACATGCTTACCAAAATCCAGTGCGGGCTGATCTGCCATTGCAACAAGGGCATCCCGCAGAGTCTTCCAGTTAAATATGTAGATACCCATGCTGGCCAGATTGCTTCTGGGATGTTCCGGTTTCTCTTCAAACTCAGTGATCCGCTTGTTTTCATCCGCGATCATGATTCCGAAACGACTTGCTTCTTCCATAGGAACAGGCATAACTGCAATCGTCACATCCGCGCCGTTCTTTTTGTGGAAATCCAGCATCACTTCATAGTCCATCTTGTAGATATGGTCACCGGAAAGGATCAGCACATAATCCGGATTAAAGCTCTCCATATACTCCAAGTTCTGATAAATGGCATTTGCCGTACCTGTATACCACTCGCTGTTCGTGCTCTTCTCATAGGGCGGCAGCACAGTTACGCCTCCGATGTTACGATCCAGATCCCAAGGAATACCAATGCCGATATGAGTGTTCAAACGCAGGGGCTGATACTGGGTAAGCACACCTACTGTGTCCACGTTCGAATTGATACAATTGGAAAGAGGAAAATCAATAATGCGGTATTTGCCTCCGAATGCCACGGCAGGCTTTGCCACTTTCGATGTCAGGACGCCCAGACGGCTGCCCTGTCCACCAGCCAATAGCATGGCTATCATCTCTTTCTTGATCATGTCATCACCTCTTCTAGCCTTCCAGCAATTTTTATGATACAAGCATTATAGCACAGATTATGCAGGAAGTGAATATAAATTACCAAAAATTTTTTGATTTTTTGCGTTTAATATAGATATTTTTCACATATTTTCGAATTTGTCCACCAATATCTTGACGCATTTTTACTATTTTTGTCGGTATAACACAATTTATAGTGTACTATTTTTCACAAAACGCTGTGGCGTCAATTCCGAAACCCTTTGATCACATCATATTTGGTCCCGTTGGACGCCGTAAATTCATCTACAACCCGCAGGAAACTGCCGGGATAGTGCTCCTCATAGTATCGCTCCAGAAAATCCCACGAATCAAAATCTACCTCCTGATAAAGCAGATAGACATTTTCATGGGAAATAAGCGCTTCTCCGACATCCGTGATCCCTAAATCCGCAAAGACTGTGTCATACCAGGGACTGTGCGGCATCCAGCTGCCCATATAGAGATAATTGTTCCTTGCCGGTACCTGCTTACCTGTTGCCATATCATAAACCATACGGGGTTTCTGAAATACTTCCTCCTCAAAATAAAGATGCGACATATCAAAATAGTAAAATTTATCATTGTTTACAGTCAGATAATCCTGGAGTTCCCTGTAACTTTCACTGAATTCATACCAACTTCTTGCTTCAGACATATGCGCCTTCGCCACCGGAACCCCGAATCGGATGCAGGCCAGACACAAGATCAGGATACCGGCCGCCATACCAGCCGGCAAACGATGCTCGCCCCGTTTTACCATAAACACCTTCCACAGTTCATGTTTAATGACAATTCCTACCAGCAGAAAAACCTCTGCCACATAAATGATCTGCGTCACCCGTGCAGGAAATCTGCCCCGATCGATCAGGTATATCCATAAAAACATTCTGGCAACAACCACAAAAACAATATCCCGCACCGCTTTTTTCTTCCGCAGGATCAGTGCAGCCGGCACCAGGCATAAATAAAGCAGATAGACCAGAATATTGATCGGTCTTTCTGTATAAGAGGTAAAATTACGCTCCACAAAACGTTTTGCAATTCTCCCAGTCTGTTGGATGAGCGTTTCTTTGGAAGCCTTCTCTCTTTCTCCCACATCCGCAAGCCTTTCCATACTGTATCTATTGATCGCAGGATCCAGCAGGATATTGTAATGTGCAGTTATCGCCTCATAAGAAGACTTTGTGATTCCCAATTCATCATAAATTGTGCGGTGCTCTTCGTAATCCGGAACCCCATAATAATCAAATACTAGCTCAGATGCATCTGTATAGGCTCTGAATTCTTTCCACGCATCATTTCTGTAAGCAATCATCGTACCTGTGTAACACAGTGCTATGGCAACCGCCAATGACATCCCTGCCAGCACCAGGTTTCTCCACCCATCCTTCTGTTTTGCATCATATACATCCTGCAGTTTGCCCAGAAAGATCATTCCGATAAAGGGCAAAAGCATGTAAAAGGCTTTATCCCGCATATTTACAGACCAAACAGCAAACAAAACAACCGGCACGATAGCCCGCCAATATAACCTGCGTTCCGTCCTCTCTTCCAGTAGATACAAAGCCAGGAGGGATGCACACCCCACGATCCCCGTAATTGTAGTAAACTCTGACTTCACAATATGCTGTGTGAAAAAACCATATATGAAAAAAGCTGTGAAAAGAGCCATCAATGCCTTAGATATCAGCGAATCACACGCATCCAGGATCCTGTACAGGAGATACGAAAATACCGCTGCCAGCGAAACCGTCATAGCTGCTCCATACCAGGCAACTCCCGGAAATAGTTTATAAAGCATGCTGACCACACCGCCAAAAACAATCCCCATATAATACATTCTGAACTCCGGAGCCCCCGTCATTTCCCCCGACACGATAGACTTCAGATAAAAATTGTCATTGGTCATCATGAAAGGTGCCTGTCTGTAACAATACAAAAATACACTTCCTATAACAATGCATGAAAGCAAGGCTGTCAGCAGTCTGGACCACTTACTCTTTTTCATATAAAACTTTCTCCTCATATTTTCCTGATTCAAATATAAAATACATTATATCCATTATAATTCGACCCAAAACATATTTCCACATATTTTACTTTGTATTTGTTTTTTTCACCGGAAATGTATATAATGTAATAGGCGCGGCATCACTATTTCTGTTGTTTGCGCAAGAGACATAGGAAAGGATATACCACTGCTATGTATAAAATTGATTTTTTGCACCCCTGTCATGTATATTTTGTGGGAATCGGAGGCATCAGCATGAGCGGTCTCGCCGAGATACTTGCAGATGCCGGTTTTGAGGTCTCCGGGTCCGACAGACAAAAAAGCCCGCTGACGGAAGGGTTGGAGCATAAGGGGATCAAGGTTTTCTACGGCCAAAGAGCCGGAAATATCACTCCCGATATCGACTGCGTGGTATTTACCAGTGCGATCCGCAAGGATAATCCGGAATATATCGCCACCATGGAGCAGGGACTTCCGCATCTGACCCGTGCAGAGCTTCTGGGGCAGCTCATGAAGAATTACGGCACTTCCATTGCCATCAGCGGTACCCACGGCAAGACGACCACAACCTCTATGATCAGCGAGATCCTGTTACAGGCAGGCACGGACCCCACCATCTCCGTGGGCGGTATTTATAAGCCCATCGGCGGCAATATCAGGGTCGGCGGCTCCAAATACTTTGTGACGGAAGCCTGCGAGTACACCAACAGCTTTTTAAGCTTCTTTCCGACTGTGGGAATCATCCTTAATATAGAAGAAGACCACTTGGACTTCTTCAAAGATCTGGCAGATATCCGGCACTCTTTTCGAAAATTCGCCGAGCTGCTGCCGGCCGACGGCTGCCTGATTATCAACGCAGACATTCCTGATTACAAAGAAATAGCAGACGGCCTTCCCTGCAAGGTGGTCACTTATTCCATGAGCGATACCGGAGCGGACTACTACCCTTCCGACATTTCCCATGACGCTTTCGGGCATCCGCAGTTTACCGCCCACACAGATATCGTGACGACAGGAGGCAATGATATAGCCGCCCGTCAGATCTCACTGAGCGTATCCGGTGATCACAACGTCGGCAATGCGTTGGCTGCACTGGCTCTGGGAGACTTTTTACACATGGACAGCAAGATCAGCGTGAAAGCTTTGAAATCCTTTACCGGAACGGACAGACGGTTTGAATACAAGGGAACCATCGGCGGAGTCAACATCATTGACGACTACGCACACCATCCCACAGAGATCACAGCCACGCTGAAGGCGGCGCAGAATTATCCCCACAAGACTCTCTGGTGTGTGTTCCAGCCCCATACCTACACCCGCACCAAGGCATTTATGGACGATTTTGCCAAGGCGCTGTGTCTGGCAGACAAAGTGGTGTTAGCAGATATTTATGCGGCCAGGGAGACCGACAACCTGGGGATCAGCTCCCGCACGTTACAGGAGAAGATCCGGGCTGCCGGCGGAACCTGCTACTACTATCCTACCTTTGACGAGATTGAAAATTTTCTTCTGGAAAATTGCACAAAGGATGACCTGTTGATAACTATGGGCGCGGGGGATGTCCATAAAATCGGAGAAAATCTGCTCGGGATTTAATTTTCCACCATATCCACAGAATTGACGAATTTTATCAATTTGTCTTCTGTGGATATTTTGTTCCAAAATGTGGATATTTGTCAAAATGGATTTCCCTTATATTTCAATTCCGATTCCGTCCCCAATCATTTTTATCCACATTATCCACGTTATCCACATTTTAATGAGACTTTGCCGTAGGTCAGGCTTTCGTAAATTTGCCTATTTCCTTTTCAAAACTCCTGTGCTATACTCTAAAATACTTCGATAAAAGAAGGATGAGGGAAGGTTTGACAACTATGGCACGCTTGACGATTTATAAAGACAGCAGGAATAATACCACACCGGTGAACAACCGTTTTATAGATGAATTTATGGGGAGCGCAAATGACGTCCAGTTAAAAGTATATCTGTACCTTTTGCGCATGCTGGGTGCCAATCAGGCTACCAGTGTGTCCGATCTGGCGGACAAGTTCAATCACACGGAGCGCGAGATCATCCGCGCATTAAAATATTGGGAGAAGCAGAAGCTTCTGACTCTGGATTATGATGCCGGGGGGATCCCTGTCGGCATTCATTTCCGTGACCTGGATACGGAATATGTTGCGGAACGCAAGATCGAGAGCTCCACTTCCCAGTCTCTGGCGATGTTCATGGAGCCTTCCGAAAACGTTTCCCCGGAACCGGTCTATGAGAAACCGGCCTACGAAAAACCTGCTTATGAAAAGCCGGTTTACGAAAAGCCCGTTTATTCGGCAGGCGATGTCCGCGAGTTCAAAAACCGGGAGGAGACCGCCCAGATCATGTTTATTGCGGAATCCTATATCGGTCGTCCCCTGACCCCCGCTGAGATGAAATCTCTGCTGTTTCTCACGGACGTATTACAGTTTTCGGTGGATCTCATCGACTATCTGATCGCCTACTGTGTAGAGCGGGATAAGAAAGACTTCAAGTATATAGAGCGCGTAGCGCTTAACTGGGCAGAAAACAATGTCACCACACCTGCGCAGGCAAAACGTTTTTCCAAAAAATATGACAAAAACGTCTATGCGATCATGAATGCACTGGGCAAGACAAACGCTCCTACCAATAAAGAAGCGGAATATATCACCCGCTGGACCGGCGAATACGGCTTTGATCTGGATATCATCCTGGAAGCCTGCGACCGTACCGTAATGGCAACGGATCGCCATCGTCTGGAGTATGCCGAAAGCATTTTAAACAGCTGGCATCAGGAAAATGTGCAGAAGAAGGCAGATATCCGCAAGATAGATGAACTCTATCAGCAGAAGAAGACTTCCGGCAAATCTGCCTCCTCCAAGCAGGCGGGCAGCGAAAATCGGAATTCCTCCGGCAACAATAAGTTTAACCAGTTCCCGCAGAACAGCTATGACTTTGAAGCACTGGAAAAACAATTGCTGAGCAATTGATGCTGAGGGGGGATACAGATGGCACTAAATGATCAGCAATACAGGGAGATCATGCGGCAATATGAGCAGACAAGAGATCATAACCGCATGGAACTGGACAGGCGCCGGGAAGAGGTCTACCATAAAGTTCCTGCCTATCGGGAACTGGAAGCTTCTTTCAGAAGCAGTTCTCTGAACAGATTACAAAGCTTACTGAACGGCGATGACACGGCTCTTGCCTCCATCCATGGAGATACAGAACATAATATCGAAAAAAAGAAAGCACTTTTGACGCAAGCGGGTTTCCCGGAGGATTATCTGGAGCCGATCTATGAATGTTCCTTCTGTAAGGACACCGGTTATATTGGCAACTCGGGTTCCCCAAAAGAAAAATGCAAATGTCTTAAGCAGAAGGAAATCTCCCTCCTGTACGAACAATCCCATCTTCGGGAAGTAATCTCGCAGGAGAACTTTGATACACTGTCCTATACCTATTATCAAGGAGAAGATTTAGAGCACTTCAAAAAAGCCGCACAGGTCAGCAAAGATTTTGTACAAAATTTTGTACAGGACTATCATAATCTCTTTTTTTATGGTACAGTAGGTACCGGAAAAAGTTTCCTTTCCGGCTGCATTGCCAATGAACTGATCAAGTCGGGACAATACGTGATCTATTTCAGCAGTATTGACCTTTTTGAAACATTGGCGCATTATACCTTTGACCACAATGAGAAACAGATGCTTTATGATCTGCAAAACGACATCTATGATTGCGATCTGCTCATCATTGATGATCTGGGAACGGAATCGACCAATTCTTTTGTTTCCACCCAGTTGTTTAACTGTCTGAACGAACGACATCTGCGTCATAAAGCCACTGTCATTTCTACCAACCTGAGTCTGGAAGCGTTGCGGGATCGATATTCCGACCGGATTTTCTCCCGCATCACAGGCAATTATACGCTCTGCAAGCTGTCCGGTCCGGACATCCGCATGCGTAAAAAATTGTCCAATATACATGAGTGAATAGAAAGTGAGGATTTTTTCATGCCAAACCGTGAAGAAAAGCGCAATTTGGAAACCATACCTGTAGGATCACTGGGGATCATCGCCTTGAAAGGATGTGCTCCCTTAGCCGAGCAGGTAGACAACTATCTCGTAAAATGGAGGGCGGAGCGGGAAAGCGAACACAAGGAATCCCTTGCATTCTCCGGCTATATGCGGGACAGTTATCTTTTGGAGACCAAGGTTCCCCGCTTTGGATCCGGAGAAGCAAAGGGAATGATCATGGAGTCTGTGAGAGGTACTGACCTGTATCTGTTAGTGGATGTGCTGAACTACTCCCAGACCTACTCTCTGTCAGGACATGAAAACCATATGTCTCCCGACGACCATTTTCAAGATCTGAAACGTGTGATCGCTGCAGTGGGCGGCAAGGCAAGACGCATCACCGTGATCATGCCGTTCCTCTATGAAAGCCGTCAGCATAAGAGAACCGCCAGAGAATCTCTGGACTGTGCTTTGGCTCTTCAGGAGCTGGTTGCCATGGGTGTGGACAATATCATTACCTTTGACGCACACGATCCCAGAGTACAGAATGCAATTCCCTTACACGGTTTTGAAACCGTACAGCCTGCATATCAGTTTATCAAAGGCTTATTGAGACATGTAAAGAATCTGCAGATTGACGCGGATCACATGATGATCATCAGCCCGGATGAGGGCGGCATGGGACGTGCTATCTACATTGCCAACGTCCTCGGCCTGGATATGGGTATGTTCTACAAGCGCCGTGATTACACCCGCATTGTGGATGGCAGAAACCCGATTGTGGCACATGAATTTCTGGGAAGCAGCGTAGAGGGGAAAGATATGATCATTATTGATGACATGATCTCCTCCGGCGAAAGCGTACTGGAAGTTGCAGCAGCGCTGAAACAGCGCAAAGCAAACAAGATCTTCGTCTTTGCCACCTTCGGTCTGTTCACCAGTGGTCTGGAGCGCTTTGACAAGGCTTATGAGGATGGCATCATCGACAAGATCCTGACCACTAACCTGATCTACCAGACACCTGATCTTCTGAGCCGTGAATGGTATATCAACTGCGACCTGAGTAAATATATCGCTTATATCATCGACACATTAAATCACGATTCCTCCATCAGCGACCTGCTGAACCCCAACGAGAGGATTCAGAACATTGTAGCAAGATATAAAGCCGGTGAATTGGAATAATGAATTGAAATCAATGGGGAACTCCTGCTTGGCTGTATACAATATAGTCACGCAGGAGTTTTTTTAATGGCAGTCGTAAACGTATTTCATTTAAGGGTTGACAATCCGCCTCGAATGCAGTATCCTACTCTTGTTGTTAACCTTCCGTTTTCTCGGTTGACAATCAAAGAGGGGGAAAAGGCAAAGTCATTGTGTGCAGATACAGCGCTGTATCTGTGCACAATCCGATGCCTTTCTCATCATACACATTATCAATTTATGAAAGGATACATACCATGAACAACATTTCACCCAAGATCAAACAGATGACTGTCATCGCCCTGATGACTGCTGTGCTCTGCATTCTGTCACCCTTTTCCCTGAATATTCCTGTCAGTCCCGTTCCCATCTCTTTGGGCAGCATGGCTGTTTACTTCGTTGTGACCGTACTTGGAATGAAGCGCGGAACCGTCAGCGTTCTGCTCTATATCCTGTTGGGACTTGTGGGATTGCCCGTCTTCAGCAACTTTACCGGCGGCGCCGGCAAGCTCTTTGGTCCCACCGGCGGCTATATCATCGGATATATTTTCCTGGCACTGATCTTCGGCGGCGCAATCGAATACGGCACCAAACTGATCAAAAACGAGCTGCTGGTTTCGATCGTGGGCGGTATCATCGGCACTCTCGTGCTCTATCTTTTCGGCACGGTCTGGCTGGCAATCCTGCTTCAAAAAGACTTCGTAAGCGCTTTGTGGCTGGGAGTGATTCCCTATATTCCCGGCGACATCATCAAATTTATACTGGCCATGGCGATCGGCGTTCAGCTGCGCAAACGCCTGAAAAAAGCTGATTTAGTTTAAATTTCCGATTTAATTTCCTGCTATTTTCTCTTGTCAATCATGTCCGACTGTGATATACTTGCCTTTGTCACTGTCGGGTATCTTTTTTCCGGCAAATCCGTGTGTTCGAAACCATCCACACGTAAAACAAAACTAAGGAGAACAAAATGAACAAAAAGACTTTATCACTGGTCCACGCAGCAGTCATTGCTGCTCTTTATGTTGTGCTGACACTGTTGGCCAACGCACTCGGTCTGGCAAATTATGCCATCCAGGTCCGCTTCTCGGAAGCGCTGACTATCCTTCCCTACTTTACCCCCGCCGCAATTCCCGGACTTTTCGTGGGATGTGTACTGTCCAATATCCTCACAGGCTGCATGCCCCTGGATGTACTGTTCGGCAGTATCGCAACCCTGCTCGGCGCTGTGGGCACCTATTTTCTCTGCGGCAAGGCAAAAGCAGCCGCACAGACAAGCCCTGTAAAGACCTTCCTGGCACCGATTCCGCCTATCATCGCCAACACATTGATCGTGCCCTTCGTGCTGGCATACGTGTATCAGTTCGAGGGTTCTATTCCGTATTTTATGCTTACCGTAGGCGCCGGAGAAGTGATCTCCTGCGGCATCCTTGGCATCCTGCTGCTAAAGGTATTGCAGAAATACAGAACCCATATCTTCCCGGAAAACTAACTTATTTTCGATATAACATAACTCCTTAATTCCTACACAAAACAGTCCCGTGGCACGAAACCTGAGGGACTGTTTTTGTTAAAAAAAAGTCGAAAGTATATAGATTGATGCTTAATTTTGAGAATTAAAATGTGAATTTAAAATTAATATTGACAAACATTGTAGAATATTGTAATATAGCTTTACATTAAGCAAGTGCATATTTAAATTCAACGGCATCTCGCCGATATTTCCAACCTTACAAATGATGTGGACATAAACATAATAAAAACTATTGTCGTAGAAAGGAGAAAACAGATTTATTGGAAACTGATGTGGCAAAAAAGATTCAATGGCATCCCGCATTTGTAACAGGCATCGATTTGGATTTGAATCAATATCGGAGCGAGATGTCGCACGAAAGAGAATATAACCTCAATACCAAGCCCCTGACAATCGATGTGCTGATTAAGAAACATACTGATATAATGATCGAAGACAATGAGATTGCACGAATATTCCGAAGATATAATGTTGTGGAATACAAATCCCCGGCTGCCCACCTGAATATTGACACATACTACAAGGCAACTGCTTATGCCTGCCTGTATAAGTCTCAAGGGGAACAAGTTGATTCTATCAAAGCGGATGAGATAACCATATCTCTGTTTCGGCATACAAAGCCGGTGGAATTGTTCCGAACTTTTGAAGAACAGGGGCTGTCTATCACGAATCCGTATCCCGGGATCTATTATGTTGAGGGGAAAATATGCTTTTCCACACAAATTGTTGTGACTCGGGAACTCGATATAGACAAACATATCTGGCTTGTAGCATTGTCAGGAAAACTTGCCAAACCGCAGCTAAAAAAGATTTTGGACAAAGCAGCTGAAATTACAGACAAACGTGAAAAGCAGTTGGCAGACTCTGTTTTACAGGTCTGCCTCACAGCCAACAAAAACATCGCAGATGAATTAAAACAAGAGGAGGGAGCTATTATGTGTCAGGCATTATTAGATCTCATGGAGCCGGAGATCAATCAAATCCGTAACAAAGTTCGCGAAGAAGCCCATAAGGAGGGGCTTGAAGAAGGCATCAAAGAAGGCATCAAAATAACCATTAAATCCCTTCGGGATTTTGGTCAGAAAGACGAGGATATTAAAGAAATCATCATTAAAAACTTTGAGCTATCCCCGTCTGAATTGGACAATCTTCTGGTTAACTAAAAATATAATATCAATCACGCTGCTCTAAATATCCAGTAATCGGAAAGTCCGGTTCAGCCAATGCCCATTTCGTTGCACATTCCTTACACTGATATATCGTTTCAAATGAATTATGTTCTACCAACTCAAAATACCCATTCTTTACATTTGCTTCCATGGTAGCTTTGGCCGATAAATAATGCAGCTATCCACCAAAGCCATCTACAACCGCACCTCTTTCATCTGCCCCCACAGATCCTCCACTCGGTACAGATTCTCCTTGTAATCCAACAGCACCGTACCATACCCCGTCTCATAGATTTCTCTGACACATTCCTTGCCAAGCGCGCCATACATCAACACCCTCTTTTGACCCGTCTCCAGATCAAAGCACTCCAGAATCGGCACATTCTTCACCGGATTTCCAAAATGAATAACACACACCCTGCCGTTCCATTTCCTCACATATCCATACCGGGCAGGATATTTCGTCTCCTGAAAAGTCTTTAAGTCCAGCACCGTAAGCTCGCCAATCTCCTCCTGTCCTGCATACCGTGGGCGCGTCTGGAAAGCAACCCTATGATCATCCACCGCCACAAAATCCCACACCTCATATCCGTCAAAATCATACAGCTTCTCAAACCCATACTTTTCCCGAAAGAGTACTCGCTTCTTCCCAAAACGGTACAGCTTCTGTTTCAAATACAAATACAACGTATCATCCACCGCAAAAAATTTCGGAAATAACAGCCCCTGATCCGCTGGTGTCTCGAAAATTTTCTCCGGCTCCCCGTCAGAATGCGCCAAATCCTTCACCCGGTACACCACATCCCGGTTTGCGAAAAAGAACTGCTCCTGAAACCAGATCATCGCAGACATGTCCATATTTTCACACAGATATTTCCACTCCCGGATATGCTCCAAATCCTCACCACGGACAAACCTGCCCCGTTTGTTCTTGAGAAAACCATCCTCTCCTATTGTATTATCATGAACACTTGCAATGCGCCCCTAAGCGCCGCAATCCTCCAGCTCATGCACTATAACTCCCAGATCAGCCCCTGCATCGGCGGCCATGCTCCAATGTCCAACAGCGCCGAATCAAACCTTGTGTTTTCCCCATGTTTCCTATAATCCAGCATCAGCACATTTCCCATACGCGCTGTAGATATTATCCGATATCTTTCCGGCAGAGAAAACTTCTCGCAGACAATTCTCTCGCTCAGATCAATCCTCTTGGCCGCATCCCCCGGTTTCTTCCGCGGCTGCTTCTTCGCAGTCCCTTTTTTCTTCTCCGCCCTCAACCACTTCTTGAACGCATCTTCCTCCTCCGCACGAATGACCGTGAGCACATACGAATCGCTGTCCGACGCAATCTGATAAAGCATCATGCCATACACCGAAAGCTCCTGCACTGCCGCATTCTCTATGTTTGTTTCAAATACCCCGCCGCAGCTCTGCTTCACCTTGCAAAAACACTTCCCAACATTGCTGAACCCGCTTCTGAAACGGCACTTCCGTTAAAATCCCATTTGTTATGCCCTTCAACTATCCCATCCGCTTGTCTTTGGGTTCCTGTGTTTTGCCCTATATACTTTCTATAAAAATTGTGTCATATATACTGGTAAACAAAGAATATCTTTCTCTTTGGCCACATCTTTTGTATATAGCAAATATTTATTTCCTATTTGCTCTGAAAACTTATCACAAAATGCATCCAATGATTTATGCGTTTTATAGCCGGAAGACTTTACTTCTATGGGACATATCTTATTCCGTTTTGTAATCAGAAAATCAACCTCATAATTGTGAGTGGAATTATCTTTAGGAAATGTATGATAATACAATTCATTTCCTGAAGCCTTCAATATCTGCGCCACAATATTTTCGTATAAATACCCTAAATCTACGCTTAACTTATCACTTAACAGCTTTTCATATAAAATATTCTCTGTAAAATCCTTATCTTTAAAAGCTAATGTTGTAAACAACCCCGTATCACATAAAAATAATTTGAACTGATTTAAATTTTTGTGAAATGCAAGACCAGCGCTTGGGTTATTCGCATGATAAGATACATACACCGTCATAGAATCCTGCATATCTGCAATGATATTCTGAATTCTCTCCACTCTCTCTCCTTCTATCACACCTCCTACCTGATAACGGGAAGCATTAGAATTCAATTGTGCAGGAATCGCATCAAACATCAACATTGCTCTACCGGAAGAATCGACCTTTCGGAAATCCTCCTCATACAATTCTATGATGTTACGTTTGACACGATCGACCATTTCCAGATTATTCGTACGGATATACTCCATTACTGCCTGTGGCATACCTCCCACCAGCATATAGAGCCTAAAGTCGCGCATTAGTCTTCTGTTCATTGCATCTCCCAAAGACTGCCCTTCTTCGTAAACCGTTTTCAACATGGGAATCGTTACTTCATCCCCCAATGCCCACTTGAATTCTTCATAATCCAATGGATAGAGCTGTACTCTCTGCTCTTCACTGGGTATGACAATATCCTTGACATTCATCCGAATGGACAAAAGTGATCCCGTTTCAATATAATCGTATCGATGATCTTTTACTAAATGCTTGATCGCCTGTCTAGCCAACGGCGCTTTCTGGACTTCATCAAAAATTATTACAGATTTTCTCTCTATCAGCCTGATACGATAAATCATCTGCAGTCTCATAAAAATATAATTTAAATCCGAAATATCACGAAACAGATCCAAAACCTCAGCAGGCGCAACAGAAAAATCAATCAGAATATAACTCTCATATTCGTTTTGTGCAAAATTTTCAGCTAAAGTAGACTTTCCAACACGCCGCGCTCCCTTGATCAACAAGGCCGAATGGCCCGACGATTCTTCTTTCCACTGTAGCATTTTGTCATATAATTTTCTTCTAAAAATTGAATTTTTCATCAATCTACCTCCCATTTAACAATGCCTGAATATTTTTTCAAACCCAAACTCGAAAACCGCTTCGCAGTTTCCATGAAACACTTTGTGTTTCCTCGTTGAAACAGAGCTTCGCTCTGTTTCACATTATAGCAGTTTTGTCAAAAAATTCAATTTTTATTCTCTTCGATGTGTCAAAAAATTCAATTTTTATTTTGCTCTATATGTCAAAATTTGCAGTTTTTATTCCTCCGCAATCTCAAATAAATGATCCCCCAGCTCACGATACGCATCCTCCTCGTCATAAATATAATCGCAAAAATACAGATACAGCCCTTCCACATCCGCAGGCACCAGATACGTCATTCTCCCGTTTGTTACCTGATTTCCCGCTACTGAAAATTTCTCCCCGAACATTCCGTTCGCCTCCAGATCATCACAGCGAAACGAATAGTCCGGATCGCGCTCCCACATCATGATAAAATCCTGTCCGAACATCTCCACATCCTCGTAGGATATTTCGCGGGTGTCAAAGCTCACGTCCAAAATCACATACTCTGATCCCTCCGGCGCCTTCTTTGCTCCCACAGTATCCGTCCACTCCACATGATCGATCCGGAAATCAAAAAAACGCCCCTTTCATCGTCTCATCCCACGCATGAGTATAGACCGGTGTTACTTCATCCTCATCCACTGGCTCCCAAGGATAAGTGATGTCCGAGATTGTACCCTTGTCAATCTGCGCCGCAAAGCTCTCCGCCGTATGCCCGTACAGATACCCGCCGCCACTGGCCATATGGATCGCCACTACCTCGCCGTACTTGTCCACGATTGGACCGCCGCTGGCGCCCGTAGTGCCATACTTGGAATCCATCTTAAAGGTCAGCACCCCGTTCCGCGCAGAAACCGCCTCCGCCTCATAGACACAATTCTCATGCACATCCTCTGTATCCCACAGGCTCGCCAGCAGATACAACTTCTCACCCTTCTGCACCTTCCTGTTTGAGAGCGGCAGCGTCCGCAGATTCGTCTTCCGCTGCAACGTAAACGCCGCCACATCCTTGTCGATCTGAGGCACTGCGTCCGCATCCTTGATCACCAGACAATTCTTCAGCCTGGCACCGGTGTCCTCCCCCGACTTCGCATAGAAGATCCTGCCGCCCTCGATATACTCCGGCAGCTCCTCCCCCGTGAATGTGTCCGCGTCATCCGGCCACAGAAAATGAAACGCCGTCACCAACAGCTTCTGTCCATGTGTTTCGGAATCCATGACAAAAGCGGTTCCCGAATCAAACGTCCCGTCCGTCGAATACCAATGCACATGAAAAGAACACTCCTCCGCCAACTCCTCAATCTCCCAGGAGGTAAGCTCCTGCCTGTCCGACTGCTCCGAACCGGACTGTCCGAACATACCTCCCAATATCCCGCTGCCTCCGCCGTTGTCACTGCCTGCGCCGCCAGACGAACCGCAGCCCGCAAGCGCTAAAGCCGACGCCATTACGATGCCAAACCCATTTATGAACCACTTTGCTTTCTTCATATTCGTGTCTCTTCTCCTTTTCGCCTTGCTAATTCACTTTATATCAATTCTCCATATCAATCATCCGTTTCTCCCGAGATATATTTATTTTGAGTATAACAGATTGAATTTCAGAAAACAATTTTTCGACCGAATTGCACGATTTTTTAGCTGTATTTTCCATTCAGCGTCATATAATTTTTCCAACAGGCACTCACGAACGTCATTTCATGAAAATTTTTGGCAATCAATTTCGTTCGTGAGTATAAAAGGAATTGAAAAAATGACAATCCTGAATCTTCATTTCAGAATTGCCATCTTATACACTATGCTTTCGGAAAGCACTAAGCTTTCCTGATTAGGCATTTTTCCCCCTCAAAAGCAAACCCGTATTTCAGGATATGCTCTGCGGGTATCCCTCTCTGTAAAAGGTCAACGTCATATTTCCTGTCCTCAATCTGCTTTAAGGCATTGGCCGCAGTATCTGCAAGCTCTTTTTCCTCGTCTTCTGTGTCAAACACTTTGAATTCCATGATGACTGCCACATCTTTTACATCCTTAGGTTCCATGACCACATCATAGCGACCGTAACCGCTCTCTCTGTTGGATTTCACCATGTAATCTTCCGCCTTATCCACGATAAGCCCCAGCACAAAACCGTGATAAAACCGCTCCGGCGACTTTCTGTCAGAGGGTCTTCTGCCTGTATCAAAATAACTGAAGGTATTCAGGGCAACCTCATTCATATAGCGATTCATCCCCCGCACATCGCCCTTGAACATAGCAGACACAAACTCACCGAAATCCTCTGTCTGCGCAAACCAGCCCTCGATCATCCTTGAAAACATCCGTTTTACCTCAAAATTTGTCAGGCAAAGCCTGTAGACCGGTTCGTCATTTGTATCCTCGCGTATGATCCGATCCACCTTCAGATAACCCGACGCTAAAAGCAGACTCCAGATTGCGTTTCTATTCCCTGACAACTGATTGAATATGATCTGCTCGTCAATCTTCGCCTCGATGCACTCGCCGTTTAAGAGTTTTTCAAAATCCGCTTTGATCCCTTTATCGCCCTCCCGGATCAACTTGCCGACCAGACCGTTTCCGCTGGTGTTCGCCCAGTGGGTATCATATTTCCGCTCGTCCAGATACAGGGTCACAGACCATGGATTATAAATATCCGTCACCTGCCCAAAAGTAAAGCCGTCATACCAAAACTTCATATTCTTTTTCTCCGCTTCTGGTATGCCCTGCTCATCCATGGCTGCAAATACTTCTGTTTCTGTAAAGCCAAAGGCAGTTGCATATTTGTCCGAGGTTGTGGTGATCACAGTCAGGTTATTCAGATCGGAAAAAATGGACTCTTTACTGACTCTCGTGATTCCGGTCATAACCGCCCGCTCCATGGACGGATTGGTTTTAAATGTGTTATTGAACATGGTGCGGGTAAAGGAGACAAGTTTATCCCAATACCCATGTACATATGCTTCCTGAAGTGGTGTGTCATATTCGTCCATAAAAATCAAGACCTTATGGTGGTAATACTTTTCCAGCAAGGTCGTAAGAAGGTTAAGCGCATACTGCGCATCTACATCATCCATGGTTTCCGAAATTTTCTCCAACGCAGCCTTTTCATTACGGTCAAAGCCTTCATTTGTCAATATTTCCGGAAAACCTGAAAACACCTTTACAATCTGCTTTTTAATGCCTTTCACCGTATCTTGATAATTTTCTCCCTTCACTCCCGCGAAGGAGAGAAAGATGACCGGATAAGTTCCTTGCAGCGCACGGAATTCCACATCCTGCCAGATGTCAAGTCTTTCAAACAGATCCCCTCTGTCCTCATATTTATTGGAGAAAAAGCATTCCAGCATGCTCATGTTGAGCGTCTTTCCAAACCTGCGCGGGCGCGTGATCAAGGTAACAGAGTCACCGGAATTCCACCATTCTCTGATAAATTCTGTTTTATCAATATAAAAATAATTGTTCTCAATTAAATTGCTAAAACTTTGAACACCTATCGCGATTTCTCTTGCCATAACTCACCTCCATGAGCGAAGTCTATTGTTATCTTATCATAGTTCCCCTAAAACCGCAATTTCTAAACTCAATAATGGATAGTTTCATCCTCACCGAGCATCCTTTCTAACACAGCGCAGATCTACACATTTTTCTGTGCTTCTTTCTGTGCTTCCAGCCAAGGTTTAATGATCCTCTTATATGCGTGAAGGGTGAGTTTTTTCTATATGCGGGTCCACTTGCCGAACAGGGGCTTCTTATATTTTGCAAGCTCCGCCTTTGCCTCCGGAAGATTAGCCGCATCTTTTAAAAACCGGACTCCCTTTCCGATATCTTCTGCAACGCCCAGACCCTGTGCATAAATGACACCTAACATATAATTGGCTTCCGGATCGCGGTTTGTTTCCTGTTCAAAGCATTCGCGAGCCTTCCCATAGTCCTGCGGGGTTCCCCAGCCACGGAAATAACATTTTCCCAGCCAGCCGATCCGATTGGTGTTTTTATGTTCCACTGCAGCTTTCAGCAAGGGGAATGCCTTTTCTCCGTCTCGCTGTCTGTTGCCCAGGCCATCGCAGTAAATATAGCCAAGCTGAGATTTTGCCCTATATTTAAAGCTCGTGTCCTCCACCTGTTGTACCGCCTTCTCATACCATTCCACAGCTCGCTCGATATCCTTGGAAACCACCTTGCCATTCAGGTATGCATACCCCATGGCCGCACAGCACTCAAACTGTCCTCCCAGCGCTGCCTGCTCATACCAGTAATATGCCTCCTTAACGTTTCCGGCTTTTTCCAAAATACTTCCATAACTCCACTGTGCGTCGGGATGACCATGCTCCGCCGCATACTGAACAACCTTCGGTACCCGTTCCGGCTGCGGTTCGACCCAACCGTCGTTGCCTGTTTTATAAAAAGTACCCAAATTGTTGAATGCACTTAAATATCCGCCTGCCATGGATTTCAGAAACCAATCCTCGCATTTCCACATATTTTCATGCAGATAGGTTGCAAAAGCCCTCTCGTCCGGAAAACTTGCCGCTGTCACCCCTTCAATCTCCGGAAAATCCATCCAGAAATAGACATTTCCTATCGTATACTGACAATAGGGTTCCCCGGCCTCAGCCTTCTGCAATATGATCCGAAAGGCTTCCTGAAAATTCACCTCCGGCATCGTTTCCCACAGTTTCTCCGTGAGACACCGCTTTGCAACCAACGTTCCCAGGGCGCTCCCCTGCTCCAACGACTTGCGCATAGCCGCCACCATGGCGCTGTAATTTTCTTCAAAGTTATGACCGGTCCACATAAACTCATGACCGCCATAGCATCTGGCCAAAAGACAGCTGGCATCCCCATCCCCTTCCTCCGACGCTTTTTTCAGTATCTCCATCGCTTCCGCGCCTTTCCCTGCACGGAGATCATAGTACAGATACTGAAGTGCTGTCTCTACTGCGTCGCTGAAAAATCTACCCATAATTTTTTCCTCCACCTGTGTTCGCTTTTCTTTTGTTCCCAATATTTGTATGCATAAAAACTCCCTTTTTACAAAAGTGTTTCTATATGCACAAACTTGAAGTTATCTGACAGACTGCCATTCCTCTTTGGAAAGGCATGTTATGTGTTCCGTTCGGAGAACGCCCTCTATGGCACAGCGCACATTATAGGCCGTATGATGATAATGAAAACCGCACTTCTCCTGAACA
>ODAI013451250.1_pt1 | contig 30599 bp, 22 predicted proteins | sample 1539321 | NCBI WGS metagenome assembly ODAI01 (sample SAMN02144231, study PRJEB22623) | gut metagenome | biome: sheep rumen | host: Ovis aries | place: New Zealand
AAATCATCTTAAAACAGTTTACATGATTTTCCAATACCGCGTCCGTCTTCAGATAAAATACATCTCATGCTGAAGCCCTGCAGCGTTCCATGCGTGTATAAGTGAGAATATCATAAGACGATTAAATTTTATTGTTTTACAATAAATTTGTATTGACTTCCGAACAAAAAAGTCTTATACTGCCTTGTCAGGAGGCTCAAGGAATGAAAAAATTCGGAATTCTGCTCAAGGCGGTCGTCATCGTGCTTGCCCTGATGGGGGCGGCATTCTTCACGGCCTTCCTGCTCTACGCACGGACCTACGACACCCACGTGGCCGAGCTTATCAACGATGCCCTGCCCTTCCACCTGCTCATCGCCACCTGCTGCTATGCGGAGCTCGTGCTGTTCTGGGGGGTCGCGGGGCAGATTGGGCGGGACAATTCTTTTTCGCCGGAGAACCGGCGCGCCTTCCGCCGCATGGCGCTGGTCGCCCTGGTCTTTGCGGCGGATTTTTCCGGCATGCTCATCTTCTTCGCGGCGCGGGGAAGGCTCATCGTCATCCGCCTCATCTACCTTGCGGGCATGGGGATGCTGAGCCTTATCTTTGCCGCCATCTGCGAGACCCTTTCCCGGCTCATCTACCACGCCTGGCTCGTCAAGCACGAGAACGACCTGACCATATAGGAGGCGCACATGGCAATCATCGTGAACCTTGATGTGATGCTTGCCCGCCGCAAGATGAAGGTGGGAGAGCTGGCGGAAAAAGTGGGCATTACGCTCGCGAACATATCCATCCTGAAGAACGGCAAGGCAAAGGCGGTCAGGATGGAGACGCTGGACAAAATCTGCGCAACGCTGGACTGCCAGCCCGGCGACCTGCTGGAATACCGGGTCGAGCCCGCAAGCGGGACTGAAGGCGACTAGCCCTGTCCGGGGAACATCCGGCTTCCCGGAGCTGCCAAAGGAATCGCAAAGAAGCGGTGTCCCCGGGAATTTTCCTGTTGAGAAGGAGACAAAGAAAATGGAAACAAAGGAATACGCAGAAGAACCTGGGCAGACGCTCCGGGACACATCCGCTGCCCCCGCGGACATGCGGGCAGCGGGCGAAAGCGAGGAAAGCAAAAGGAATCGGATAGATTCATGCAGGAAGCTTGCGCCAGCAGCGCTCGTGTTCGCGCTGCTCTGCACGCTGCTCCTCTACAAGAACGGGGCGTCGGTGGCGGTACCGCTCTTTGTGCTTGCCGCAGGAGCCTTTATCCTGCGCATGATGGCGCTTGCGGGGAAGTCCCGGCCAAAACGCGGCACCTGGTTCTGCCTGGCAATCATGCTGCTGCTCGCCGTGTCGGACTGCCTTACAGACAATGCCTTTATCATCGCCTGCAACAATGCGGCAATCTTCCTTGTGCTGCTGACGGTGCTGCTGCACAACTACTGCGACGACACGCGCTGGGCGTTCGGCACGTATTTTGCCGCCATGCTCCGCTGCGTAGGCGGGAGCCTTGGCTGCGTGAACGACGCCGCCCGCGATCTTCTCTGCTGGGGAAAGGCATCTTCCAAGGGGAACAAGCAGCTGCTCTCCGCGCTTGCGGGGGCTGCGCTCTCCGCGCCGCTGCTTGCGGCCGTCATCGCGCTGCTCTGCTCTGCGGACGGCGGCTACGCGGCGCAGCTGGGGCGGCTCGCGGAGCACATCCGCGTGGGCGCTGCCGTCAGGATATTCCTGTTCTTTGCGGCGGCATTCCTCGGCGCCTACTGCAGCACCCGCTTTCTCTGGCAGCACCGCATCTCCTGCACGGCAAAGGAGCGCAGGCAGTTCCCGTCAGCGGCGGCGTGCACGTCGCTCTTCCTCTTCTGTATTGTCTATGTGAGCTTCACATGCAGCCAGTTCACTACGCCGCCGGGAGCGGCCGTCCGCCCGGCAGCGTATGCGCGGGAAGGCTTTTTCCAGCTGCTGGCGGTCAGCATCATAAACGTGCTCATCGTGCAGACAATGCTCGCGCATACAAAAAACAATGCCGCGCTCAAGGTGCTGCTCTCCGTGTTCTGCGCGTGCACCTACCTCATGATAGCATCCGCCGCCATGCGCATGATCCGCTATATCAGCTACTACGGAGCGCTCACGTTCCTGCGCGTGGTGGTGCTCTGGGCGCTCGCCGTGCTGGCATTGCTGCTGAGCGGGCAGGTGATCCAGATATTCCGGAGCCGGTTCCCGCTGTTCCGCTACGGTTTTACCGTGGTGTGCGTGTGCTACGCCGCGCTCTCGCTCGCCCGCCCCGATTACTGGATAGCATCCTACAATCTTGCGCACATCGAACGGAACAGCGGAAGCCTGCTGCACCCGGAGCTGGGGGAGCTCCGGCAGCTCGCAGCCGACACATCCTGCGACGCTGCCCCCGCGTTCAGACGCGCCGGATACCTGTCCGTGCAAGGCTACAACACGAAGTTTGACTACACGCAGATACTCAGGGAAAAGCTGGAAGGAAAAGCGCTCTCCCCGCGCACATGGAATTTCTCACGGGCGCAGGCACGGAAACTGACAGAAAGCGCCGATTAAGTCCAGCCGCACACGACCGCCTGGAAACAAGCACTTTCCCGGGCAGGCCTCTGCTTCCGCGCGAATCAGGACTCGCGCACCCAGACGCGCATCTCGCCCGGAGCGCGGTTATCCCATGCATAATAGGGAATCCAGGTGAGCGTCACGTCTTCCTCCTCCGCGGCGGCGACCGTCGCCGAGACATCCCGGTACAAGGCTCCGGAACCCCACCCGTCCTGCCGGACACGTTTGCCGGGGCAGGAGAGCACCGTCACGCCGCCGAGCAAATCTTTGCGCCACGTCACGGTGAAGGGGGCGTTGCGGCTCATGCTCAGGCAGTGCAGGGCACTGCCGTTGTCAGCCTCCTCCAGACAATAGACGATGGGGCCGCGCGCCACGCACAGCTTTCCGGCATCTTCCCGCACGAGCGGATGAGCCTGCAGCACGCGCACCGGCAGCTCCATGCAGAGCTGGATGCAGTCGCCGTCACTGAACGTGCGCTCTATAAAGAAGTATCCGTCGCGCACCTCCGCGCGCAAGGGCGTGCCATTCAGCAGGAGCGTGCATGCGGCGGCAGAGCGCGGGCGGCGCAGCGCATAGCTAAACGAAAGCGGCTCCTTCATGCGGAACGTCGCCTGAACATTGCCCTCCCACGGCCAGCCGCCGGCAAGCTCCACAGAGACAGTGCTGCCGCCAAGGCTGACATCGTAGCTCCCCGCGACAAACAGATGCGTGGCAAGCAGCGGCTTTCCGTCCGCGGCGCCCACCGTATGCACATAGCTTCCAAGCGACGAGACCAAGCGCGCAAAGTTGGGCGGGCAGCACGCGCAGCCGAACCATTTCTGGCGCACACTTTTTACGTGCGTGTACGGATGCGCGAATCTCGTCAGCTCAGGAACCACTTCCAGCGGGTTCACGTAGAAGAAGGCCGTTCCGTCAAGGGAAGCGCCGCTGAGCACGCCGTTGTACAGCGCCCGCTCCATGGTATCCGCCGCGGCAGCATCCAGCCCGCTCTGCAGCATCCGGCGAGACAGAAACACCAGCGCTATCTGCGCGCATGTCTCGCCGTACACAAGGTCATTCGGCAAGTCGTAATCGACGGAAAACGATTCCCCGTACGCGCACTGCCCCACATTCCCCGTCACGTACATCTGCCGCGTCGTCACATCTTTGTAGAGCGTGCGGCAGCTTTCAAGCAGACCGGCATCCCCGGTCTCCCGCGCGACATCCGCCATGCCCGAATACAGGTACAGCGCGCGGACGGCATGACCTTCCGCCGTCTTCTGCTCGCGCAGCGGCACGTCAGCCTGATAGTACTTGTGCTCCAGATAGGTGTTCCGCCATGACGGGCCGTTTCCGTGCAGCTTCGTCTCCTCGTCAAAGAACAAGGGGCTCTTTCCCCGCTCGTTTATGAGATAGGCCGCAAAATCAAGGTACTGCTTCTTTCCGGTCGCATGGAAGAGGCGGACGAGCGCCATCTCAAGAATCGGATGGCCGGGATAACCGTGCGCCTGCCCTTCCCCCGGACCAATCGCCCGCGCGGCGCAGTCCACCGCCCGCCCCGCTATATCCAGATAGGCGTTTTTGCCGGTGGCCGCCGCATAGGCGACCGCGCTCTCCACAAGGTGTCCAAGGCAGTACAGCTCATGGTTGTCCTTCAGGTTGGTAAAGCGTTTCTCTATGTCAGTAAGAATATAGAAGGTATCGATGTAGCCGTCATCCATCTGCGCCGAAGCTATCAGGCTGACGGCCTCATCAGCCTGCTTTTCCAGCGCCGCGTCGCTATGCCAGGTCAGCGTGTATGCGACCGCCTCCAGCCACTTGTAGAGATCGCTGTCCTGAAAGACGAAGCCGCTATGAGTCTCGCCGGGGGCAAGGCTTTCTTTGCCGTGCTCCAGCACTTTTGCAGCGAGCCTGAAATTCTGTATGCAGCGGCTCGGCTCAGCCCCCGGAACCAGATCGTTCAGCGCCTGCCACTGATAGGGAATCATCTGCGTGCGGACGGTCTCCATCTTGGGGAGCCAGAACTCATCCGTTATGCGGGAGCTTCCGGGCGGAAGCACCGTCATTATCTTATCCATAGCATATACCTCGATTATAACAACTCTCTGCCCGGAACCCGCCACCGACTCCGGACAGGTCTATTGTAGCATCAATCCCCAGAATACGCCACAGAATTCTATCCCCGCACAGCGAAAGCAATTCTTGCAGGGGCTTCCCCCGCGCCCCCGGCAGATTGCAGGCGCAGGCAAAAAAGGCGCATGCCACAGCGCAGCGGGGGGAGATTGAGCCTCCCCGCACAAATAAAAATGCCGGAAATGCAGGGCGGGCACTTGCACAAGGTTTTGGCTTTCGGATATACTGGAAGTACAAACAAAGACGTTTGGTTTGACGCAGTTACTGTGCGTGAAGCCAGGCGTCTTTTTTTATTTCAGCGCATGTAAGGGGGCTTGTTATGAGCACAAGGGCGGTAAAAGGGAACCGGTCGGAAGGGTTCCTGCTCTATACGCGGGCGGAGAATCCCTGCATTCCTCCGCAGGAAAGGAGAAAGCATTTTAAGGAATTCCATCTGGCGCTCGACGAGGACGAGCGGAGGAACCAGGCATCCCGCTGCATGAACTGCGGCGTGCCGATGTGCCAGTCCGCAATACGTCTTTCAGGTATGGTAAGCTGATGCCCGCTGCACAACCTTATTCCGGAGTGGAACGACGCGCTTGCGGAAGGACAGCTTGAGATAGCCGTCCAGCGTCTGCTTGCCACAAGCAGTTTCCCGGAATTTACAGGGCGCGTCTGTCCTGCCCTGTGCGAGAAGGCGTGCAATCTTGGCAGCGAGAACGCCGCCACCACAGGCTACGGGGCATTCCAGCCTGTCACCGTGCACGACAACGAGCTGTTCATCATCGAGAAAGCATTTGCGGAAGGCTACATGCAGCCGCGGATTCCCAAGGTGCGCACGGGCAAAAAAGTCGCGGTGGTAGGATCCGGACCATCCGGGCTGGCGGTGGCGGACATGCTCAACAGGCGCGGGCATTCCGTTACGGTGTACGAACGGGAAGACCGGGCCGGCGGTCTCCTGATGTACGGCATCCCGAACATGAAGCTCGACAAGGCCGTGATAGAGCGCCGCATCCGCCTGATGGAGGCCGAAGGCGTGCGATTTGAGCTCAATGCGGATGTCGGCAGGGGCGTGGAGGCAAAAAGCCTGGCGGAAGCATACGATGCGGTCGCACTGTGCTGCGGCGCAAAAAAAGCACGGCAGCTCACGGTTCCCGGCAGCGACGCGCAGGGCGTACTCTTTGCGGTGGATTTTCTGTCGGCTGTTACCAGAAGCCTTGTCGGCTCCGGTCTGAAGGACGGCGGCTTTGTCTCGCCACAGGACAAGCACATCATCATCGTGGGCGGAGGCGATACCGGCAACGACTGCACGGGCACCTGCATCCGGCTGGGAGCGGCGTCAGTAACGCAGCTGGAGATGCTGCCGCGCCCCCCGGAGCAGCGGGCAGCCGACAATCCCTGGCCGCAGTGGCCCAAGGTGCTCAAAACCGACTACGGGCAGCAGGAGGCTATCGAAGCCTTTGGGGCGGATCCCCGCGTATACCAGACGACCATAAAGGAAATCCGCGTCGCGGACGGCCATGTCTGCGGCGTACAGACGGTACAGGTCGAATTCAAGACGATTGACGGCGCGCGCCGCCTCATAGAGATTCCCGGCAGCGAGCAGGAGCTTCCGTGCGAGCTTATCCTGATAGCGGCGGGATTCACCGGCTGCGAGCCGTACACGGCGGAGGCATTTGGTACCAGCATGGGGCAGCGCGGTACCGTCGCGACGGCGCCGGGGCAGTACCAGACGGACGTAGAAAAAATCTTCTGCGCGGGCGACATGCACCGCGGGCAGTCGCTGGTAGTGTGGGCTATCGCGGAAGGCCGGGAATGCGCCCGCGCGATAGACAGGTTCCTGATGGGATACACGAATATGTAGGGCAGCTCAAAAAGCAAGCGCCCCTGAACCTGACCCATGCAGCGTAACAGCGCCGTCCGGGGGCATGCTGCGTTCCGGACAGCGCCCTTGTGTGCAGGCAGACGAACTGGCGGAAGCAGCGCACGGGGGCGTTGCGGGGGTGTCCCCCGCTGGGTGGGGTAGGCTGCGACGAAGTGCAGCCGCAGGGCGGGGCTCCGCCCTCCGGGGATGTCACAATTCCTCGACCACGAGGATGCCGCCTTTTATCCAGATGCGATTGCCGTTCAGGTCAAAGAAGACCGCGCCGTTTTCTGAGTTTGAGGTGATGTCGATTTTGCCTTCGTAGACTTTGATGACTTCGCCGGTGCTGGAATACAGCGTCGCACGGCGCTTGAGCCCTCCGGTGTAATCGCTGACGGTGCTTTTGATTTCACGCCGCTGGCTTGCGGTGCAGGAGGCAAAAACCGCGGCGGCGATGGCGACGGCAATGACGATGCCGCCGCTCAGGAGATGTATCTTTTTTTTGTCCATGCAGTGCTCCTTAGCTGCGGGTGGGCGCGGGCGGAATCCAGCGGGGACTCCCGCCCGCGGCTTTTGAGGCTGGCTTACCAGCGCCGCCCGGAAGCCGAAGTTTCCGAACGGCTCCTCTCTTTATTTTGACCACGGATCCTTGCGCACAAAGGTCTCGTCGCGCTCGTAGCCGACGGAGATGATGTCCACCGGGGTCTTGGTGAAATCCTCGATGAATTCCACGTAGTCGCGCGCGTTCTTTGGCAGCCCGTCGTAGGACTTGCACGCTTTGAGCGAGGTCTTCCAGCCTTTGAATTTCTGGAGGACGGGTTTTGCGGCGTTCATCTGCTCGACGTTTGCGGGGAAATCAGTGACGATTTTGCCGTTGATGTCGTAGGCGATGCAGGCCTCAATCTCATCCATCGCGTCGTAGATGTCAAGGTGCGTGAGCACGAGTCCGTCAAGGCTGTTGACGCGGCAGGCATAGCGGAGCGCGACGAGGTCAAGGTAGCCGCAGCGCCGCGCGCGCCCGGTTGTTACGCCGAACTCTCGGCCGGTCTTGCGCACGTAGTCGCACAGTTCGCCTTCGCTCTCGTTGTTGAATTCGGTGGGCATTGGGCCGTTGCCGACGCGGGTCTCGTAGGCCTTGAAGACGCCAAGAATCTTGTCAAGGTCATGCGGGCCGATACCGCAGCCGGTGGCGGCACCCGCAGCGCAGGACGCGCCGGAGGACACATAGGGGTATGTGCCGGAATCGATGTCCAGCATTGCGCCCTGCGCGCCCTCAAACAGAATGTCGTCCTCGCGGAACTTCCACATCTCCGCAGTCAGATCGACGCGCATGGACAGCAGCTGCTCCTTATATTTGTTGATGTAGGCGAGGTCTTCGCCGTCGAATTCATCCATCTTGGCCTTCCAGTCAAGGTCTGCGAGGCGCACGCCGTCTCGCTGGGCTTTCTCGCTGTAGGCGATGCCGATGCCGCGCCCGGTGGTGCCGATGGGGCGCTTGCGGGCAGCGTCGCGCTCTTTGTCCATCTGGCGGTAGCGGGGCAGGATGATATGGGCGCGGTCGGAAATAAAGACCCGGCCTTCCCAATTGATGCCCTGCTCTTTGAGCATCTGGAGCTCCTGCATGAGGGCTTCCGGGTCAATGACCATTCCTGCGCCGAGGAATACCTTTTTCTGCGGATACAAGATGCCGCTCGGCACCTGATGGAGCGCGAACTGCTTTCCGTCCACGACTATGGTGTGCCCCGCGTTGGGACCTCCCGCGTAACGTACCACATACTGCGCATGCTCCGCAAGGTAGTCAACAATCTTGCCTTTTCCTTCATCGCCCCACTGGGCACCGATAATTACGACTTTCATCTATGATATCCTCCTAGGAAGTCTGCCACATATAAATGCTGTATCCAGAAAGCTCCCGTTTCCGGGCAGGGCAAACGCTGCCGGGCAGGCGCAAAAGCGGATGCCCCGCAGCACGCCGGCGCGCACTATACTACGCGCGTTCCGCCGTTTTATTCCGCCCGGATTGACGTGTTCTTTACCGTTACGTCGTGGGCGCCGCTCTCCTGCACCGTCACGGCGGAAACGAGCGTGAGCTTTGCCTTCTGCTGCAGCTCAGGGATGCTGAGCGCGCCGCAGTTGCACATGGTGTGCACCACCTTGCTGATGGTGAGCGCCACGCCGTCATGCAGATGGCCGGCATAGGGCACGTAGCTGTCGACGCCTTCCTCAAAGGCCATGCCCTTTGTTCCGCCCAAATCGTAGCGCTGCCAGTTGCGGGCGCGGTTGGAGCCTTCGCCCCAGTACTCCTTGACGTAATTCCCGTTCACCACGAGCTTGTTGGTGGGGCTCTCGTCAAAGCGGGCAAAGTAGCGGCCGAGCATCACGAAATCGGCGCCCATCGCGAGCGCGAGCGTGATGTGGTAGTCGTGCACGATGCCGCCGTCAGAGCAGACGGGCACGTAAATTCCGGTCTTGGCATAGTACTCGTCACGGGCTTTCGCGACTTCGATGGTGGCAGTGGCCTGACCGCGCCCGATGCCTTTCTGCTCGCGCGTGATGCAGATGGAGCCGCCGCCGATACCAATCTTTACAAAGTCGGCGCCGTTCTCCGCGAGGAACATAAAGCCGTCGCGGTCGACGACGTTTCCGGCTCCGACCTTTACGTCCTTGCCGAATGTGTCGTGGATATCGTGCAGGGCGCGGGCCTGCCACTCGGAATAGCCTTCGGAGGAATCAAGGCAGAGCACATCGACGCCCGCCTTAAGCAGCGCGGGGACACGCTCCATGTAGTCGCGCGTGTTGATTCCCGCACCGACGATGTAGCGGTGCTTTGAGTCGTGCAGCTCGTTGGGGTGCACGGCGGCGGAATCAAAGTCCTTGCGGAACACGAGGGAGACGAGGTGCCCGTCCTTGTCGATGACGGGAAGCTGGTTCACCTTGTACTTCCAGATGAGGTCGTTCGCGTCGCTCAGGCTTATGCCGTCCTGTCCGGTAATCAAATCCTTGAACGGCGTCATGTACTCGCTCACCTTTGCGTCCAGCGGCACGTGGTCAACACGGAAATCCCGCTCCGTGATGATTCCCTCAAGCTTGCCGTGCGAAGAGCCGTCGTCAGTCACGGCGATGGTGCTGTGCCCTGTCTTTGCGATGAGCGCCACGACATCGGCAAGCGTCTGTCCGGGGCGGATGTTGGAGTCAGATGTGACGAATCCGGCCTTGTAGGCTTTGACGCGGGCTACCATAGCGGCCTGATCCTCAATGGTCTGGGAGCCGTAAATAAAGCTGATGCCGCCTTCCTTTGCCAGGGCAATCGCCATTTTGTCGTCGGAGACGGACTGCATGACGGCGCTGACCATAGGAATGTTCATGTACAGGGAGGAATCCTCTCCGGCCTTCTTGTTATAGCGGACAAGCGGCGTCCTCAACGAGACATTTGCCGGAATGCAGTCTGCCGATGTGTATCCCGGAATCAGCAGATACTCACCAAAAGTATGGGAGGGTTCGTCGTAAAAGTATGCCATAGTCGTCCTCGTTGCTATGAATTTTGGGGATTCATTGAATACGCGCACACGCCTATCCAATGCCAGCTTCGATGTCCACGGGAGCAAGTCCCCAAAAGCAACTGCCTTGCGGAACCTGCTCGCTATTTTTCTGTATTTCAGAGAGATATACAGAGCCGGGAAACGCGGGCAAGTGCCACAGGCGGCAGCCTGCGCCTCCGGAGTCCCTCCAGTATAGCGGAAATCGGTACTTGTTTCAATGGACTTGCGCGCGTCAGATCCCTGCAGGCGGCAGCGGTCTGCCAGCCTGATCTGGCCGGGCGAGGAGCCTTGTTTCCACCCGATTCCACTGCCGACTGCAAGCAGAGGCACCGCTATGCCGCAAGGGGCAGCGCTTTGTTCCCCACCGGGAGCGCATTTTGCGCCCTGCTGCCCACGGAAAGCCACGGAAATCAATTTTGTTTTCCGCTCTCAGTCAAAGCCGCTGAGAAACCCGCCGTGGCGCGGAACAGGTGTTAAACCCGCTTCGCCCGTACCGCGCCAGTGCGGGTTTTCAGCAGGAGTTTCCTTCCCGCTCCACACAAAACTGATTTCCGCTTTGCTTATCATAGAGAAAAACATGAAAAAAACTTGTTTCAGCGCCATTTTTTCCGTACCCGTCACAATAACGCATGAAAAGTGATTTCCGTGACGGAAAGCCGGGCAGGCTTTATTGCGGCAGCCCCATTGGAAAAGCCACAGCCCTGTGCTATACTAGTCCTGCCGGAAACGCACAGCGGCGGCAGCGGAGCCGGCGCAAGGAGGAGACCATGCAGCTTGAGCGGCGCGCACCGTCAGAAATGAAGCTTATCCTGAAAGAGCACCTGTTACAAAAGGGGAGCGCCCCCCTCTTTGTGTTCCCCTCAAACGTGGCGCTCGATTCCTGGGTGGAATGGCTTGTCCGGCACCCCGAAGAGTCGGGCGTGCAGGCCGTCGCGCTCGAATGCTTTACCGCGTGGGATCGTTTTAAAGGAAGCTTCCTTGACACGCAGCTGAAGGACAAGACTGCGATTCCCTCCCTGCTGCGCAAGCTCTTCGTCAGGGATCTCATCCACCGGAACAACACGCAGGAGCGGATATTCGCAAAGATAATCCCCTGGGACAAAGCGGATTCCCCGCTCTCGTACGCATTTACGGACTGGCTCGCCAAAATCCTGCCCTCGCTTGCCCTGTGGCATGAAAAATACGCCGCCGCGGAGGCCGCAGACGCCATTCCCGCCGACGAGGAGGACGGCGATTACCTGCGGCTCTACCGCGCCTACCGGAGCTTCCTTGACGCGCATGCCTTTTTTGAGCCATCGTGGGAGCGGCCACACTTCAGCGGCAGCAGCAATCAAGACATCGTTATCTTTTATCCTGAGCTGCTGGAGGATTTTGCCGACTACGAGGCAGTCTTTGCGGGTATCCCGCAGCTTACGCTTATCCGGCTGCCGGAAGCGGGTCTCCCCAAGCCGCCCGTATACAAATTCCAGGATTCCCGCAAGGAGCTGCGGCGGCTCCTGCTGCACCTGCGCGCGCTGCACGAGGAGCAGGGCGTTCCGTGGACGGATATCGCGCTCAGCGTACCCGACATAGCGACCTACGCCCCGTACATCCGGCGGGAATGCAAAGCGTACTGCGTGCCGTGCAATCTCCGCGCAGGCGCGCCGCTCACCCAGAATTCCGCGGGCTCGGTTTTCAGCCAGATAAGCGCCTGCGTCGCCGCAGATTTTTCCTACGACAGCGTCCGCGCGCTGCTGCAGAACGAGTACGTTCCGTGGAAGGCGGCGTACACGGACAAGAAAGAGGCGCTCGTCCGCAGGGGGAACGAATACCGCTGCCTGTGCTCGTACCGGGAAGGCGGCAGGCTGGTGGACACATGGGAAGAAAGCCTTACGGCAGCGGACGGCGACCTGCTCGCGTTCTACCGCACGCTCAAGAACGACCTGTCCGAAATTTGCGGCGCACAGTCCTTTGCGGGCATACGGACGGCATGGATGATATTCAGGAACCGCTATCTGGACACGGAGGCATTCTCGGAGGAAGCCGACAGGATACTCGGACGCTGCATAGCGGAACTGGATGATTTCATCGAGATTGAAGAGACATACATACAGCCGCTCGGCCTTGCATCGGGTCCCCGGTTCAGCTTTTTCCTCTCAGAGCTGGAATCCAAAATCTACAAGCAGCAGGAAGCCGTCAACGGCATATCCGTGTTCCCGTACAAACTGGCGGCGGCGGCAAAGTTCCCGTACCATTTCGTCATCGATGCATCCCAGCGAAACCTGAATATCGAATACAAACGGCTCTCCTTCCTGAACACGCAGAAACGGCGGCGGCTCCTTGCGGACGGGAGCGGCACTGACATGCTGGACAGCAACGTGTCAACCGCCTTCATCGCGATGTATGCAAAGGACGCGCCGCCGGGCGAGGTGCCGTTCTCTTTCGCGGAGGAATCCTTCCAGGGTTTCGCCATCGCGCATACCGCACTCACAATCAGGGAAGGCGGCTACGCAGAGCTGGACGAGCGCGACTTTATCAGGAACGAAGCTGCGAACATGCTCGCGCTGCGGGCTGGCAGCGGCCGCCGTTTTACGCCCGCCATGCAGCAGGCATTCCGCGCATGGGCGCAAAAGACAGCCCCCTGCGGCAGCGGGCAAAAGCGGGAGAGCACGGACTACCTTATGCGCCGGGCTGCATTCCTGCTCAAGCGCACGCACAACAGCCCCGTCTACGGGCTCTCGGAGGAGCACGCCGAAACGTGGAAGCTTTCCCAGACGGACATGCGGATGTTCTACACGTGCCCGCGCCTGTGGCTCTTCGCTCAGGTGCTGCGCATCCGCGAGGACACGCTGGACACATCGCTCATGCAGCGCTACGACATGGGCACCATCCATCACCGTGTCCTAGAGCTTTTTCTGAACGCACGCATGCGCTCCGGCGAGCCGCTCCCCGTAACGGACAAACAAAGCGGCCGCTTCCCCGACAGCACGGAGGCGCAGCTCAGAGAAGAGATTGCGGCCTTTACGCAGCAGGCGGTGCACGACGCATCCCGCGAGCTCGCGCAGAGCTACCTGGCGCAGACCATGCTCCGCAGCCAGACTGCGCTCATCGCCCAGACAATCATGGATTTTCTGCATCTGTTCTGCCGGGCACCGGAAAAACCCTCCCCCGACGAGCTCAACTCGCACACGGGCATCGCGGGATTCGGCGGCTTTTCCGTGCAGGGAGCGGAGCGCTGCCTCTCTGCCCCGTCGCAGACGCCCGGCGTCCGCTATATCGGCAAGCTTGACTGCCTGCTGTACGAGCCGGGGCATCCTGTCCGTTACGCGCTCATCGATTTCAAGAACACGGCAGCCTCCATGCCGGCCGCCACAGCCAGCTGGACTGACAGCGAAGGAATGCTCGCCGACTTCCAGATACCCGTATACGCCACGCTCGTGGAATCGAATCTCTGCGCGCAGGAAGCAGGCCTGATTGAGGCGGCGTATTTCTATGCCATAAAAGACGGAAAGCGGACGCTGGTCATCGATGCGTACCGCGGCGCCGCAAAGAACAGCGACTCAGAAAGCGATACCCCCAAGGATGCCACGCAGTTCAAGGCTGCTGCAGGCAAGGCGCTGGAATCCTATGCGGCAGACTTTGCGGGGCACCTTGCGGCCGGGGAAGCAGATGCCCTGACACCCGGCAGCGCCTCGGCTTTTGTGGACGTAAAGCCCTATCTGCAATGCGTCTCGTGCAGCTACCGCAGCATCTGCAGGACAACGTACACCGTCGGCAGGCGCGCACCCAATGATTCCCCGGAGACGAAGCTGTCCCAAGGCTAAGCGACGTCTGGAACAGACCCGAACATGCAAGAAGAGGAAAAAAGAATGACAGAATCGCTGAACGACCAGTATGCCTATCTGAATCTCCTTGAGCGCCCGCTCGACAAGGCGCAGCTGGACATCTGCTGCCGCTCAGGGAACACCATCGCCGCGGCGGGCGCCGGTTCCGGCAAGACACAGGTACTCGCCACCAGATTCGCGTGGCTGGTCATGTCGGAAGGCGTGGATGTCTCAAAAATCCTGACGCTCACCTTCACCAAAAAAGCTGCAGGAGAGATGTACGAGCGTATCTACGCCACGCTGCGTTTTTTTGCGGAAAAGCTTGCAGGGCGCAGCGAATTCGCCACAGAGCAGCGGCGGGCACAGCAGGCACTGGAATCATTTGCAGCCGCGCATATCCAGACGCTGGACTCGTATTGCAGCGGCATCGTGCGGCAGGCGGCCAACAGGTATGGCATCCGCCCCGATTTCAGCACCGGCGACAAAGGGCTTGCCCAGCAGCTGCGGCAGGCAGCGCTTCCCTTTGTCATCAGCAGACGCACGCGTCTTGCGGTGCAGCGCTTCGCGGATCCCGGCAGGCTGCAGGACTTTGCGGAAAAAAAGCTCGCGGGAACTGTCCTCAGCTACTCGTCCATAGCCGATTCCGCAGGCTACTTCTCACGCTACCTTGACGTGCAGTGCGGCATCATCGCTGCAGATATGCGCTACCTGCTGCTTTCAGGCGGGGAGCGTCCCGTGCAGCTCGCGCCTGCATGCCAGAAAATCTCCGGCCACCGCGAAGCCATTCAGGAAGCCTATGCCGCACAGAAAGAAGCCGCAAAACAGAAATATGCCGCATACTATGACCATGCGCTCAAGCTCTGCTCCCTGATGGAGGCCGCAGAAGCGCTCCCCTTGCAGGCGCTGTCGGCAGAAGACATCCTGCGCCGTCCGGACAGTCTCCGTGCTGCCTGCGGACTGCTCGCGCAGCTGACCGAATGCGCCCGGCAGGATGTGGCGATGACGAACAGGCGGGATGCGGTGCTCAAGCAGGTGAACGCCTTCCGGGACGGAAGCTGCCGCTGGCTTTCCGCAATGCTTTCTTATATAGCAGAAATCGATGCCATCAAAGATTTCTTCCTGCTTCTGGACGAATTCAGCGAGGAAGCAAGGACGCTCAAACTCAGCTCCGGCAAGCTCTCGTTCCGCGACATCCAGAAGACCGCGCTTCGCATCCTGCGCGAGCAGAAGGACATCTGCGCCCAGGAGCAGGCGGCCTACGACAAAATCATGATAGATGAATTCCAGGACAACAACGGCGAGAACCGCGACCTGCTTTTTCTGCTGGCAGGCAAGGAAGTCCCGGAACAAGGAGCAATTCCCCGCGCGCAAGACATCCACGACGCAAAGCTCTTTTTTGTGGGCGACGAAAAGCAGTCAATCTACAAGTTCCGCGGGGCAGACGTCTCGGTGTTCAACGGCCTGCAACGCGATTTCGCGGCATACTTTCCGGGCAGCGTAAAGCAGATGACGAACAACTACCGCTCCCTGCCGCAGATGCTGGGCTCGTTCAACACACTTTTTGGCGGTGACAGCGGCATATTCGACCGTTTTCTTCCGCAGAAGGAATTCCCCTTTGAGGCGCAGTACAAGAGCGATGCCACAAAACCAGACGGGCAGCTGCCGCCGCTGAGCAAGGAAAGCGTCCCCCTGCATTTCTGCGTGGTCAACACCAAGCTGCTCAAAGAAAGCGCGGACAGCGGCAAGGAGCTGCTCGACGCAAAGGAAACGCAGGCATGCTTTGCGGCACGGCAGATACGCGACCTGATTGACCGCTGCGCGCAGGGCGGAAGCAGACCGTCCATCGCCATACTTGACCGCTCCCGCACAGACCGGAACATCATTACCCGCTGGCTCAATGTCTACGGCATCCGCTACACCGTGGACGCGCAAAAAGACATTTTCTCCGCCGGCCCGGTCTGCGACATCTACAGCTTTCTGCGCAGCTGCGTGTACCCTTCCGACACGAATGCGTATGCGGCATACCTCGGCTCGCCGCTCGCAGGGCTTTCCGTCCGCGCAGTGTCCGTAGTGATGGCCGCCCTGACGGAAGACAGCAGGCAGGGCTTTGACCCGCTGGCCCGCAGCGCCCAGGCAGCGACCCTGCTCTCCCCGCAAGAAGCGGAGAAATTCCTTGCCGCGCAGGACTTCTATCGCAGCGAGCGCTCCAAGACGCTGAGTCGGCCGCTCACCGACACCCTGCAGCTGCTCTGGGATGATGCCGGCTACCGCTACGAGACGCTGCTCGGTACCGCGGCAAGCCTGTGCGCAGAGCAGTACGACATGCTTTTTGAGCTTGCCCGCACATGCGATACCGACGGAAAGACCGCCGCGTGGTTCGTCGATCAGCTCGCCGCCATCAGGGACGGCGAATCATCCTCAGCCGGCGGCGGTGACGAGGAGCTGGACGTAAAGGAGCTTGCCTATCCGATGGAAAAAGAAGCGGATGTCCAGATAATGACCGTGCACAAAAGCAAAGGCCTCCAGTTCGACTATGTATTTATCTGGGGCTGCATGGGCTTACGCAGCAAGTCCGCCGACAGCAGCGTCTTCTTTGACGAGGAGAGCGGCGTCTCCGTAAAACCTGACGGCGGCGCGGGGAATTACTTTTTTCTCCGGCAGCAATATCTTGCGCGCCGCAAAGAAATCGCGGAAGCCCGACGCCTTATCTATGTCGCCATCACGCGCGCTATCAGGGAAGCCTGCATACTGGGCAGCATAACGCCTTCAGGCTCAGCCCCCAAGGAGGAATCCGCGGAAGACCTCAAGCTTCTGGAAAAACAGCTGAACGTATGGTATCCGCTCGCCATCAGCGATGACGTGCATTATGCGGAAGACGAGACGCTCTACACGGAAGGCGCGCCATTCTCATACAGGAGCCTTGCGCCGCAGGAACGGGGAGCCGCCTATGCAACGGGGGAGCGTGCCGGCGCCGGGCAGGAAGAGCGACGCTCATGGCTGATTGCGAATTACGGCACGTGCTATCAGGGTACAGCCCCTGTCGCCGCCGACCCGGAAGCAGTGCTCCGCATAAAGCCTGCCGAACTTGAGCGCTATGCACATGCCGCTGGCAATCCGCAAGCAGTCCAGACGGACAGTTATGCCTGCGTCAGCCGCATCATCGAGCGGAACCTGCCCGAAATCGAAAAGCTCAGGCGCAAACAGGGGAAGAAAGTCTCCTCTGAACCAGACAGCATTGACAGCGACGGCACGGAGCTGCCAGCGGCATTCTTTGCGGAAACAGATTTCGGCACGATTGTCCACAGCTATCTTGAGGCCGCGGCAAAGGGCATTCCCCCGGAGCACTTCTCTCCTGAGCTGCGGCTTTTCAAGAACCTGCCGCAAGAAGACCGGGAGGTTCTGGCGGATTGCTGCCGGCGCATGACGCAGGAATTCTTCCGGAGCGAGCTGGGGCAGCTCCTTGCGGAGGCACAGCGCGCAGGCAGATTATTCCGCGCAGAATACGGATTCAAGACAATGCTGGAAGGCCGCATGGTCACCGGCTCAATAGACCTGCTCTTCCAGCAGCAGGACGGAACGTATGCTATCGTGGACTACAAATCAGACAGCGTCATCCGAAGCGAGCTACATTTTGCCCAGCAGGCCTGCTACCGCATAGCAGCTGCACGGATTCTCGGCATCCCGGAAGCGCAGCTGCGCTGCTACCTCTACTATCTCCGCTTCGGAACGGCGCTTGACATCACGGAACAAACCGGGCACATGATAGCTACGGGGCAGCTGACCGCAATGATAGCGCGGGCGGCTCCCCTCCCCGGCTCAGAATAAGTCCAGCTGCAAAGACGGCTGCGCTTTTTCTCCGGGGAATTCCCGCAGATATGCAAAGACTTCTTTCCAGCCGAGCATGATATGGTGCCTCCTGCAGCCGTCCTCAAGAATCCGCATCAATGCGGCCTCCCGCGGGCTCGCAAGCTCGTAGCGCTCCGCAAATGTCCTGATATAGCGCTCTTTCATTCCGGGAAAGTGCCGGTCAAGCGCGGCGTAAAAGTATTCCCGGTCGCCGTGGCGGAGCGTCACACCCATGCCGAAGCTGACGATTCCCTTTACTTCCGCGCGGACGCAATAGTCAAGCAGCCCGCGTATGTTTTCCTCCGTATCGTTTATGAATGGCAGTATGGGACTTATCCACACAACAGAAGGAATACCGAGCTGCCTGCAGCTGCACAGCACCTCAAAACGGCGGCTGCTCGCACAGACATTCGGCTCCAGTATGCGGCACAAAGCATCGTCATAGGTAGTCAGCGTCATCTGCAGCACAGCTTTCGTGCTGCGCTGTATGCATTCCAGCAAATCAAAATCCCGCAGCACCAGATCGGATTTTGTCTGGAGCGTCACGCCAAATCCATATTCCGCGATAAGCTCCAGCATACGGCGGCTAAGCCGCAATTCCTTTTCGACCGGCATATAGGGATCGCACATCGCGCCGGTGCCAATCATGCACTTTCTGCGCTTGCGCCGGAGCGCCGCCTCCAGAAGCTCCAGTGCATTCCGCTTCACCTCTATATCCTCAAAGGCATGCGTAAAATGGTAGCAGCTGCTCCGCGAATCGCAGTAAATACAGCCGTGCGTGCAGCCGCGGTATATGTTCATGCCGTTGCTGGCAGAGAGAATCGACTTTGCGTCTACATAATGCATAAAGCTGCGGCCTCCCGCGTCTGCTCAGCGCCTGCATACGAGCGCCCAGTTCCTAAAGAAAATCTTGTAGCCGCCTGCATTCCACAGGGCAGCAAGCTCATCATTCCGGTAGTATCTGTTTCCGCTCAGGCAGCGCCCGTCAACAATTGTCTTCTGCGGATTTCCGGCATCCTTCTCCTGCATGGAGTCGTACAGCATAAAGCCGTCCGCGTCATATCCCAGAACCGTCACGTAATGCAGCACATGATGGATTTTTATCAGCAGCACGACGGGGCTGCCTTCCGAGATGCGCCCTTTCAGCCAGTCCAGCTTCTTCTTGTCCGCACGGCCGCGCAACACATAGTCATCCGCCCGGATTCCATGTGCGCGGAGCAGAGCCTGAACCCCGTAGGGAAACGTCAGGTTCTTGTATATCCGCCATCGCATCTCCTGCGCAAGAATCTCTGGATCTTTTTTCTCCTGCCTCAGGACAGCCAGCACCGCCATGACTGAATACGCGCCGCAGTTATTCAGTGTCTGCCGGTAGAACAAATCCCCGTCCATCGCAAGGAATTCCGTTGTGCATCCGCTTGCCGCTATCCGCACCGGCGAAGGAATCACCCTGCCGAAGCAAAGCAGGAACAGCGTCCCGGCGGCAACGAGCAGGAGCACAATGCCCGGCAAGACAGCAGAGCAGTTCTGAAGCTCCGGTTCCCGAACAGCTCCATTCTTTTTTATCCGGCCAGCTTTTTCCCTCACACTTTTCCTCCGGCAACAAAACTCTGGCAAAGTGTAGCACGGCGCCAGCAGACGCGTCAATATTCCCCGTCTCGCCTGCACACACGCACATCCGTCAGGAACTCTGGCTAAGATAGCCAGGAATGCGCACTTAGCCTTTCCGCCAGTGCTTCAGCGTCGAAAGCTGCCCGTCATACAGCGCGCGGCGCTCATCGCCCGGCGTATGCTCCGGATTCGGCATAGTCTTGACAAGGAAGTCGAGCAAGGCGTCCTTGCTCTTATAGGCAAAAGTTCCGTCCGCATAGCACCACTTGCAATAGTCCTCGTTAAAGCTGCCGTCCGGCTCTTTGCTCAGCAGGCTGTCGTCGTTCAGCGGCATGCCGCAGCACTGGCAGAACAAAGTGCGCGGTTGTCCGAGCAGCGTGTTTATCGAGACATCAAATTCGCGGGAGATAACTTTCAAAAGCTCCGTGTTCGGCTGCGTCTCGCCCGTCTCCCAGCGGCTTACCGCCTGCCGCGTCACGTTCACGCGCAGCGCCATCTGCTCCTGCGTCAGATTATGCTTTGTGCGGATATTTTTCAGCACATCTTTTACTTCCATACCAATCCCCCTGTAATGCCCTCATCCGGTACGCGCATGAGGCTGCCCGGAACTTCGTGTCCCGAACAGTTCCAGTATACCATCGCTTATCAGGAAAGAAAAGAAACAGCCTGTTGCGTCACGGAAATCATTTTTGTTCAGGCGGAAAGGAAAAGCCTTCCGCCCCGCTGCTACCCTTGACAAATGCCGATGTATCAGCATACAGTATAGCATGGCAAACAGAGTCGAAGGCTTCGATGAGAAAATTTTACAGTGCGCAAAAAAAGAATTTTTAGAAAAAGGCTTTACGGAAGCTTCCCTCCGCACAATCTCGCAGAATGCCGGCGTAAGCACAAGCACAATCTATACGCGCTACACAGATAAAGAAGGACTTTTCCGCTTTATCGTTGACCCTGTCGCGGAAGGCTTCAAAAACCTTCTCACCCAGTCGCTCTATGATTTCTCCTCGCTGCCAAAATCCGAGCAAGGAAAAAAAATGAAAGACTATGCAGACAAAGGTTTCTCGTCCGTTCTTTCCTTCGTTTTTTCCCATTTTGAGGAATTCAGGCTGCTGGTCACATGCGGCCCCGACAATTTCTATCAGGATTTTCTGGAAAGCATCGTCGAGATAGACTCCTCATACATGAAGAACTATCTTATCCAGATAAAGAGCAAGGCTCTCAGGACTGGCCGCATCACGGACGGCTTCCTGCACGTTGTCTCCAGCGGATTCTACAGCGGGCTCTTTGAGGTCGTCATCCATAATATGCCGTACGAGGAAGCAAAAAACTACCTGAAAGAGCTCCGGATTTTCTACAATGACGGCTGGAAAGGATACATGAAAAATTAGCCCCGTTCCATCCGTCTGCAAGGCGAACCATGCCCGCGGCAAGCAAGCCTATTCAGCGCTGCACGGCTGCCGCCGGACACACCCGTTTGCTTTTACGCAGCCCCCGCAATTCCTTCCTGCACGCTTGACAAAGGAATACGAATTCTATAGTATCTAAAACGATGTTATTAATAACATCGTTTTAGATACTACGGACTCAGCTCCTCCACAGGACACAGTCACAAGGAGTTCCCTATGCCTAGTCAAAAAGAATCTGCGGCAAAACCCAAAAGTCCTATAGCCCGATTTTGGGATATATGCAAAAACGAGCATCACAGACTCCGCCTTGCCATTTTTCTGGCAGTCGCGGGCATTGTATTCGGGCTGCTGCCATACTATTCCGCCGCACAAATCATCGCCCTGCTCATCGCCACCGACGCGCACATCATACGCTACGCACAGTGGGCAGCGCTGGCGTTCTGCGGATTTGCCGCAAAAGAAATCTTATACAATCTAGCCATAGGAATTTCCCACAAGGCCGCATTCTATACGCTTGCGGAAATACGGAGACGGATTGTCCAGAAATTACCAAAACTTCCGCTTGGCACAATACTCGACACATCAAGCGGAAGAATCAAACAGATTTTCGTTGACCAGGTGGACAGCATGGAAACCACGCTCGCCCATCTCTTCCCGGAGCTGACATCAAACATCGCAGGCCCTGTCCTGCTCCTGATTCTGATGTGCCTCATCGACTGGCGGCTCGCGCTGGCAAGCCTTGCCACCATGCCTATCGGCTTTATGGTTATGGGCGGAGCGATGAAAGGCTACGGACAGAACTATGCAGGCTCCGTAAAAGTCACAAAAGAAATGAACGATGCCATCGTGGAATATATCGGCGGAATTGAAGTCATAAAATCTTTCGGTCAGAGTGAGAATTCGTATGGAAAATACAAAAGCTGCGTGAACGCAAACGCCTCGTATTTCTACAACTGGATGAAAAGCTGCCAGTTCCCCATGGCACTGGCAAAATCCATTATTCCGGCAAACCTTATCGTTATTCTTCCGCTGGGATGGTTCTTTTATCTGAACGGCTCGCTTTCAGTCCAGCACTTCATCATGGCTATCATCTTTTCGTTCGGCACAATCGAACCGCTGATGAAGTGCATGAATTTCGTGGACACCATCGCAAAAAACGGAACGATAATCAATTCAATCGAAGAGATTCTGAATGAAGAAGAACAAAACCATGCGGCTCAAAACGCTGATATCAAAAGCCATAAGATTGAGCTGAAGGATGTGCGCTTTGCCTATCACGGTAAAAATGAGATTCTGCATGGCATAAACCTGACAATTCCAGAAGGAAAAAAGACCGCCTTGGTGGGCCCCAGCGGAAGTGGAAAATCTACCATCGCAAAACTTATCGGAGGATTCTGGGACGTGCAGGAAGGAAGCATCAGACTCGGCGGAATCGATGAGAAAGAAATTCCGCTTGAACAGCTTTACTCAAACATCGCCTATGTTGCCCAAGAAAATTTTTTGTTCAACGACACCATCCGCGAGAACATACGGCTCGGAAACCTGCGCGCGACAGATAAAGAAGTTGAGGAAGTCGCAAAGCTTTCCGGCTGCCATGATTTTATCATGCGGCTCGAAAAAGCCTACGACACAAACGCGGGGCAAGCAGGCACACATCTTTCCGGCGGAGAAAAGCAACGGATTGCGATTGCGCGTGCAATGCTGAAAAACGCGCCAGTCATCATCCTGGATGAGGCCACCGCGTATATAGACCCGGAGAACGAGGCTATCATACAAAAAGCCATCGCGCAGCTTACAAAGGGCAAAACTGTCATCATCATAGCCCACAGGCTTTCGACAATAAAGGATGCTGATCAGATCGTCGTCGTGAACAAAGGAAGCATAGAGTCAGCCGGAACGCACGAGGATTTGCTGGAACATTCCGGATTGTATAAAAACATGTGGCTGGCACACACAGGGAACGAGGCAGGAGAAAACAGATGGTAGAGACTTTCGCAAAGATTTGGCAGTTCGCAAAGCAGGAAAAAAGGAATCTGAACAAATCTGTCATCATAAATTTTATCCAGTCAATCATAAAGATAGGCGATATGGCTGCGATATATGTCATTATCATGGCTTTGATAAACGGCAGCGGCAGCAAAACACCGGCATTCATAGCGGCAGGATGCATTCTCCTGCAAATCGTTTTATTCTCGCTTCTGCAGAATTTTTCCCAGCTGCAGCAGACACATGCCGGCTATTTTATGGTCGCGGACAAGAGAATCCTTATCGGAAACAAAATCAAAAAAATTCCCATGGGCTTTTTCAATGAATCGAGCACCGGGGAGCTTACCGGAATCACAACGTCGGTTTTGGACTCAGTTGAATTCATGGCGCCGGAAGTCCTCGTCCTGACGCTCAGCGGCCTTGTCATGTCGCTTGTTTTTATCGTTGCAATTTTGATTTTTGACTGGCGGATAGGACTTGTCGCTTTGGCGGCGTCGGTCTGCTACCTTTTGATTTCAGGTATCATGGAAAAGAAATCAGCAAAAGATGCCCCAAAAAGGCAAAAATCAACAGCACAGCTGGTAAACACCATTCTTGAGACAGTGCAGGGGATGGGAGTCGTAAAGTCTTTCAATCTTGCAGGGCACGGCGACAAGAATATACAAAATGCTATCGAATACAGCAAGAGCAGCAATCTTGCCCTGGAAAAAACATTCACCCCTTTTGTGATTTTAGAAAACATCATACTGCATATCGCTTCCGTACTGATGATTTTTCTGTCGGCATTTTTCCGCATACACGGAACACTGTCCCTTGCGGACACGATTATGATATGCATCATGGCATTTGTCACATTCAGGAATATCCAGAGCGCAGGAAGCGGAATTGCAGAAATGAGAATTCTGGGGAATGCAATCGACATGGCAAACAAGACGGACAGTCTTTCAGAGATGGACGAAGACGGAATCGATTTCAGCCCGGAAGCACATGCCATACAATTCGAACATATCAGCTTCTCTTATGGAGACAGGCAGATTCTGCACGACATCACTTTCAATCTCCCGGACAAAAGCACAACGGCAATTGTAGGCCCCAGCGGTTCCGGCAAAACGACATTGTGCAACCTGATTGCACGCTTCTGGGATATAGACAAAGGCTCCATAACAATCGGCGGAAAAAATGTAAAGGATTACAGGCTCGAAAGCCTGATGAAGCAGATAAGCATAGTTTTCCAAACAGTATATCTGTTTGCGGACACCATAGAAAACAACATCAAATTCGGCTCGCCGGCAGCGACGCACGAAATGGTCATTGAGGCGGCCAAAAAGGCATGCTGCCATGATTTTATAAGCTCCCTGCCAGATGGCTACAACACAATGATTGGCGAAGGAGGCGCCACTTTAAGCGGAGGAGAACGGCAGAGAATATCAATTGCCCGTGCAATGCTTAAAGACGCGCCGATTATTATCCTTGATGAGGCCACCGCAAACGTAGACCCGGAGAACGAAGACAAACTGCAAAAAGCAATAGAATCACTGACACACGGAAAGACAATTGTGATGATTGCCCATCGCCTTAAAACCGTCCGCAACGCAGACAAAATTCTCGTGCTTGACAATGGCACTATCGTACAAGAAGGAAAACATGACGAGCTTGTAAAGCAAGAAGGCATTTACCAAGATTTTGTCTCTCAAAGAAAAATGGCGGAAGCATGGAGCCTGTAAGATTGTGATGCTTAAAAAGATTCTGAGACGCCTTGCATATCTGGCAGCAGTTTTGTTCGGTGTCACCATAATGACTTTTGTGTATACAAATCTTTCCCCTGTTGACGCGGCTTATGCGCTTGCCGTCCGCAGATACACAAGACCTACGGCGGAACAAGTACATAAGGTACGGATTGAACTCGGCATGGATAAAGCCTTGCCCATTCAGTACAAGAACTGGATTCTTAATGCGATACGCGGAGATTTCGGAAAATCCTACAACACAGGGCAGCCGATTATAGAGGAGCTGAGCGCCAGCATAAAACCAACATTGTACATGTCATTTCTGGCATTAGTTTTTTCTATAATCCTGACCGTTCCATGCGCCATCATCTCCGCGGCAAGAAAAGGAGGGCTCTTTGACAAAAGCGTCTACCTGTTCGGCATCATCTCAATGTCTATCCCAAATTACTGGATAGGATTCATCATGATGATTGTATTTGCGGTACATATTCCTCTGTTCAGCATAATGGGGGCAGAAAGTTTCAAAGACTTTATACTGCCATCGCTGGCGCTCGCGATTCCATCCGCAGCAGGAGAAACAAGGATTTTCCGATCCAGTTTGCTGGAAGGCTATAATTCCGACTTTGTCCTGTACGCCAGAAGCCGCGGAGTATCAGAAATCAAAATTGCAGGGATGGTCAGCCAGTTTGCGATTCCGCCTCTGATTACCATGCTCGCCCAAACATTCGGCTTTATGATTGCTGGCAGCGCAATGATAGAATTTGTATTTTCAATTCCCGGCTTAGGCTCTATGCTCGTCGCGGCGCTAAACGCACGGGATACCATCACCATCAACGCGTGCGTCCTGTTTGTCGCCGTCATTTTTGTAATCGTCAATTTCCTTGCCGATTTGATAAACGCAATCGTAAATCCTCTGTTTGCAATCAACGGGGCTTACCATGCTTAAAAAAATTCTACACAAACCGCAGGCTGTCCTTGGACTTTGCATGATGCTTGCTATATTCCTGATTGTCTGCCTTGCGCCGCTTTTTGCGCCGAACAATCCTGACAAAGTCGACGTCCTCCATATTCTTGCGGCAAAAAGCCCTGCATACCCGCTCGGAACAGACGAGATGGGACGCTGCGTGCTTTCCCGCCTGATATACGGAGCAAGGGCTTCTATGCTTATAGCCTTGCCAAGCCTCGCCTGCCTTGCGCTCGTCAGCACACTGATTGCAAGCAGCTGCGCGTTTTGTGGCGGCATAGCGGACAAAGTGCTCGGAATCATATCGAATATTCTGATGGCATTTCCGCCATTTCTCATTGCGATTACCCTTGTCGGACTTCTCGAATCAAAGGCATTCAGCATCATCATTTCTATCGTAAGCGCGATGTGGGTCTGGAATGTACGGATAATCCGCACCCATGTTCTTGCCGAAAAATCAAAAGATTATATAATCACCGCCCGTATGTCCGGCTGCTCCGAGGCAAGAATACTTTTTTGCCATCTTATCCCGAATATAATCCCGCATCTCTTAGTCCTTTTCAGCACAGGGCTTTCTTCTATTATCATAATGATTTCAAGCTATGCTTTTTTAGGGCTCGGCTTAGAGGCAGGAATCGCGGAATGGGGAGCGATGATGGTCAACTCGAACAAACTTATTTTCAGCCATCCGGAGCTCATCGTATATCCGGGGCTTTGCATCATGTTCACGGCAGGAGGGTTCAATCTTTTTGGAGAGGCCTTGCGAGACATCCTTGCAGCGGAGGAGAAATAAATGCTTGCGGTAAAAGATGTATCAATCACAATACGAGAATCAAAGAAAGAAATCGTCAGGAATATATCGTTCGATGTTCCCGACGGAACCGTGATCGGGCTGATTGGAGAAAGCGGCAGCGGAAAGAGTATGACCAGCAAATGCATCATGGGGCTGCTGAACAAGAGAATCATCGGGCAGCAAGGCAGCATCCAGTGGAACGGGCTGGAACTGCTGGACAAACGCAATGCCAAGGCGGCAAAAAACATTTTGGGGAATGAAATCTGCATGATTCTGCAAAACCCGATGACGGCTTTTTCGCCGGTGTTAAAAATCGCTACGCAGCTAGAAATGGGATTCACACTGAAAGGCAGACTCGCCCGGCAGTATTTTTACACACAGCTTGATGTACTCCTAAAAAAACTTTCCCTGAACGACACTAAGAAAATCCTGAACAGTTATCCGCACGAACTTTCCGGCGGAATGCTCCAGAGGATTATGATTGCCATAACGCTTTTAAAAAGACCAGAACTAATTATTGCGGACGAGATAACTACTGCTGTAGACGCGGCAACAGAATACCAAATCTTATACGAGCTGGAAAACATAAAAAAGAACGGAGTCTCAATGATTGTCGTGACACATGATTTTGGAGTGGCCGCACGGCTGTGCGACAACGTCGCCGTCATGAAAGACGGCAGAATCCTTGAATATGGCCGAACACGCATGGTTCTCAGCAATCCTCAAAACGAATACACAAAGACTCTCGTATCTTCCTGCATACTCTTTGAAGGAGCACGCGCATGCTGATTGCGACGAATCTCTCAAAAAGCTTTGCGCTTCCCGGTGAAAAAGGCAAAATCATACAGGCCGTCAACAATATATCATTCACGCTCAAAAGCAATGAAAATTCCGCAATCGTCGGCGAAAGCGGAAGCGGAAAATCTACGCTCGCAAAAATGCTTTCTATGGTTTCAAAGGCCGATGCAGGGCAGATATTTCTCGACGGCGAGGAATTGACGAATCGCAAAAAAACTGAGCTGAAAAGCAAACGGGGGAAAATCCAGCTTGTCATGCAAAACGCCGAAAGCTCCCTTGACCCCCATCAGACGGTAAGGCAGATTTTAGAAGAGCCGATGCAATTGCTGTTAAAGCTCTCTAAAAAAGCCAGACAGGAAAGCATCCTCAAACTGCTTTCTCAAGTTCAGCTAGAAGAACGTATTTTAAACCGCAAACCACGGGAGTTCTCCGGCGGGCAGCAAAAAAGAATCTGCATCGCACGGGCTTTGGCAACAAATCCAAGCCATATCATCTTTGACGAATCTTTTAGCGGACTTGACGTAACCCTCAAAAAACAAATCTTGACGATGCTCAAAGACCTGCAAAAAACACAAGCGCTGAGCTATCTGATTATAACTCATGATTTGGACACCGCGCTTTTTATGGCAGATGACATCCATGTCATGAAGCAGGGAATGATTATTGAAAATGTAAGGAAAGCAAAAGACTTCTCTGATTTTAAAGAACCATACTCAAAGGAACTTGTCAAGGCTGTTCTTTTTAAAAGAGCCGCCTTGCAAAAATAAAAATGACCGCAGATGCGGCAAGGAGATACTTTTATGAAACATACAATTCGTTTTATAACGACATTGATGACAGCATCGCTCTTGTTTTTTTCTGGCTGCGACAAATCAAAGTCAAAAAACGAGACCACAAAAACAAAATCAATATCAATCGCACAAAGCGCAAATTTTTCCATGGGATTTGCACCGGCCGTCATGTCATACGAAGCGACATATTACATGAACAACTTTTACGAGCCGCTCATACGCTACCGTGACGGCAAATATGAAGCCGGGCTTGCGACTGAATGGTTCCGCTCCGCAGATGGCCTGACATATACATTTAAGCTCCGGCAGAACGTAAAGTTCAACGACGGAGAAGATTTCAACGCAAACGCCGTAAAGAACTATTTTGACAAAATGCGTCCAGTCCTTGCCGCAAGCCCGAATTATGGGCAGCTCGACATGCTGACAACAGAGGTTACGGCAGATGATGAATACACAGTCTCTATTCATATAAGCAGGCCGTATTACAATGTCCTGAACGACCTTGCGATGGTAATGCCGAGAGGCATTCTTTCATCCGCCGCATTCAATGAGGACGGAAGCCTGAACAATGACTACCTCATGACACACACGCCGGGAACAGGGCCATACATGTTTGGCAGTGTCAACGAGACAGCTACAGAATACACATTTATCAGGAATCCCAATTACTGGGGGACAGCCCCGGACGTGGATTCATTCACAGTCGTCGTAATTCCGGAATCAAAAGTTGCAGCTATGAAATCAGGCAAAGTCGATTTCATAATCGGCTCCGAGACGCTCGATGCCGCCTCATATTTCGAACTTGCAAAAGACGAGCATATAACAGGATTGATTTCAGATTTTGATTTCGTAACAGAATTTTTTGCCCTTAACAGCAGCACCGCTGGTCTCGATGACATGACGGTACGCACGGCAATCCAAATGGGAATCGACAAAGAAGCGGTCGCAAAAAATATATATGCGGGGCTCCGCAAGGCAGCGGATTCAGTGATGCCTTCCGCTATGCCATATTGCAAGGCAGACATAAAGACTCCTCCGTATGATAAAGACGGGGCTGCCAGGCTCCTGGACGAAGGCAGCTGGACAGATTCCGACAATGATGGAATCCGCGACAAGAACGGAACAAAACTTTCTTTTACAATCACCTATCCTGCGACAGGAGTCTATGACAGAGTCGTCCTTTATTTCCAAAGCGCTATGAAAGAGCTCGGCATTGAAATCAAGACGAACCCCCTGGATCTCATGACATTCTTCTCAAAAATATTTATGGAGCTTGACTACGAAATGACCGCGTACATCAGTTATTGGTTCCCCTACGACCCTTATACGTTTGTCGCAAACATGTATCCTTCCACCGACTACACTGCAGCGGACGGAATATATTCGACAGATCCTCAGGTCGCAAAATCATTGGCTACGATGAGCACGGCGCAGGCAAAGGAACTGATTGCAGGTCTGTATAAATATGACGACGAAGCAAAAATCAGGGAAATCTACACCGCAGCACTTAACAGCGCAAACGAAAGCAGCGTGATAATTCCCCTGAATTACAGAAACGAATACGCAGTGTTCAACAATCAGAAAATTGCCGCATACACCTTTAACAGTATCCCGAATCATATTGATGTCGCAGCGATAAAATTAAAATAAAACAGGGCTGTCCGGAAAAGTGCATTTTCCGGACAGCGGGCCCTATGCTTTTGCTTCTCTCACCATATCATACAAAATGCTTCTTCCGCTTATTTTCCGCTCGCAGACCTCGCTCATCCCCAGATGCACATATTTGTCTTTTTTCAGTTTTGCATCAGTCGTTATGATTACGGGCAGTTTTTTTGCATCGGCAATTCCGTATACTTGGGACAGAAGCTGCCGCATGAAGCCTTTGCCCTGAAATTCTTTCTGTATGCACAAAAGCTCCACCTGAACAAAATCTTTTTTTGCATTGCGGTACTTCCGCTCAAGACTTTCTCCGCCAGCCTGAAAGCGCTTCATGACGGAAGAAAAACCTTTTATCCCCAAGGCACGGAGCATACCGAGCATCATACAAAGGACATATTTTGTTTTTGGCGGCCTGGTCGTATCCGTTACGATAACGATCCCCTCATGCTTTTCGGAAGTGGCATATACAGCCCCGCTTTTGAGCGCAGGGCGGATAATCGCCTTAAGATACCGCATAAGCCGTGTTCGGTCAGGGAACCCCGGATAATAGCATACCATTCCGTCTTCTTCCTCTCCATAGTCGTAGTAGGCAAAGGCTTCTGCCATCCGGGTGATTTCATCTTCGCTCAAAGCGTTTATTTTCTGCATTTGATTTTTTCTCCATTTACGGATATATTTAATCAGATTTTCTATGACTTTCAATACATTTTTAGTCACAGAACTGACAAAGGAAAAGCTATGGGCGCAAAATTCAAGCAGGCTGAAAAAGAAGATTTTTACATACGCATGATTGAATACGGATTCTCTCTTATCAAACGCGGAGGAATAAAAGCCGTCAATATAGACACGGTAACAAAAAAGTGTTTTGTAGCAAAAGGGACATTCTACAATCTCTTTACGGACAAAGCTGATTTTATCTACAAAATAATGACATACAAACGGCAGCAGTCAAAGCAGATTATCCACACCTACCTGAACAGGAAGGGAAAACTTTCAAAACAAGGGCTGGCCGACTACTTGCACTATCTTGCCAACGAGAACCCGAATATTTTCTCCTACCTTACGGCTCAGGAGACAAAGTGGCTGGTGTCAAAATGGCCGGCGGACTATCTTGAGAACGAAGAGAATGATGAAACGACGGCACAACGGATTATCTCTTTTTTATCCAAACCGAAAGAGATTCCAGACTGGA
>ODAI010812697.1_pt1 | contig 30597 bp, 24 predicted proteins | sample 1539321 | NCBI WGS metagenome assembly ODAI01 (sample SAMN02144231, study PRJEB22623) | gut metagenome | biome: sheep rumen | host: Ovis aries | place: New Zealand
TACATATTTATCTGGACTCTTCTTTATCTGAGTCCTCTTTGTCTTCAGAATCCTTATCCTCGGAATCCTTATCCTCGGAATCCTTGTCTTCAGAATCCTTGTCCTCGGAATCCTTGTCTTCGGAAGACTCTTCCGCAGTCTTCGAAGTGTCCGCCTCGTCAGCTGCTGTGTCTGTGGCAGCTGTATCGGAGGACGCCTCTGCCTCATCCGCTTCTTTCTCTACCTCAGGAAGCTCTTCAACCTTGCAATGCTCGACCAGCCAGTCGTATACATTGTTTCTCATCAGTTCATCGCGCAGGAATTCCTTTGCGTAGCGGCCGATATCATCCGCGCTCTCGATCGTATCCTCAGACTCCACATAGTCCGCGATGGCTTTCTCGACATCCTCTTCATCCGGATTCAGATCTTTTTTGTCTGCGATGGCCTGAAGAATGATATCCCTCTTCATCTGGGTCTCCGCCATGTCGCCGATCATCTCCATGTAGTTGTCTTCCGTGGCATGATAGACGTTGATCATCAGGTCCTTCAGCTCAGTGTAATTCATCAGCGCATAGTACTGGAGCATGCGGGTCATGGAATCATTGTACTGATCGATCATATCCGCAGGAGCCTCTCCGTTGAAAGTGCTCTCCTGCAGAAGCTTATCCTGGCAGGCCGCAATCACCGCGTTGCGGTAATCAGACTCATTCTGCTCGTCGAGATTGGCGCGGACATAGTCCCTGTACTCTTCGACACTTGTGATCGCGTTGTTGAATTTGTCTTTCCTGTTGAGGCTGCGGACGTAGTCATCGTCGAGCTTGGGAACATCATATTCGGAAATCTTATTGACGGTAACGGTAAAGACAACCTCCTTGCCGGCAAGCTCCGCCGCGGAATAGTTCTCGGGGAAAGTGAGCTCCAGATCACGAGTCTCATCCTTCTTTGCTCCGATCAGTCCTTCTTCAAAACCTTCAATAAATGTATGGGAACCGATCACCAGGTCATAGCTGCCGCTGCCGCCCTCAAATTCTTCGCCGTCCAGTTTTCCGGTAAAATCGATGCTGACGGTATCACCCTCTTTCACCTTGCGGTCCACTTCCTTGAGGGGCGCGTTGGCGAGCAGAGTATTTTGAATATTTTCTTCGACCTGTTCGTCTGTGACTTCCTTAAGTTTAGCCACTTCAACCCTGATCTTGTCATATTTCTCAGGAAGTTCCACCATGTTCTCCGCATCAATCCCGGAGAGATAGGCATCATCCTGATCACGCCATTGAGCTTCCGCGGTCTCCGCGGTTTCTGCCGCCGCTGCCGCCTCTTCCGTTGCTGCCGCAGGCGCTTCTGTCGCTGCCGCTGCGGCTGTGTCTGCTGTGCCCGGATCGGCTGCGGTTCCGGTCTGGGTGCCGGCACATCCGGCAGCCATCATACAAAAGGCCATAGCCCCTGCAATTGCTGCAATTACATTTTTCCTCATACTTTACCTCCATGGCTGTATAACACAAACTATGGATGAATAAACCACGCATTGCACCGCACGTCCCGCGCTCCCGCAATGCTCCATCCATTTTCATCCCGCCCGCAGAATCAAAATTCCGGGCCGGGTTATATCACTCTGTAAAAAAGATAACTGCTATAGTGTAACACAGCTAAAATAAACTTAAAAGGGAAGAATTCTGAAAAAAGTGAAAACAATGCTCCTTGTTTTGCTGTAAAAAGGATGTTAGAATATCAATATCTTTCCGGTTCTCTTCGAAATATTGCCCGACCGGATATCCGGGATTTCGGATGAGGGAGGTTATGCGCCTTCTCTCCTCCGTGTCTGAGATTCCCCCGGCCCGGCATTCCCGCGGAGATCCTGTCAAAAAATCTTTATAGGTGGAGGAAAACGTTTTGAGTCGTTTAACAATAGTCTTGCTTATTATTCTTGTCATACTGATAGGTGTTCTGATCGCACTTTATTTTATAGGAAAACGCCTTCAGGCCAGGCAGGCGGAATCTGACGCGCAGATCCAGGCCATGAAACAGCCCATGACGCTCCTGATCATTGACAAGAAGAGGCTGAAGCTGAAGGAATCAGGACTGCCCGATCAGGTCATACAGCAGACCCCATGGTACGCCAAACGTTCCAAGGTTGCTGTTGTCAAAGCCAAGGCAGGGCCTCAGATTTTGAACTTTATCTGTGACGAAAAGATTTTTGACAGCATCCCGGTCAAGAAACAGGTCAAAGCCATGGTGAGCGGAATCTATATTGTTGAAGTGAAGAGCATCCGCGGAGGCCGCCTGCAGAGCGATGCTCCGCCCAAGAAAAAGACCTGGGTGGATAAGCTCCAGGAAAAGGCCGGCGCGAAATCCGTCAAATAAGCAGAAAACACATCAAAACAGCGCAGCGATCGTCAACCGATCTGCTGCGCTTTTATTGTGACCGAACAATTCAGCGGGTCATCTCCCTCGATCGTGAGGACATATTTCACTCTGCCCATAATACGGAGACTGCGGACAGTTCTTTCCCGGTCCTCATTGACGGCCTCCTCCCTGTTTCCTCCTGAACTGCCCCGGTCTCTTCCTTTTTTGTCCGCTCCTCTTCTTCCCGCGCATCCGTCCATCAGGACAATGCGTTCCGTGCGGATCTCCATGGGGATCGTCCCGTAGGGAGTCACATAGGAGCAGACCGTCGCAGGCAGTGCGGGATCAAAGACCATCCGGGTTCCCGACCGGCTTCCTCCCTTTCCTCTCTCCATTCTCACAAGCTCCGGAGAAAGATACAGAACAGCGTCCTCTCCCTCGGCGGTATAGAAAAAAGAATGGCATCCGCCGTCATCCCGGTAGGCAGCCTCATACTGTGCGGCGGTCTCCTGCCGGTTTCCATGGGCATCTGTCTGGATCCCTGTGATCGTCAGAAGAACCCTCTGTTCCTCTAAAGCAGTTTCCATGAGTTCCTCCAAACCCGCCCAGCGTGCCGGGGTATAAACACGTATCATTAAAGCGGCTCCGCGGAATATTTGTATATATCTATTTTTTCCGCGGCAAGAATCCCGTATTTAATGATCGAATTGGCAAATCTCTGGAACTGTCCGGCCATGTCACTGACATAAAACCGGTACTGGGGAACCGGGCTTCCAAGTTCATATCCGCGCTTCGTGATCAGAGACCTTGTCTCCAGCATTTTCCGGAGCTCTCTGGCTGTCTCATAGGCCGGATTGACCAGAAGGACATCACTTCCCACTGCTCTTCCGATCGTCTTGCGGATCAGGGGATAGTGCGTGCATCCCATGATCAGGGTATCGATTTTTCGGTCGATCAGAGAAGCCATGTATCTTCTGGCGATCTCATCTGTCACAGGATCCTCCCAAAGTCCCTCTTCCACCAGCGATACAAAAAGGGGACAAGCCTGTCCGTACACCTTTGCCTCGGGCATGATCTGCCTGATGTAATCCGTATAGGATTCGCTGGAGATAGTGGCGCGGGTGCCGATCACTCCGATCCTTCCGTTTTTTGTTCCCTCTACAGCTGTCTTTGCGCCGGGACGGATCACTCCGATCACCGGGACCGGACACTCTGCTTCAATCTCGGGCACCGCATAGGCACTGGCTGTATTGCAGGCCACTGCGATGGCCTTTACATTCTGTTCGAGCAAAAAGCGGACAATCTGCCGCGAATAGCGGACAATGGTGTCTTTGGATTTGCTTCCGTAAGGAACGCGGGCAGTGTCTCCAAAATACACAATCCTCTCATTGGGCATCTGGTTCATGATCTCTTTGACAACCGTCAGCCCTCCAACACCGGAGTCAAAGACTCCGATGGGCAGATCCTCTCTGTTTTCTTTGTTACTCTCTGTCATCATATATCAATTCCTGCTGTATCATCCCGGCCGCCTCCGGTCTCTGCAGCCGGAATGCTGCAGGGAGATTTCCGGCCCGGTCTTCTCAAAAACGGCTCCGCGCGGATACACAATTCATCCTATGAACTTGCCTTGCGGATCTGGTCCAGGATAAATTCGCGCTGTCTTTCTATATGCTCCCTGGCGGCAGTCGCAGCCGCCTTGGAATCTCCGTCTATAACGCCTTTGCAGATCGCGCGGTGCTCCATGATGAGCTGTTCGTAGTGAAGATCATCACGGATGTATTCATAGCGGTATCTGTAAATCGTATCGGCAAGTCCCGACATGACCTGGTCAAGCCTGCGGTTTTTGGCCGCTCTCGCTATGGCATCATGAAAGCGGACATCACTCTCCGCGATATCCTGCTCTTTTCCGAATCTGGTACTGTATTCAAAGGAATCCCTGGCTCTGATCAGTTCCTTCTTCTCTTCCTCCGTGATCCTCTTGCTCGCAAGATAGGCACACAGCTGATCCAGGGAACTGCGGACTTCCATGACGTCCTGCAGATCCTCAGCTGTGATTTTGGCGACACGCGCGCCGCTTCCGGGGGTGATCACCACCAGCCCCTCAAGCTCCAGCTTGCGGATCGCCTCCCTGATCGGGGTACGGCTTGTTCCCAGAATCTTGCCGAGACGCACTTCGGTAAGCCGTTCTCCCGGATGCAGTTTTCCGGTGAGAATCAGCTTTCTCAAAGTCAGAAAAGCAGTTTCCCTCAGCGGAATTGACTGCTGGTCGTCAAAATCAGGCATCGCCTCGGGAATTACTGACAGGAACTCTTTTTCGCTCTGTTTTCTGTTTTTGTGGTTCTGCATAAAAAGCCCTCCATCTCCACTGCTTGCCGAACGGATAGCGAAAGTCGAAGACCCCCTTCTCTAACAATCGTTCACGACACGGAAGAAGCGGAGCTGCCTCCCCCGTGTAACTGTCCGAAATGATACCGCAATATTCGAAGATTCAGGATACCGGCCTGCAAAGGAATATCCTGCACTTTGATGCCTCTTTTGTCTGCAGAAACTTCCCCCTGGCTGCTTCTGCTTCTTCAAGCGTATTGAATATCGCGAAGACACTCGGTCCGCTGCCGCTCATGCACGCGGCGGCAGCACCCTGATCTATAAAAAATCTTTCAATTCTGCCGATGACAGGAAGATTTTTTCCCGTGACAAGTTCCAGGACATTTTCGCAGCGTTGTGCCAGTCCTTTCAGGTCTCCCTCCCGAAGCGCCGCAATCTGTCCGTCAATATCAGGATGATGGTAGCCTTCCAGAGCGTCCAGGTCACGGTAGACTTTTGCCGTGGAGGCGCCCTCATCAGGCTTGACCAATATAATATAGCAATCGGGCATAGGCGGAAGAGGCGTCAGTTTCTCCCCGATTCCCTCTGCCAGCTTAATCCCTCCCGCTATACAGTAAGGGATATCCGCCCCGAGTCCGACCGCAAGCTCCATGAGTTCTCTGTCTGTAATATCGGGCGCCAGCAGGTCCCGTACCGCGATGAAAGCCGCTGCAGCGTCTGTGCTGCCGCCTGCCAGCCCCGCGGCAACCGGAATTCTCTTTATGAGGCGGACTTCCATATCCGCCCTCAGATCATAGCGTTCCAGCATCATGCGGATCGCGCGGCAGATCAGATTGTCCTCTCCCTCCGGGGAGAGACCGCTCTCGTCAATGAGACGGATGCTGCCGCTTTCCGTCCCGGCGGGGTCACTGGCAGTAAAGGTCAGTGTATCGTACAGGTCGATCTGCTGCATGATCATGCGCAGCAGATGATAGCCGTCTTCACGGACACCCGTGACGTCCAGCCCCAGGTTGATCTTGGCAAAGGCATTTCTGCTTATTGTTTTTTTCATAGAATCCTCTGCTCTTTATGCACAGGTGAGGCAGACGGATCTGTGCCGCAGGACACAGGAAGTCCTTCTCCCCCGAAAACCATTTCTCACATCATCATTACGGCTGCTGCTCATTTACAATTCCCGTCAGGGCTGCCACTTGCGAAACGCCATGCCGCCTGCACCATTCCTCCATTCCGCGGGCGACCTTTACAGTCGTATAAGGATCGTGGAAATTCATGGCCCCCACCGCAACTGCGGAAGCCCCGGCCATCATAAATTCGATAGCATCCTCTGCCGTCGCAATTCCGCCCATGCCGATCACGGGGATCGATACGGCCTGCGCAGCCTGCCATACCATCCTGACCGCGACCGGTTTGATCGCGGGACCGGAAAGGCCGCCTGTCTTATTGGCCAGAACAAACTTCCTTTTCTCGATATCAATCTTTGTGCCCGTGATCGTATTGATCAGGGAAATCGCGTCGGCGCCGCCTGCCTCAGCCGCTTTTGCCATCTGCGCGATGTCAGTCACGTTGGGAGTGAGCTTCATGATCACCGGCTGGGCGGCTTCCTTTTTTATTTTCTCTGTGATGTCAAAAAGAGAATCCGGATTCTGTCCGAAAGCAATGGCGCCCTCTTTTACGTTGGGACAGGAGACGTTGATCTCCAGCATATCGACCGCCTCATTCTGAAGACGCCGGACAACATCCAGATAATCCTCAACGCTCTTGCCGCAGACATTGACAATGACCTTCGTGTCGACTGTCTTCAAAAAGGCCAGGTCTCTCTCTATAAAGACCTCCATTCCGGGATTCTGCAGCCCGATGGCGTTGAGCATGCCGGAGCTGACCTCAGCCACACGGGGCGTCGGATTTCCGGGCCAGGGCACGTTGGAAACGCCCTTTGTCACGACTCCGCCCAGAAGACTCAGGTCCAGAAACTCCGAGTATTCAAGCCCTGAACCAAAGGTTCCCGAAGCGGTCAGAACAGGGTTTTTAAAAGTCACGCCGGCGATCGTCACGGACATATCCGGTCCGGATGCCGCTGCAGCGGGAATATTTTTGTCTGAAGCAGTTGTATTGGGAGTTTTCAATGTTGTACCTCACATTCAGTTACAGATGAGAGCCGCTTTGAAAGCAGGGTCGGACTGCCGTTCTCAGGACGAAGCTGCTTTAAAGGCGGAACCGATGTCCATTCTCCGGACAGCCATGAAGGCCGGATCCGCCGTCCGTTCGTTCAGTCAAGATCCACTTCATCCGCGGGAAAGACAGGTCCTTCTACACAGACACGCGCGTTGTGTACCTTTGAATGTTCATCGACATGTTTTGTCTTCGTCACGCAGCCCAGACACACGCCGACGCCGCATGCCATCCTCTCCTCCAGGGACAGGAATGCCTTGATCCCTTTTTCGGACGCATATCTGCTGACCGCCCGAAGCATGGGAAGGGGACCGCAGGCGCAGATCACGTCCGCTTCAATCCCGTTTTCCCTGACCGCATCGAGGACATTTCCCTTTGTCCCGGCGCTGCCGTCCTCTGTGGCGGCAAAAACGGCCGCATATTTCTTCATCTCCTCCAAAAGAAAGAGTTCATGATTCCGGTAGCCCATCACAGCAGTGACGCCGGCAGGTGCCTCTCCCGCTTCCTGTGCCGCGGAGTGATCCCCGCCGCCCTTCTGCGAAGTCTGTTCTCCCGCTGTCTGCGCGCTGCCCTCCGAGAGAGCGGCGGCCAGCTCCAGCATGGGAGGCACACCGATTCCTCCGCCCAAAAGAAGTACCCGCTTTCCGCGCAGCTGGTCCAGGTCATATCCATTGCCCAGGATTCCCAGCATATCCATATGGTCTCCCGGCCTGAGGGAAGTGAAAGAACGAGTCCCCTTCCCGGCAGCCCGGTAAACAAACCGCAGGACACCCCGCTCCCTGTCCCATCTGCAGATGCTGATGGGGCGCATGAGCAGGAGATCGCCGCCCGGCGGATAGAGACCCGCAAATTGTCCGGGACGGACTTCCTCCGGAACATCTTCAGGCGCATATGCCAATTCAAGCGACCAGATATCCTGTGCCAGCATGCGGCTGTCCAGGACGGTCATTTCTGTCTTTTTTTTCATCAGTCTACTCCAATGCTCCTCCGGGATTCCTATTTCTCCCGGGCGCATAATTCTGAGGTCAGCTTGTTTTGGGCCGGATCAGGGCCGCGTTCTTTTGATAGGTGTCCGCTATAATATTCCTGACCCTTTCCGGAAGCTCTTTCTGTTCATTGCGGTCCATGGATGCAGTCTCGATCGGCTCGCCGAACTCGATCACAACAGGCACTCTCTTCAGCCTGGGGAAGTGGTCTTCAAGCACGTCGCCCATGTTGACGATGGTGACCGGAACGATGGGCGCTTTGGCCTTGGTCGCGATCTTGAAGCTGCCCGCATGGAAGGGCAGAAGCACGCCCTCTTCCTTTGAACGGGTGCCTTCGGGAAAGACAAACATAGACTGACCGCCCTTGACCATCTCGATGGCCTTCAAAACTACCTTCAGCGCCTGTCTGTCATCTTTCCGGTCGATAAAGAGACAGTTGATATCTCTCATCTGCAGATTCAGAAGCGGAACCTTCTGAAGTTCCATCTTTGCGATAAATCCGACCGGAAAAGGAATCAGCTTTCCGGCAAGAACAACATCGAGCAGACTCCTGTGGTTTCCCACAAACAGGACAGCTCTGTCCCGGGGGATATTCTCCAGTCCGATCACGGTCTCTTTTCCCCCTCCGAAAAACCAGACGACTGCCATTGCCATCCTCGCGTAGACGCTCCGGATTCCGGGGACTATCTCAGGTTTGAACAAACCGATCGCCCAGGTAATGACATGGGCAAGCACTCCCAGCAGAAGGAGAAGGACAACAACAAGGACTGTCAGAACAAGCCTGATCACCCACATATTTATTTCACCTCATATTTTTCAAACAGACGACAGACCGATCAGACTGCCGGGATCCCTTGCGGGGGTCGCCCTTCCGGCAGACCGGTCTGCATTCGTTACATATCTTCACAAATGTTCTTTTGGATATCTTTATTCATTCATAGTATATTTCAGTATACCACATGGCAGGCTCAATTTAAAACCTAATTACCGTTCAGGATAATCCCTTATTATACCAATCTGTTAAACTCTGTTTCAGGAAGGCATGAAGGCCCGGGCATGAACGCTCCGTCGCGTCCGCCTGCCTTTTCGTCTTCCTGTTGTGGTATAATGTGTAGACATGGAAGACCTTTTCACTCATCAGAGCACAGGACCCGGCAGCGGGACTTGAACCAGCTCTGCAAAAGGAGGAAACATATGCTGCTTGTCAAAAATGTCTTTCTCTACGACCCCGCCTCCGGCGCGGAGAAAAAGACGGATATTCTCATGGATAAAGGCCGGTTTGTAAAAATTGAAGAGGGGATTTCCCCTGAAGAGATCTCCCCCGGCGGCGCAGCCGCAAATGCCTCTTCTCTCAGGGTGATTGACGGGGAAGGGCTCTGCGCAGCCCCCGGACTGATCGACACACACGCCCACTTCAGGGACCCCGGTTATTTGTGGAAGGAGGACCTTCACACCGGATCCCTTGCCGCTGCGCGCGGAGGATACACGAGCATCATCCTGATGGCGAACACGAATCCGACTGTGGACTGTGTCCCCGTGCTCTCGGATATTCTGGAGCGCGGAAAAAAAGAAAAGATCCATCTCTACAGCTGTGCCAATGTGACAATGCACATGGGCGGCAGGGAGACCGTCGATTTTGATGCCCTCGCCGGGGCGGGTGCCGCCGGCTTCACGGACGACGGCGTCCCGGTCATGGATGCGGAAATACTGGAACAGGCTCTTGATGCCGCAGTGAGGCTCGATCTTCCGGTCAGTCTCCACGAAGAGGACAAGACACTCATCTCGGAAAACGGGATCAATGGCGGCGGCGCGGCAGCACGGGCCCTCAAACTCAAGGGTTCTCCCCGTGAGGCGGAGATCACTCTGATCCGCCGGGATCTGGACCTCGCCGTTAAAGCCATGGCGCCTCTCTGCATACAGCATATTTCCACAGCGGAAGGCGTGGAGCTTGTGAGACAGGCCCGCAAAAAGAATCCGCGCATTCACGCGGAAGCAACTCCCCACCACTTCTCTCTCACGGAGGAGGCTGTGATCCGGCGGGGCACACTGGCAAAAGTCAACCCGCCCCTCCGCACTGAAGCGGACCGCGCAGCTATCATTGAAGGGCTCAAAGACGGCACTCTTGACCTGATCGCGACAGACCATGCTCCCCACTCGGACGAGGAGAAGGCGAAGAGCTTTCCCAGCGCCCCCAGCGGTATGATCGGTCTGGAGACGGCATTCTCCCTGGGGCTCAGGGAACTCGTACAGCCCGGCCATCTCACCATGAGACAGTTCCTGGCCTGCCTCACCTGCAACCCCGCTGATTTTTATCATCTGCCCGCAGGCCGGGTCGCGGAGGGAGAGCCTGCCGACCTTATGATTTTTGACCCGCATTCCTTCTGGACCGTCGAAAAACCTTTCGCGTCCCGCTCCTCCAATTCGCCTTTCCTGGGACAGATCCTTCCCGGTGTGATCCGCTATACGATCGCCTCCGGAGAGATTGCGTTTGAAAGCGGAAGGGCGGCCGATTAAAGACAGCCAGGATCAAACAGCGGCAAGCGTGGTTTAATCACACTTGTTTGTGAACAGGAGGTCATGGAGCCGAAGGATAATATTGCCGGCACCGGACTGTTTCCGCCTGTTCAGGGCGCGGCACGGAGGATCTTCGAGTAGTGAACGAGAAGGTCCTCCGTGGACTGCAGCAGTGTCTCTTCATCACGGACCGTGCTTCCCGTGACCTGATACTGGAGCTGAAACTGAGGAGTCCCCTTTGCCACAAATGACAGGCTGCCGCGATAGAGTCTGACAAACAGCGGAATATTCTCGATCTTCATCTCTTTGGAGCCCTGCTCCGGTATGACTCTGATGACACCGCCGCTGCCGGTGATCTCAGCGATATCCAGCACCGCTGCCACCGCGCGGATCAGCGCGATCCTCAGCAGGTTCTGCGCGGGGAGCGGTATCTCGCCGAAGCGGTCAATCAGTTCCTCACGGACATCCTCTACATCTGCCGCGCTCTCGACCGCGGCAATTTTTTTGTATATTTCAAGCTTCTGCTCTTCATTCACAATATAAGTCTCGGGCAGAAAAGCGTCCGCCAGCAGATTGACAGTGACATTCTTCTCTTTTTTCGGTTCTTCACCCTTCGCCTTGCGCACCGCCCCTTCGAGCAGCTTGCAGTAAAGGTCGTAGCCGACGGCCTGCATATGTCCATGCTGGACGCGTCCGAGAATACTGCCGGCGCCGCGGATCTCCAGATCCCTCATGGAAATGCGGAATCCGCTTCCCAGGTCTGTAAACTCACGGATGGCAGCCAGACGCTTCTCTGCGATCTCTTTAAGAACCTGTCCCCTCTTGTACATGAGGAATGCGTAGGCTGTCCGTCCCGTTCTTCCCACCCGGCCTCTGAGCTGATAGAGCTGGGAGAGTCCCATTTTATCCGCGTCGCTGATGATGATGGTATTTACGTTGGAAATATCCAGTCCTGTCTCGATGATCGTCGTCGAGACCAGGACATCGACCGCGCCGCTGATAAAATCATACATGATCGCTTCGAGCTCACTTTCCTTCATCTGGCCATGAGCGAAAGACACACGTGCCTCGGGGACCAGCGCCTGGACCTGGGCAGTGGCGGAAGCAATATCATTGACCCTGTTGTGGACATAATAGACCTGGCCCTTTCTGGAAAGTTCCCTGGTGATCGCCTCGCGGACCATCTCCTCGTTGTATTCCATCACATAGGTCTGGATCGGCACACGGTCGCCGGGCGCTTTCTCCAGAAGGCTCATGTCCCTGATCCCCACCATACTCATGTGCAGAGTGCGGGGGATCGGTGTGGCAGAGAGTGTCAGGACGTCCACGTCCTCCTTCATCTTCTTGATCTTTTCCTTGTGAGTGACCCCGAACCTCTGCTCCTCGTCGACGACCAGAAGACCGAGATTTTTGAATTTCACATCTTTGGAAAGCAGGCGGTGGGTTCCGATCACGATATCCACCATTCCTTTTCCCAGCTCGGCGATGACCTTTTTCTGCTCCTTCGAGGAACGGAATCTTGAAAGGGACTCTATAATGACCGGAAAACTGTGCATGCGCTCCGAGAAAGTGTTGTAGTGCTGCTGGGCGAGAATTGTGGTCGGCACCAGGACTGCCACCTGCATGCCCTCCTGAACCGCCTTGAAGGCAGCCCTGACCGCGATTTCCGTCTTGCCGTAGCCGACGTCCCCGCAGATCAGACGATCCATGATCTTATCGCTCTCCATATCACGCTTGGTGTCCTCGATCGCGGTGAGCTGATCCTCCGTCTCCTCATAGGGGAACATCTCCTCGAGTTCCCTCTGCCAGACTGTGTCCTTTCCGTAGACATGTCCCTTTCTGGCCTGCCGGCTGGCGTAAAGCTCGACCAGATCCTCGGCGACTTCCTCCACCGATTTCTGCACCTTGCTGCGGGTGTGGTTCCACTCCTGCGTCCCCAGCTTATTGAGTCTGGGCTTTCTCGCCCCCTCGGCCGCAGCATATTTCTGGAGCACCGACAGGTCTGTGGGCATGACAAAAAGTACGCCGCCCGCGCCGTACTCGATCTTCAGATAATCTCTTGCTATATGATCGACCTCGATCTTCTCGACGCCCCGGTAAATACCGATTCCATACTGTTCGTGTACCACGAAATCCCCGACCCGGAGCTCCGAGAAGTTTCTGATCTGTTCCCCGCCCGAATACCGGCGGGGCTTTTTTCTCTTCTTTTTTTTTTCTCCGAAAATATCCGATTCCGTCAGCATGGTAAAGCCGATCTGCGGATAAGAAAAGCCTTTTCTCATTCTGCCGGAAAAGGTCATGATATCGCCCCGGTTCAAAGGGCGCATAATGTTTTCCCTGTAAAAGGCTGTGACTCCGTCAGCCGTCAGTTCCTCGGCAAGTCTCTTCGCGCGGGTCCGGGAAGGGGATACGATGATCACGCGCTCTTTTCCCGCCCGCATCCTGGCCAGCTGCTCCCGGAGCCCGACATAGCTGAGTCCGGACAGGGAGGCGTCCCGGGCATGCATCTGCACAACGCTGTCGAAGTACATGGAGTACTTTTCCCCCGCATGGGCCTGTGCCGCAGAAGCTCCAGTCCGCCCGATCACTGCGGTCCCGTCCGCTGACGCAGTCCCTGACAGGTCGGGCAGGGCAATCCTCACACTGTGCCCCTCAGCGCCCCCTGACAGAACCGCAGCGCCGACCCGGCGGTATTTTTCGAGACCGGCAAGAATTTCCGGAGTCTCCCTGATCAGGTCCATCTGTCCGGGAAGGACATATCCCTTCTCCGCCCGACTGATCATGCTCTCTCTGAACTCCGTCTCCACAGCGCTCGCATGCTGGAGAATCCTCAAAGGCTCATCCAGGAACACAAGAGTCTGGTCCGGGGGGAAGAGATCCAGCAGGCTCTCTGTCATAGGGTAAAAATAGTGGATAAAGCTCTCAAGACCGGAGAAGACGCGCAGTTCAGCCGCCTCTTCCACGATCCGGGCAATTTCCGTCTCCAGTCTGTGGGCCGCCTGCTGATCTCCATTCTCTCTGTACTTTTCGCTGACCCGGCCAGCCTCCCGTTTGATCCGGGAGAGCCCGTCCTGCAGCCGCCGTTCCTCCAGGATCATTTCCGACGCGGGGAAAATGTTTACGAATTCCAGCTGTTCGATCGAGCGCTGGCTCAGGACATCAAAGCTCCGGATCGTCTCCACCTCGTCTCCCCAGAATTCGATGCGGATGGGATTTTCCTGTGTGAGATCAAAAACATCCAGAATATCTCCCCTTAAGGCAAACTGTCCGGGGCGCTCCGTCTGATAGTTCTTTTCATATCCCATCTCGACGAGACGTCCTGTGAGGGCAGTGAGATCGATCTCCTCCCTCTTTCCTATTCCGACCACGTTGTTTTTCAGTACCCGCAGGGGAATCTGAGGCGTCATCAGGGCGGCAAAAGTGGTGATCACCGTCACCGGCTTTCCCTCCAGAATGCGCCTAAGACAGCGGAGCCTCTCCTTGTCAATTTCATTTCCCCTCAGATCCGCCTGATAAAAAATCAGGTCCCGGGCGGGAAAGACAGACACATTCCTGTCATAAAAGGCGCAGTCCTGAGCGATTTCCCTGGCTCTCAGATCGCTGTGGGTGAGGACCAGACGGAGCTTCGAGGTCCCTGAAAGCGAGTCCTCCCGGCAGAGAGAGTAGAGCAGATGCGCCTTCTGGGGATCCACACAGCTGTCCGCGAGCACACTGCATGCCCGTTCCGGATCCCGGCCGCCTTCAGCGTCCTGCCCTTCCAATGTCTGTTTGATAAAGTTATATGCTTCCAGTTCACGAAGCGGTTCCGAAAATACATTCATCTCTCAGTTGTGTGCCTCCGATCGGCATGACGTTTTCCCTGCTTCTGCTTTTGCTTACGCATCTTTGTCAGCTGTTTACTCTGCTGACGCATTTTCTGCAGCTCCTTCTATTGCTGCCGTTTCCTCTGCCGCCGCAGCTTTCGCCGGCTTCTGCTTCTTCTTTCTGGGTGTATTGAAACGGTTCATGGCCAGGTCGGCGCCTTCCGTCACCATGCAGGCGACAGCATCCGCCGCCTTTGAGACCGCTTCTTCCATTACTTTCTTGTCATCTCCGGAAAAATGTCCCAGCACATAGTCCATGAGAGCATAATCGGGATCCGGCTTGCCGCCCACACCCACACGAATCCTGGCGAAATTGCCGCTCCCCAGATGCTGCACGATATTTTTCAGCCCGTTATGGCCTCCTGCGCTTCCCTTTTTGCGGATGCGGAGCTGTCCCACCTGCAGATCGATATCATCCGAGATGATGACCAGATCCTGCGCGGGGTCAGCCTTGAAATAGTGCACGATTTCCTGCACCGCCTCCCCGCTCAGGTTCATATAAGTCATGGGCTTGACCAGGATCACCTTCCGGTCACCGATCCTGCCTTTTCCGATCATCGACTTGCCGAACTTTTCGGGGCCGCCTATATGAAAGCGGTCCACCAGCTCATCTATGACATCAAATCCGACATTGTGCCGGGTTCCGTCGTATTTTCGTCCCGGATTTCCCAGGCCTACAATAATAAAAAAAGGATCCATGGTTGTCTATACCTCTGCGTTATGTCACATACATGAAAGAAAGGGAGCGCTCATCACGCCCCCTCACGATATGCCGCCCTGAAACAGCGGCTGTTAATCTGTTCAATCAGTGGTGCCTGTTGTAAATGCTATGCTGTCGTACCTGCAGCCCCATCCTATTCCTGAATCGTGTTCTCCTCCTGAAGAGCACTCTCTTCGTAACTCTTTAAAATGATCTCTTCCAGCATACTCCGTGTCTCGGAATTGATCGGATGCGCGATGTCTCTGTATTCGCCGTCAGCAGATTTCTTGCTGGGCATTGCGATGAATAAGCCTTTCTCTCCCTCAATTACTTTAATGTCATGGACGACGAATACATTGTCAATCGTGATAGAAACGACTGCTCTCATCTTGCCATCTCTGGCAATTCTTCTCACTCTTACGTCTGTAACATGCATAGCGTTCTCCATTTCTAAATGGTATAACGTTCGCCTTTCTCAATCACGATATATATACCATTTTCTCCTCTGTAACAGGAATTAGCCTGAATGGTGTCTCCGCTTTCCACGATGCAGTTTTCAATTATAGTGTTGTCTCCGATGTACACATCATTCAAAATTAAAGAATTCCTAATTACACAATTATTACCAACATATACCTGCTGGAACAGTATAGAATTCTCTACCGTGCCATTTACAATACAACCGCTTGACAGCAGACTGTTTTTGATCTTTACACCTATATTGTATTTCGCCGGCGGAAGATCCGCAGCCCGGGAATGTACTTCAGGATACTGCCTGAAAAAGTAATCCCGTATCTCCGGCTTCAGGAAATCCATATTGGTCCTGAAATAATCTTCGACAGAAGCTATATTACTCCAATAATCTTCCATCCGATATCCGTAGATCCGTTTCAGTCCTCTGTACCGGATCAGAATATCCTGCACAAAATCATATCTGTTCTCTTCTCTGCTCCTCTCGAGGAGCTCGATCAGAAGCCGTCTGCGAATCACATAGATTCCGCATGAAATTGTACGATACTGTGCTACAACAGGCTTCTCAATGAAATCCTGGATACGGTCATCGTCATCCATGCGGATAACGCCATATCTCTCTGCATTGAAGTCCTCGGGCACTTCCCTGACCACAACTGTAATATCCGCTCTTTTATCCACATGGTAGGAAAGTACTTTGTTGTAATCCATTTTGTAGACACAGTCGCCTGAAGCGATGACCACGTAGGGCTCATGCGACGTCTTCAAAAAGCTGATATTCTGTGAAAGTGCGTCTGCTGTTCCTCTGTACCAGTTGCTGTCCGCATCCGCGAAAGACGGGGTAAACAGAAACAACCCTCCCTGTTTCCTGCCAAAATTCCACCACTTTGAGGATGCCAGATGCTCGTTGAGACTCCGTGAATTATATTGTGCCAGAACTGCAACCTTCTGGATGCGGGAAAATTCCATGTTGCTGAGTGCGAAGTCAATACTCCGGTAGCTTCCTGCCACGGGCATTGCGCAGACCGCCCTGTTCTTTGACAACTCTTTTAATCGTTTGCTGTTACCGCCTGCCAGTATAATCCCTATTGCTCTCATTATGCAGATTCCCCTTTCAGAGAGTTTTGCAATCGAAATGCGACCGCAAAAAAACTGCGGACTGTGTTAACCTGTTGCTGAGCCTTGAGGCATTTGCACTACTGCATACAAAACTGCTTTCAGTGTCCGGACAATGTTTACGTACCTGCAATATTACGTCGTTAAGCTGCATGCCCAATCAAATGACCTGCAGCGTCCTGCCGCTGGCAAGCTTTCCGTCAGGATAGTTCGCTTCCGAAGTATGTCCGGAGATCATGACATTCTTTCCGATCCGGACTCCTGCAGGGATCACAGAGTTTTCTCCGATTGTAACTATTCCTCCGCAGTAAATATCCGGATGTGAATCGTTCGGAATCTCTTCCCCCTCCCCGAGAACAGATTCCTCTCCAATGACCGCGTTTTCCGCACAGATCACTTTTTCAAGTGAACATCCTGCGCCTATAACAGCTCCATTCATAATAATGGAATCGCGGACAACACTTCCTTCACCGATTGTAACGTCGCACCCAATCACAGAGTTATAAACTTTCCCATAAATTTCCGTTCCCTCTCCAACGATCGCCCGCTCGATCGCGCTTTCAGGTCCGAAGAACTGCGGTGTGATAGAAGTGCTGTTTGTATAGATCTTCCAGTACTCTTCGTACAGGTTGAACTCAGGGACGATGTCGATCAGCTCCATATTCGCTTCCCAATAGGAGACGAGAGTACCGACGTCTTTCCAGTATCCGTTAAACTCATATGCGTACAGGGGTTCTTCATTTTCCCTGCAGTAAGGTATGATATGTTTGCCGAAATCCATGCCCTTTTCGTCTTTGTTGGCAAGCAGGGCCTCCTTGAGTGTCTTCCAGTTGAAAATGTAGATTCCCATGGATGCCAGATTGCTCCGGGGATGCTCCGGCTTCTCCTCGAAATCGATGATCCTGCTGTTCTCATCTGTGATCATGATCCCGAAGCGGCTCGCCTCCTCCATGGAGACAGGCATGACAGCGATCGTCACATCAGCGGCGTTCTGCTTATGGAATTCCAGCATCGCCTCATAGTCCATCTTATAAATATGGTCTCCGGAAAGAATCAGGACATAATCCGGATTGAAGCTTTCCATATAAGACAGATTCTGATAGATCGCGTTTGCAGTTCCCGTGTACCACTCGGTATTCTGAATCTTCTCGTAAGGCGACAGAACAGAGACGCCGCCGACATTCTTATCGAGATCCCACGGGATTCCGATGCCCACATGCTTGTTGAGACGCAGCGGCATATATTGCGTAAGCACACCAACTGTGTCTATTCCCGAATTGATACAGTTGCTGAGCGGGAAATCTATGATCCGGTACTTACCGCCAAAGGAAACAGCGGGCTTTGCCACATCAGAAGTCAAAATGCCAAGTCGGCTGCCCTGTCCTCCCGCCAGGAGCATGGCGATCATTTCCTTTTTTACAATCATATGAATCCTTTCTCCTATACTCCCCCGCCACACGGAAGGGGAATCCTTCCCCGGAATGAAGTGTCTCCACGATCAAAATCCGGCGCCGCCTTGATGCGGCGTGCATGTCAGACTGATATTATGCCAAATGCGCATATTTTAACAATATTTCGTAAAGATATTTGCAGTATAATTATAACACAGAGTCATTGGAAATGAAACTGCCGATAGGAATTTAAGGCCAAATTAACATTGCCTGCCCTTACAGCCGCCCTTTCGAAGGGCATGGGCCCGCAGGGCCGCCCGCCGCCGGTCACAAACTGACCGACAGCAAAGTTTACCGGCTGTCCTGCTGATCTTCCCACCATTTTGCATGATTGATGTGTTCAGTTTGTGTCTTGCGCAATACGGGGTTGTGGTGTACATTGTGGTTAAAGTCATGCCCGCTGCACAGCAGCACCCGGGAATCCGCCTGCTGCGCTGCCACAGATCCAATACCAGCGGCGCGGCCTGACACCGCCTGACACCACAAGTCCGTCCGGAAAACCCGGTAACGGAAAGACGACCTTTCGTGTACTCATTTCCGCCGGCTGGAAATGACCGGATTTATGGTCCGCCTCACTTTGTCGTTGTCAATAATACTTGAATATTACCAAAGCCGCAACCATACTTTTCTGTTTTTGGTAATTCTGCTGCCTCGACGGCAATCTCGACCAAAATATTTACTGTCTTCTTTGTAAAACATGGGACAAAAATAAGATTTCAGGCGGCCGCATCATAAAATGATTAAATTTTCGTACAAATTCGAAGGAGAAAGCATAACATGTTTCAAATAGATTTCAACCATCCTCTCCATGTCTATTTTGTCGGAATAGGCGGAATCTCCATGAGCGGTCTGGCTCAGATACTCGCCAAAGAGGGATTCACTGTGTCGGGCTCCGACCGCGCAGAATCGCCGATCACCCAGAGACTGGAAGCGTCAGGGATCCGTGTCCTGATCGGACAGCGCAGGGAAAACATTACCGATGATATCGATCTCGTCGTCTTTACCGCAGCCATCCATCCGGACAATCCGGAGTATGCCGCCGTCATGGAGAAGGGAATCCCTTATCTGAACAGGGCAGAGCTCCTCGGACAGCTGATGAAAAACTACCGTCTTCCCGTAGCCATCAGCGGCACCCATGGAAAGACGACGACCACTTCCATGCTCTCGGAGATCCTTCTCGCGGCGGATGCCGATCCCACCCTCTCTGTCGGGGGGATCCTTCCCAGCATCGGAGGAAATGTGCGCGTCGGAGGAAGCAATTACTTTGTCGCAGAAGCCTGCGAATACACAAACAGTTTTCTCTCCATGTTCCCGAAAATCGGAATTATTTTAAATATAGAAGAAGACCACCTGGATTTCTTCAAAGACCTTGCGGATATCCGGCATTCTTTCCATCGTTTTTCCGGTCTTGTTCCCGAAGACGGTGCAGTGATCATCAATACCGCCATCGAGAACTGGCAGGAGATCGTAGAGGGAACCGGCTGCAGGATCATCCCCATTGGTATGGAAGCTCCCGCTGAGCCGGCGGACGGATCCGCAGCGTCAGATCAATCTGTTCAGACAGACTCGCACTCCGGGATTTCCGCCAGCAGATTCCGCAGCGCCTATTATCCGACCGACATCACCTATGATGAATGGGGCCATCCCTCCTTCATGCTTCACGGTCCCTCCGAGTACGGACCATCTGTCCGGATCGCGCTGCATGTCCCGGGTATCCACAATGTCGGAAACGCGATTGCCGCGATTGCTGCCGCGGATCTGATGGGCATCTCCCGGGCAGATATCGCAAAGGGGCTTGCCGCCTTTTCGGGCACAGACCGCCGTTTCCAGTACAAAGGCGTGAAAAACGGTTTTACTATCATAGATGACTACGCGCATCATCCCACCGAGATCGAGGCGACTCTGAGGGCGGCAAAGGCCTGTCCCCATGACCGGATCGTCTGCGTCTTCCAGCCGCACACCTACTCCCGGACCAAGTCCCTCCTGCAGGGTTTCGCAAAAGCGCTCTCCCATGCGGACATCGTGATCCTCGCGGACATCTACGCGGCCAGGGAAACCGACACACTGGGAATCAGTTCAGAGACCCTCGGAGAGGAAATCAGGCGGCTCGGACACGAGTGCCTCTATTTCCCTGATTTTTCAGAAATAGAAAATTTCATTTTGGCAAATTGCCGAAAAGGTGATCTGGTGATAACTATGGGAGCCGGAAATGTCGACCAGATTGCGGATCACCTCCTTTCCTGACCGATTTATCAACACCATCCACATTCTCCACTTTTCCGCGGCCGGTTTTTGATGTGGAAAACCTGTTGCGGAAAGTAAGGGGTTGGGGGAGTTATTCACATTTTCACAGTTATCCACAATTTGGAGTGCCTGATCCCCGGCACCCGGGTGGCCGAAATTTATCGTCAGTTTGTCCATTTCATCCCTCTCATTTTATGTGATATATTGATATTCCAATTAATCCGAAAGTGGCTGTTCCTGCGTTTTACCTGCTGTGCCTCACATGGGGCGCAGCGGAAAGGGCTGCGGAGGCTGCCTGCTCAAGACTGCAGCTGCCGGGCCGGTCATGGCTATGGCTGCAGGACGGATCATGCCCGGGGCTGCAGGACGGATCATGCCCGGGGCTTTCCGGCAATGGAAAGGTCTTTACCGGCGGAATCAGTTTCGGATTCGGGAATACAGACAGGGGGGATGAAACGTGTTCACCATTTACAGCGACAGCGGTTCAGACTCGACCATGGTGTCGAATCTGTTCATCGATGAATATATGGAGAGGGCAAATGACGCGCAGATCAAGATTTATCTGTACCTGCTGCGGGTGGTTGGTTCACACAGGACCACCAGCGTGTCCGATCTGGCAGATCGTTTTAACCACACCGAGAAAGACGTGGTCCGGTCTCTTCGTTACTGGGAGCGGCAGGGGCTTCTGAATCTCAGATTCGACAGCGAAAACGATCTCGTGTCCGTCTGCATGCGCCGCCCTTCCTCACCCGCAAAAAATCAGTCAGCTTCCGGGGAAAGCGGGCAGGCAAATAAGGTTCTTTCCTTCTCTCCTGCCGCCGAGAACTCCCTTCAGGACATCTCCGGCGAATCCGCCCGGCTGCTTATGGCGGCGGGCGGGGGCGTTCCCTCACAGGTCCTTCCTGCACAGGCAGGTCCGGCCGCCCCTTCCGGCAGCACCTCAGAAGACCGCAGATATCTCTCTTGTATGATCGCTCCCGGCGAATCCCTGCCCGCTGACGGTTCACAATATACCGGCGGTGCAGTCGTATCCGGACAATCCGGGCAGTCCGGACAATCCGGACTTACCGGTCTGACAGCGGATTCAGGAGGAATTGATCCCGCCCCGTCCACAGATCAGGATTTCCCGGGGAACCGGGTTTCCTCTGCGTCCTGCCGCACGGGCATTCCCTCCTCAACAGTCTCTTCCGCGTCCTCAAGACCGGGAGATGTAGAGGCACTGGAAAGGTTCCGCAGCGATGCCGGACGGGCACAGCTGCTTTTTGTCATCGAGCAATATATAGGCAAGCCTCTCTCTGTCAATGAGATCGGGATCATCTATCATATTTCCGAAAAACTGCATTTTTCGGACGACATGATCGACTATCTTCTGCAATATTGCGTGGACCGGGGAAAAAAGGACTTCCGATATATCGCAAAAGTTGCGGAGAACTGGGCAAAAGACGGGATCATGACTCCCGCGCAGGCTGAAATCTATTCGGCCGGTTCTGCCGAAGCCGGCGGTTTCGGCAAATATCCCGCTTCAGGCAGGGATGCCGCCGGCAGATCCGGCAAACGCGCGGACTCTTCCACACGCAAGACCGGCAAAAAAGGGGGACACAGCCGCAGCTCAAACGTATTTAATCAGTTTGAACAAAACAGTTACGACTTTGACGCGCTCGAAGAGGAGCTTCTCTCCACCCCCGATTCAGGCCCCGGCCCCCAGTAATCCTTCGATCGTAAAACAGGGTGTTTGCAAGTGTCTTTAAAAAAAGAACAGTATGACAGTATAATGAATGAATACGCCGGAATCCGCGACCGCCACAGACGCGAGCTCGAAAAGCGCCGCTCCGAGGTCTATGCCAGGATTCCCGCACTGCGGCAGCTTGAACAACAGACACCTTCTCTCGCTGTCGGACTGCTGCGGAAAAGGCTCCTGGAAGACAGCAGTGTGGACACTTCCTCTTTCCGGGAGACGGCTGCCCGTATTTCCCGAAGGCGCGTGGAACTTCTGGAGGAAAACGGTTTTCCGCCCGATTACCTCGAGCCCGCCTGGGACTGTCCCGACTGCAGAGATACAGGATACATCGGCAGGGAAAAATGCCACTGTCTGCGCAAGCGTGAAACTGCCATTCTCTATGATCAGTCCAATCTGGAGACGCTGACAGAAGAATCAGACTTTTCCTCCCTGTCCGAATCTTATTACTCCGGGGAGGAGCTTCGCCAGTTTCGTCATGCACGCCGGGTCTGCGAGCTCTTCGTAAAGGAATTCGGCAAAAACCACAAAAATATTTATTTATACGGGACCGTGGGAACCGGCAAGACCATGCTCTCTGTCTGTGTGGCAAAAGCTTTGCTGGAAGCCGGCAGGTCCGTCCTCTATTTCAGTGCATCTTCGCTTTTTGACAGGCTTGCGGACAGCACCTTTGGAAGCAGCTCCCGGGACGACCTCAGAGAATTCACCTCGGATCTGTACGGGTGCGATCTCCTGATCATCGACGACCTGGGAACAGAGTTTACCAATGCTTTCGTGGCCTCCCAGCTGTTCACCTGCATCAGTGAGAGGGATCTGAACAGGAAGCCCACGATTATTTCCACCAATCTCTCCCTTCGAGAGCTGCAGGCCAGATATTCCGACCGGGTGTTTTCCCGCATCACGAGCTCCTATGAGATTTGCAAGCTCACAGGCAGAGACATTCGTCTGCAGAAACGGAGAACAGGACGGCGTTGATACATTCTGCAGGCTATAAGCACCGGATTCTGAAGAGGATTTCTTTAAAATAGTTTTTCTTTAAGAAGATTTTTAAAAGATCCGCTTATATTCGCTTAGGAAGATCCGCCCGGAAACGGTTTGCCTGAAGAAGATTCACTTAAAATGTTGACAGAAGGCCCTGAATCCTGTAAAACAATAGACCTGAAAAGCATTGTTACTGATTGCGCCCTTACATGCAAGTACGTAAGCGGTGCTTTAAAGCTAAATCAATAATGAAAACCTGTTCATTGCGCTGACGCGCGCCAAAAAGAAAGGACAAGATTCTGATGGAACCCATTAATGAACATGATAAGCGAAAACTGGAAAACGCGCCTTTCGGACAGCTGGGCTTGATTATGGCTTCCGGATGCAGGGAAATGGGAACTGAAATCGATCACTATCTGACGCTGTGGCGCGCCGAACGCCAGAATGAACATCTGGGCAGCCCCTCCTATGCCGGATACAAGCAGCCCACCTATATCATCAACTCAAAAGTCCCCCGTTTCGGGACCGGCGAGGCAAAAGCCGTTCTGGCCCAGTCCGTCAGAGGCATGGATCTCTACATCCTTGTGGATGTCGTCAATTACAGCGAAACATACAAAATGTTCAGCTTTGAAAATCACATGTCTCCCGACGACCATTTCGCAAACCTCAAGCGCGTGATCGCGGCTGTAGCCGGCAAAGCCCGCCGTATCACAGTCATCATGCCCTATCTCTATGAGAGCCTTCAGTCCAAGCGTACATCCAGGGAATCTCTGGACTGCGCCATTGCTCTGCAGGAACTGGTCAGGATGGGAGTGGACAATATCATTACATTTGATGCCCATGATCCCCGTGTCCAGAACGCGATCCCCCTGAACGGCTTCGATACAGTGCAGCCCACTTACCAGTTTATCAAGGGTCTTCTCCGCACTTACGATGACCTGAAGATTGACAGCGACCACATGCTGATCATCAGCCCTGACGAGGGCGGAATGAAGCGTGCCGTCTATTTCGCGAATGTGCTCGGCCTCGACATGGGCATGTTCTACAAGCGCCGCGATTACACCCAATTAGTCAATGGCGCGAATCCGATCGTTGCCTTTGAATTCCTCGGCTCCAGTGTCGCGGGAAAAGACATGGTGGTAGTCGATGACATGCTTGCCTCCGGCGACAGTGCGCTCGAGGTCGCAGCTGCGCTCAAAAAGCGCGGTGCTAAGAGAGTCTTCTTCTTTGCTACCTTCGGACTGTTCACAGACGGCCTTCAGAAGATCGATGAAGCTCATGAAAAAGGAATCATCGACAAAGTCTTCACCACCAATCTGATCTATCAGCCGCAGGAGCTTCTGGACAGACCCTGGCACAGCAGCTGTAATCTGAGCAAGTATATTGCTTATATCATTGACACACTCAATCACGACAGTTCTATCAGCGATCTGCTCGATCCCGCTGAGCGTATCTGGAAGATCGTCGCAAATTACAAAAAGCAGCATTCATGCGGCCAGGATAAAAAGCCTGAACCCAATGACTGAGACAAGGCAGAGGCGGTCCCGCCGCCCTCTACCCCCTGACCGGCCCTGTCCGCCGTAAGGCGGAAAAATTCATTACACAGGCCATGCCATAAAAGACAAAGCGGCTGCGCGCCCCTCTCCGGGACGTGCCGCCGCTTTTTTAGTATGGTTCTTTCCGCATTGTTCATCCCGTACGGTTCTCTGTGTGCTGCGGAAAAACACTCATCAGAGCAGAATTTCGATCTTTCTCCCTGTCCTCTCGTACTGGCGGTAGGTCACACCCGCCGCGTCAAACATGCGCTTGCTGGCGATCGTGCTGTCAGCCTCCGCATATTTGTCGCTGTCGTAGACAACATTGCGGATTCCCGACTGAATAATGGCTTTGGCGCACTCATTACAGGGGAACAGTGTCACATAGATCGTAGCTCCCTCAAGGCTGCCTCCTCTAAAGTTAAGAATCGCGTTCAGTTCACTGTGAGTCACATAGGGATACTTGGTCATCAGAGGTTTCCCGTCCCTCGCCCAGGGAAATTCGTCATCGGAACAGCCTGTCGGCAGACCGTTGTATCCCATCGAAAGGATCTTGTGCTCATCACTGACAATGCATGACCCGACCTGCGTGCTCGGATCTTTCGAACGCATGCCGGCAAGCTGCGCAACCGCCATAAAATATTCATCCCATGAAATGTACCCTGTCCGCTTTCCAGTCACTGCGTCCTCCTTTCCGACACCTGGTCACACATGTATTACTCTCTGTCCCGCCGCCTTCAGCAGCCGGTTCATCACCGCCCTGCCGATGCCGCTGCTGTCGAAGGATTCGGCGTAGATTTCCGCAGCATCCTCGTCATCGAATTCCCTCAGGATCCGGAACAGTTCTCTGGCGACGCTCTCCTCATCTTCCCTGGATCCCGCGCTCTTGACCAGATCCGCGTCATAGGCGTCCCTGGTCTCATCCGTACAGATCACGCCTGTCCGGATTCCCTCTGCCCGGCAGATGCGGATCCTGTCATTGATGTAAGCCGCCGTTCTCTCCGGCGGTCCCTCCACAATTGTCAGCGTCCCTTTGGGCGCGTAATGTCTGTATTTCATTCCGGGCGCTTTCGGCGCGCCGTCTGTCACTGCTGCCGCAAGACTCCCGGCGTTTACTTTTCCCAGGACCTCTTCGAGCTTTTCCCAGGTCACAAATCCCGGCCGCAGGATCACAGGTTCTTTTTCCGTCAGGTCTATGATCGTGGACTCCAGTCCCAGTCCGACCTGTCCCCCGTCTATGATCATCTCCACCCGGCCGTCCAGATCCTCAAGACAATACCTGGCCAGGGTAGGACTGGGGCGGCCCGACCGGTTGGCGCTGGGAGCGGCTATAAAACCTCCGCCCGCCGCGATCAGGGCCCGGGCAATTTTGTTGGAAGGAAAGCGGATCGCCACCGTATCCAGTCCCCCCGTGGTCTCGGAGGGAAGATCCGCGCATTTGGGAAGTATCATGGTCAGCGGTCCCGGCCAGAAGGCTTCCGCCAGTTTCCAGGCCTGCTCCGGGATGCGGACCGCAACTCTTTTCATGTCCTCCAGTCTGCAGATATGCACGATGAGGGGATTGTCGGAAGGACGTCCCTTCGCCGCGTAGATCTTTCTGGATGATTCGGGATTGAAGGCATCTCCGCCCAGTCCGTACACTGTCTCCGTAGGAAAAGCGACCAGTCCGCCTCTCCGGAGGATCGTTCCCGCCAGCCGGATCTGCTCCGGGTCGATCCGGTCCTCAGTCATTTTTGTATAAATAGTTTTCATGTCTCAGTTCCATGGCTGTGCGCCGCAGTCCGCGGGTGCCGGAAGCAGCGCGCCTTCCGCGCTCCCGCAGCCCTCCATACATGAGCACACTTTTATTTTCCGTTTACATAGTCCTGGATTTCGTCCCAGACATCGTTTGTCTCCAGCCCCAGCCTCCATACGGCGACACCGGCGAGATTGTATTTTTCCATCACTTCCAGCTTGGCTTTCACAGACCTGGGATCCTCTCTCCAGATCTGATAGAGTTTGGAACCCGATTTTTTCTCTGCGTAATACTGGGCAGCCGTGGTGTTCCATTCCTCATCCATATCATGCTCTTTGACAAAAGCTTTGGCCTCGACCATGTCGAGGACAACCGATGAGAGGGAAGCCCCTTTGGTCGTCCAGCCCCTGGTATAGAAGGGGATCGCGTTGATCAGCCTGTCAGCGGGAACCTCTTTCAGGGCCTCCTGAATTCCGTATTCCACGTATCCGATCGAAGCGACACTGCCTGCCTCTTCGCTGCCCGCGAAGTGCTCATCATATCCCATGATGATGATATAATCCGCGAATTTTCCCTGTTCGAGCAGATCATAATAATCGTTGAAATTGTAAGGGACGTAGTTGTTGATGGAAATGATCAGCCCGGCTCTGCGGCAGGCAATGCAGATTTCCCGCACAAATTCCACAAAATCCGGCCCGTCGGTCTCACTCAGGCTCTCAATATCCACATTGATACCGTCCAGTTTATAATTCTTCGCTTCCTTCACGACCTCGCTGATGACTTTTGTCCGCCTCTCAAGGGTGTGAAGGAATTTGGTACAGACAAGTCCCTCGTCATTCTGGAAATTGTCCAGGACTCCCCAGACCTGCATACCCTTCTTGTGGGCATTTTTGACATATGTGGAGGAAGCCTTGCAGTTGACTTCTCCTTCGTCGGTGACCAGTGTAAACCAGGTGGGGGCCAGGACTTTGATTCCCTTCGTTCCCACGAGCATGCCGTCGATGCTGTCATTGCTCTCTTTATAGCTGGTCACGTTCCAGGCAATGCTGGCGCGCCCGTCGATCTTCCTGAACTGGGGTTCCATCTCAGGAACGTCTGTCACAGGCTCCAGCTTTTGTTCCCGGGTCTCTGACAGGTATTTGCTCTCCACATAGCCATAAAAACCGTCCGCCGTCTCGATCCTGACCCAGTCCTCCAGGTCCTCCAGAACCAGGACGTCGGTGCCCTCCTCCACAGCCGCTACGATCGGCGCCTTGACGCCGCCCAGGGTGCGCATATTGGTGCTTCCCTTGACTGTCGCCATCTGCTCTGTGCTCCATTCATTGCGCAGGACAAGGCGGTTGGGCCCGGTGTGCACTCCATAGTAGAAATTCGTATATTTCCTGACAAAATCAAGCGCGACGTAGACCGTGTCTCCATCGACGACCAGGGGCGCGTAGACTTCTTCCGTCACACCGTTCACATCGCTCTCCCAGCTCTTCTCTCCGGCTTTCGCGCTGATCCTCTCCTCCGGGAGACAATAAATGAGCACCTGATCTTCACTGCCGTAATAAAAGCGTTTATTCAGAAGGCTTCTCACAGTGTCCAGATCCAGATAGCAGGCCTCCCCGAATCTGCGGGCGTGCATTTCCGAGACAAGATTCTCGTAGATGACAGGAAAATCATCCTGATCCTGCACTCCGTAATAGGTGTCCAGATCCGCCCTTTTATTTGAATACATATAGTGATCAAAATACAGCTTGCAGAAGACACCGCCCAGAACAAGAATCAGGAGCACAGTGATTATATAGGGGATCGCTTTCTTCATCGGGAGCCTCTCTTTGCTTGAAACCTGTGTATAATCGCTGCAATCACTCCTCCGGCAGCCGCTGTTCGCTGCCCGCGTTCGCTGGCCGAAGGGCCCGCATACACACTTGGCAGCATTCCTCATGATTCTCTCGCGGAGTGATCTGTAACGCGCTGTCTGTGAGACTGCGCGTCCCGCGGGATTGCGCACGCTTTTTGAAACAGCGCTCTTTGATCCCGGCATTTTTTATTATAACACATGAAAAGACCAGTTAAAAGACGGAGCCTGTCCGCCCGTTTTACCGCACAATGTAAAGACTGCTCTATTGCTGTCAATCCGCATCGGCCGGACAGGCTCTCCCGATAGACTTGATCCTTAGAAATGCCGGTGTATACACAGAAGTGGCCTGCAGAAAACCGGCTCCTTTACTCTTTCACACGAATATATCCTCACAGGGACGGCAGTGCAGGAAAACCGCCTCTCTGCGATTTACTCTGCTTTTTCGTTCCGCCGCGGAACCGATTTGAGACATGTTTTCCGGAGCTTTCCAAAAGAAGGTATTTCCGTGAGATCAACCTCGTGCGTTCAGCTCCTGTCCCCTCCGGACTGTATCTGAGACTATTCTGAATTTCCAAAGCTTTATCATCATCACAAAAAACAGAAGCGGATGCTATTCCACCAGTATGCATCGGGCGCGAATATTACAGGAGCAGTGAAATGTCGAAGACAGTGATCAGTGCTCACTGCTTTATTCAATATTATTTTTTTGTTTTCAAGAAACAGCTCCGCCGTACTACCGATCTGCCCTCCTTTCTGATACCAGGCGTCCTGAACGGGAACAAGGCTATTGTACCCCTCTCACCGGTGTCACGGGTTACTTAATTACTTAAATGGGCATTCTAGTGATTTTAGTACAAAAACACGAAGTAAATGAAAGAATAAATCATGCAAGCTGACGATACCTTTCCGTTTTCTTTCGGAATCCGGGCGTTTTCCCGGGCTTTTTGAGTGCTTTTAGGACAAAATCCGGATAAAACGGCAAAAACCGTTTAAGTAAAAAACAATATTCCGCATTTCGGAATACGTTTTTCTCAAATTACAGCCAATGTTACTTAAACGGGTGCGTAAAATAAGGCTTGCAGGCTGCACACCCGCCTGAAACGCGGAGTATATCCGCGATTTCCTCTTGTCACTGCTCACGCCATGCACATAGTATTCTTTGACCGGACCAAGCGGCTCATGGTATGATGATTATCAGCGCGGCGGTCCGTAAACACAGTACTGCTGCGGGTTCTTTTTTTAGTTTTCTGCCGCGGCACGGCAGTCATGCCGGATCCGCGTGCACGGGGAAATCACTATGAGAATAGAGAAGATAAACGACAACCGGATCCGGTGCTTTCTTTCCAGGGAGGATATGGAGAGCCGGCAGCTCCATCTCAAGGAGCTCGCTTACGGCACAGAGAAGGCCAGGGCTCTTTTTCACGAAATTCTGAATGAAGCCCGGTCCCGTTTCGGCTTTGAGGCGGAAAATATGCCGGTTATGGTTGAAGCCGTTCCTCTGCAGGACGACAGTCTGGTTCTGATCATCACCAAGGTTGATAATCCCGAGGAACTGGATACCCGGTTCTCAAATTTTTCACCCTCCGTGAAGAGCGGATCGGCTGACCCGGATGTCTCCACGACCTCTGCGCTCAGTCAGCTCCTGGAGGCTATCCGTCAGGAAATGGACCGCGGAGCGCATGAAGAAAACGGGCAGGAGGAATCCGGGGCAGAGGACACATCCCAAAAAGCAGGCGGCAAAAAGCCCGCGGGGAAAAAGCCGGCAGGGAAAAAGGCATCCACCGCAGGGAGAAAGAAGCTGTCTTCCGGAATGCATTTATTTACCTTTCCCTCCATGGGAGAGGCGGCGTCCGCCGCGGCAGCAGCCCCCGGATTTCAGGGCAGAAGCTCTCTGTACCGGGATCCCGCTGACTCCACCTATTACCTGTTCGTCTCTCCGCCGGAAGGTGATGCTCCGGATTTCGGACAGGTTCTCTCCGCCTTGTCGGAATTCGGCAGGGAGGAATATATCACCCCCGCCCGCGAACAGTATCTGCGGGAACACTGTGAGGTTCTCTGCGCGGAAGATGCTGTGCGGAAGCTTTCCGAAATCGGAAATATTTAGGAAGCACTGCCGCGGAAAAAAGCGAAAGCTGCTATGGCGGCATTTTATTCTTCATCGCGCAATACCCGTGACTTCAGCCGTGGAATACGCGCACAAGACTCGCGGGCGAGTCTTGAATTTTATTCATAACTGACAAAAGTTAGTTGTTATTAACAACTTTTTTCATACATTTTAAATGAATCTTTTTGTGTACAATCCTGAAAATCACGTTGCTTTTTACAAGGCTCAATGATAACATTTAAATATATGCTGGATTCACTCACGGAGCAGATTTCTGTCAGCAGAATCTGAGGGGGATCCGTACGCCGGACCATGTTTGGTGGTTTGCACGGTGGTGCCAGCAAATCCGAAACATGCGTTTGTCGCTTTTATTAACAATGCGGTAACCGCTTCACATTTACAGGAGGACAATGTAATGGCAAGAAAGTTTCTCACCATGGATGGTAACGAAGCTGCTGCACACGCCGCGTATGCGTATACAGAAGTAGCTACCATCTATCCCA
>ODAI010057308.1_pt1 | contig 30587 bp, 26 predicted proteins | sample 1539321 | NCBI WGS metagenome assembly ODAI01 (sample SAMN02144231, study PRJEB22623) | gut metagenome | biome: sheep rumen | host: Ovis aries | place: New Zealand
AGGCTATCTGACGGATGATTTCGATCTGGGCCGGGGCGAACGGCGGGCAGGCGAAATCAGGACGGAGATCCGCGGAATGGGGCCTGTCAACGTGAGCGCGGTGGAGGATTACCGGGGAACCCGGGGGGGCTACGGGGGGCCGGCCGGCTCCTCGTAGCCCTCCCGGGTTTCCCGGTAATCCTCCACCGCGCTCACGTTGACAGGCCCCATTCCGCGGATCTCCGTCCGGATTTCGCCTGCCCGCCGTTCGCCCCGGCCCAGATCGAAATCATCCGTCAGATAGCCTTTGGCGCCGGCATACGTCAGTTCATAGTCATCCCAGATCCGCTTTTCCAGCGTTTCCAGTTCGCCCTGGAGACGGCTGAGCAGCATCTCGGCCCGGTGGCTCTGTTCACTGGCGGCAGAAACCGACTCATGAATCCGGTCAATCCGCTCCGTCAGCTTCGCAATTTCCGCCTGAATCTGACTCCGTGCCGCGGTCTTTCCGGACAGATTATCCTCCGCCGCCTTCAGACTGGCCCGGCATTTTTCCTGTTCCACACTCCTTGCAGCAATCAGCTCAGTCTGCTGCTGATGCAGAAGTGTATTGTTTTCGATGTTTCGGACCGCCTCGCCAAGCTCGCCGGCCACGCGCTTCTCTTCCTGCTCGAGCCGCTGTGCCTCCCGGCCCAGCGCATCCAGGTCCCGCTGACTGGCCGTCAGTTCAATCCGGAGAGCCTGTCCCTCTTCCCGCAGATGTTCAAGGGTCTGCCGGCAGCTGTACAGTTCATCCGTCAGGCGCCCGGTCTGTTCATTCATTTCCTCTGTCGACTGCGCATCTCCCTCCTGGGACATGTGCACGCCGGCCAGCTGTGCGCTGATCTGGCGAATCGAATCGGAAATCTGGGTGATCAGGGTCTCGCACTCCTGTTCCTCGTGCTCCTGTTCCCGCATTTTCCCATCCAGCATCCGCTGGCGTTCCTCCGCAATGGAGACATCAATCCGGTACTGGTTGAGCGCGCTGAACAGTTCCTCCCGGTGTCCCCGGAGGGCCGCCTGCCTCTGCTCGGTCTCCCGCAGTTCCTCGGCACAGGCACTCTGCTCCGCCTGAATCTGCTGGAGTTTCTGTTCATGTTCCTTGATTTCCCGGTCCCGGGAAAGGAGGCTGGTCATCCGTGAATTGGCGCTGCCGCCTGTCATGGAGCCGCCGGAATGCATGACATCCCCGTCCAGCGTCACCAGACGGAACGCATGATTTCCCCGGCGCATGATGGCAATGCCCGCATCCAGATTCTCCGCAATGACGGTCCGTCCCAGCAGATTCTCCATGATGCCCCGGTACTGTTCATCAAAGCTGATCAGCTCACTGGCCTGTCCGAGACATCCCGGCATCCCCAACAGCTGACGTTCATCACGGGTCAGGACCCGTCCGCGAATGGTCGTCATGGGCAGGAACGTGGCTCTTCCCTGCTTGTTCTGCCGCAGATAGGCAATCATGTCCCGGGCCACGTATTCATCCGTGGTGACCACATTCTGAAGGGCGCCGCCCAGGACCGCTTCCACGGCCCGTTCATATTCCTGCGGTACCTCCATGAGGCCGGCCACAACCCCGCGCACGCCGGGATTTCCTGCCGCGTGGCGCAGCACCTGCTTAACCGCCTGCTGGTAGCCGGAATAATCCCGCTCCATTTCCCGCAGGACGTTCAGGCGGCTCTCCGTCCCTTTATAGGCACCGGACAGTTCCTGGGCCTTCTGCCGCAGCTGCGTCATGCTTGCCGCCAGCGCTTTTGCTTCTTCTTCACTTCTTGCCAGCGTCTGTTCCTGCGCCCGGCAGGCATCCCCGGCTTTTCTGAGTTCCTCGGCCGCCTCCCCGATCTGACGTTCCAGCACCTTCCGGTCCTCTTCCAGTTCGGTTTTCTGCCGCGCCGCTTCCTCTGCCCGCCGCTCAAGGTCCTGTTTCGTGGCACTCAGCCGTGCCTCCTGTGTCCGGACATCGCTCTGGCGGTTCATGGACTCGATAATCAGGGCCTTATGCGACTCGAGGCGGTCCTCCGCCTCCTGGGCCAGCCGCACTGCCCCGTCAATTTCTTTTTCCTTCGTTTCAATGGAACTGTTCAGTTCCCGGATCTTCTTCTGGGAGACGGTCCGGTTTTTCTCATTTTCGCGGCGTTCCTCTCCCAGTTCCCCCAGCCTCGTCTGCTTGATATCCCGGTCCTGCGTCTCCTGCAGCACATCCTTTTCAAGCTGTGCCTGCTCGGTGCGCAGCACCTGCAGTTCGCCCTCCCGGGCTTCCTGCTCCCGGGTCAGTTCAAGCACCTCACCATGGGCTGCGGTGACCTCTTTTTCAAGGGCTGCCGCCTTTTCCGAGTCCGCCTCACGTTCCGTGGTCAGCTGCGTGCTCTCTTTTTCCTGCTCCTCAATCTGGCTCTGAAGAAGCGACAGGGTTTTCTGTGCCTCCTCAATCCGGACGGTATTGCGGTCCGTGCGAACCACAAACGCCGAACAGTCAAGAATCCGGAGTTCATCCCGCAGCGACAGATACCGCCTCGCCACCTCACTGGCCTTGGCCAGCGGTTCCAGCTGTTTTTCAAGCTCTGCGATGATATCCTCCACGCGGTTGAGGTTTTCCTGGGTATTGGCCAGCCGCTTTTCGCTTTCTTCCTTGCGGGTCCGGTATTTGGTAATTCCGGCTGCCTCCTCAAAGATGCCGCGCCGGTCCTCACTCTTCTGGGACAGAATTTCATCAATTCGTCCCTGACCGATAATGGAATACCCGTCCCGCCCGATGCCCGTGTCCCGGAACAGATCGATGATATCCCGAAGACGGCAGGCATTTTTGTTGATGTAATATTCACCCTCACCGGACCGGTATGCCCGTCTGGTGATCATGACCTCCGTGTAATCGATTCCCAGGGCATGATCCGAGTTGTCAAAAACCAGCGAAACCTCACAGTAGCCCATTTTCCGGCGTCTGTCTGTTCCGCCGAAAATGACATCCTCCATTTTGCCGCCGCGAAGGGACTTGGCGCTCTGTTCGCCCAGTACCCATCTGACAGCATCCGAAAGATTGGATTTCCCGCTGCCGTTTGGTCCGACAACGCCGGTAATGCCCTCGTCAAACTCCACCAGAGTCCGGTCGGCAAAGGACTTGAAACCGTATATTTCCAGTCGTTTCAGCCGCAAGCGTGCGACTCCTTTCTTTAGCCCTTAAATCTGTCCCTGCCTGAGCGGTTTTGCTGTGGCTCAGACCTTTGCTTTCATCCTGAATAGTGATCAGTTTCTTTTAGAACATCATCCGCATCCCGGTTCGGGGCTGATGCCATTCTCAAAAGAAACCCTCTTCCCTGCGGGACAGGATCTAGGCCTCCTGTGTTTTCCCGCTGTCTGCAGCAGACTGAAGCTGACGCAGCGCCTGTTCTGCCGCTGCCTCCTCCGCCCACTGTTTCCGTCTGCCGGTGCCCCGGCCAATTTCCTCGCCGTTTTCCCGAAGGACCCGGGCCGTAAAAATCCGGGCATTGGGCGGTCCTTCCTCATTGATGATCTCATAGACCGGTCCGCTGCCGCCGTTTTGCTGCATGGCTTCCTGCAGGCGGCTCTTGGCATCCCGTGTATCGGTCTCAGCCGCCTCAAAATCATTCAGCACCCGGGCGATAAAGGCAAAGGCCGTCTCATACCCCGCATCCCGATAAATGGCCGCGATGACCGCTTCCATGGCATCTGAGAGAATCGACGCCTTTTCCCGGCCGCCCAGCAGTTCCTCACCGTGCCCGAGCCGCAGCCAGTCCCCCAGATGGAGGCGCTTCGCGGCCTTGGCCAGATTCGTCTCACACACAAGCGCGGCACGCCGCCTGGTCAGCTGACCCTCATGAATGCCCGGATACCGTTCATACAGGGCATTGCTCACGCACAGCTGCAGGACGGCATCTCCCAGAAATTCCAGCCGCTGATTGTCCCCGCAGTGATTGTCCATGGCAAAGGACGGATGCGTCAGAGCCATTTCAAGCAGTTCAGGATTGGAGAAGCGGACTTCCATCCGCTTCTCCAGTTTGCTGTACTTGTCCATTTTGTCCGCTCTCAAGCCTGCTTCTCCTTAATGTAGCGAACCATGTCCCCAACCGTCTTTACGAGCTCGATGGCATCGTCCTCAATTTCAATATTGAATTCGCTTTCAATGTCCATCACCAGCATCATGATGGACGCGCTGTCCGCATTCAGATCCTCTTTCAGCCGGCTGTTCTCGGTAATCTCTGCGGGATCCATGCCAAGCTGCTCGGCGACCATTCCCTGCAGTTTCTCAAAAATCATTTTTCTTCCTCCTTGTTCTCTTCCGCTTCTCTGCTTTTCAGTTCGGCAACGCCCTCACGGATCGTCTCCACCACACCGCTGCTGACCAGTTCCCTGGCCTGCCGGATGGCGCAGAACATCGCCCGGGCATCGCTGTTCCCATGGGCCTTGATGACCGCGCCCTCAACGCCCAGCAGCGGAGCGCCGCCGATTTCACTGGTATCAAACGTTTTTTTAATATTCTTAAAGGTCTTTTTGGCCAGAAGTCCGGCAATTTTCCCCGCCAGCGAGCTCATGAGCCCATCCTTGATCAGGTGCAGCAGCAGGGAAATGGTTCCCTCCGTGTTCTTGAGCAGCACGTTCCCGGCAAAGCCGTCTGCTGCCAGCACATCGCAGCTGCCGCTCAGGGCATCCCGCGCTTCCACGTTGCCGGCAAACTCGAACAGGCTGGTCTTTTTCATCAGCTGATAAGCCTCTTTCACCTGTTCATTGCCCTTGGCCTCCTCCACGCCGATATTCAGCAGGCCGACATTGGGCGAGGACACTTTCATCACCCTGTTCATGTAGATGCTGCCCATCATGCCAAACTGCACAATCCATTCCGGCCGGCAGTCGACATTCGCCCCGGAATCCGCCAGCAGCAGCGGGCGGCCAGGCACCGGCACCACCGCGCACAGGGCCGGCCGGTCAATGCCCCGGATCCGCCCAAGCTTGAACATGGCACCGGCCATGAGCGCGCCTGTCGAACCGGCACTGACAAACCCGTCCGCGCCATGATTGCGAACCAGATCCATGCCAAGGACAAAGGAGGACTGTTTCTTTTTCCGAAGCGCCATCACCGGATGCTCCTCCGGGGTAATCACCTCCGGCGCATCCAGGATCTCAATCCGGTCCCGGACTTTTTCATATTCTTCCCTGAGGCTGCTGCCCTCAAGCGCGCCGCGGACCGCGTTTTCCGGTCCTGCCAGAATAATGGTCAGATCACTGAATTCCTTTGCCGCCAGGATGGCTCCATCCGCATTGATCTGCGGAGCCAGATCGCCGCCCATGGCGTCCAGTACTATTTTCATCGTCACTTTCCTCCGACTCTCTGTGAAAACGCATACATCCCGATTCCGGCTGCGATCGCCAGATTCAGCGAATCAATCCGCTGGTTATGCGGAATACGCACCGCCGTCCCCAGTGTGCTGAACCGCGGCGGCAGGCCGGATGCCTCATTGCCGAACACCAGCGCATACCTCCCGGGGACGTCCTGCAGCGCCTCCTCCAGCGTCACCGATCCGTCCAGCATGAACAGGAAAAGCCGCATCTCCGGAAATTCCGAGAGATAGGCCTCCATCCCGTCAAAATGACGGATCTGCAGATCAAAAGCCGCGCCCATGGAGGCACGCACGGTTTTCGGATCATCTGAGTCGACGGCCGGCCGGATAATGGCCACATTCCGGAAACCCATTCCCAGCGCGGTTCTCAGAATCGTTCCCATGTTCCCGGAATCGCTGGGTTCATGCAGCACAATGTGAGGTCCCTCCTCAAACCGGCCTTCCTCTTTCCGGTACACCATGGCGGCGTAGCAGTTTTCCTTCCTTGAAAGCCGCTCAAGGACCCGGTCTGCCGTTTCCACACGGATGTCCTTTTCCCGGCAGGCCTCAAGGAGTGCCTCAACGTCCTCTGTCTGTCGGATCCGCTCCGACACCAGCAGGCGCATGCACCGGTCCGGGCAGGCCCTCAGACACGCTGTCGCCGGAAACAGACCCGGCGCATAGCTGTACGGAAGATCCCGATGATACCCTTCCAGTTTCGGCATTGCGTTCAACCTCTCATTAACCCCTGATTGTGACAAAGTACGCCATCATTTTCTGCTTTTCAGCGCACTTGCATCAGCACTGCGGGATTATAACAAAAAATGCCTCATACTTCAAGTTACTCTGAAGAATCCGACGGAAAGGCGCCAAAGATTCCCGCCCGCAGCTCAGACCGTTTTGGCGGGAACTCCCGGTTTTGCGGTGGCGCATGAAAAACAGGATCACGGCCAGACCGTGATCCTTTCCTGCTGACCTTGTCAGGTAATGATCTCCACACGGCTTCCGCCGCTTTTTTCCTTGGTCACCACAATCTGGCGGTCAATGGCCCGTCTCAGTTCACTCACATGGGAGATGATTCCCACCAGCCGGTTTCCCTCCGTCAGTCCCTGCAGTGCCCGCATCGCCTGCTGCAGCGTATCCTCGTCAAGGGAACCAAAGCCCTCATCCACGAACATGGTGTCCAGCCGGATGCCGCTGGCCGTGTGCTGGATTTCCTCTGAAAGGCCCAGTGCCAGGGAAAGGGAGGCGATAAAGGATTCTCCGCCCGACAGCGTCTTGACGCTTCGTGCCGTGCCATTGTAATGATCCGTTACATCCAGATCCAGACCGCTCATGGAGCGATAATCCTCCGGTGTTTCCCGGCGCACCAGTTCATACTGCCCCGCGGACATCCGCATCAGGTGCACATTGGCCCGCCTCAAAATCCGGTCAAAATACGTCATCTGGACAAACGTCTCCAGCATAATGTGCTGCTTGTGTCCGGAAAGGGTGCCGTTCACCGTGTCCGACAGCGGGGCAATCATGTTCACCTGCTCATCCATGTGCCGCAGCTTGTCCTCGGTCCTGCGAATTTCCTCCCGAAGCGCCTCATTGTGCTGGCGGTCCGCATTCAGTTTTTTCTGCAGTTCCAGCAGCTGCCGGCGCTCCCCGGCGGCTTTCTCCTGTTCCGCCTGCTTCGCCGGCAGATCAATCACCGGCATTTCCGCCAGCTGGCCCTTCAGCGTGCTGATGCCGGCGCACAGCTGCGTCATGGCATCATTCTCTTTCTGATAGGCTTTTTCCGCCTCCTGCCGCCCTTTGCGGATCTGCTCGATGCGGGCATGGATGGCCTTCTTTTCCGTCTCGGCCTCTGCCGCATCCTTAAAGCGCACCTGGGTTCGCAGAAGCTTTCCCTGCTCCTCCGTCTGATTCCGGTCCGTCTCCGCAGCAGCCAGTTCCTGCGTCAGCTGATTGATTCTGGCTGCTGCCGCCTCGGCAGCGCTTTCCATTTTCGGGATTTCCTGAATGAGACGCTGCCTCTCCGCCATGTTTTTCTCTTCCCGGGCAATCTGCTGTTTCAGTTCACGTTCCCGTTGTTCAATGGCCTCCAGTTCTTTCCCGGCCCGGACCGAAATTCCGGTTTCATCCTCTGTCCCAAACAGATTCCGGAGCTGTTCAAGAATCTGCCCGCTGGCCGCCGTCAGCTGGCCTTTGACCGTATGTGCCTCGCTGCTCCTCGCATTGGCCTCTTTCTGCGCATTTTCGCCGTTTTTCTCGGCTCTGTCCACCTGTGCCTCCGTGGGGGCGCCGGCAGACTTTTCCGCCTTCCGGGGATGCACCTGCGACCCACAGACCGGGCAGGGCATCCCGGGCATAAGCTGCTCCGCCATAATCCCGGCCTGCTCTGCGTTAAACTGACGGCGCATTTCCCGGGCCCGGCCCAAAAGCTGCTCCGCTTTCTGCTCGGCCGCCAGATAACTTCGTGCCGTGTCCTCTGCCTTGTTCCGCAGTTTTTCAAGCGCCGAAAAGCTTTCAAGAAAAGCGCTGAGCCGCTTTCCCCGTTCCTTTCCCTGCTCCAGTTCACGCACATATCCGGCACGGTTTTCGCCGGCTGCGGCCAGGGTTTCCAGCATCGCCCGTCCCCGGGTCAACTCCTCCGCCGCTTTGGCCTGACCTGCTTTCGTCTCCTCCAGCTCTTTTTCCGCCTTCTTCACCCGGTTCCGGGCCGCCACATACAGCTTTTTCTTCTGCGCCAGCTGTTCATACAGGGGCATTTCTCCCTCAATCCGGGCACTTTCCTGAATCAGGGGATCCAGATGCTGTTCCTGTTCCCTGGCGGTCTGCATGGCGCGTTCTGCCGCCTCAAGCCGTTCGCTTTGTCCGTCCCTCTGCCCTTCCAGCGCTTTCAGATTCTTTTCCGTCCGGCTCCGCTGCCTGCCCATCTCCACCTCTGCACTGAGGCGGGAAAGAAGCTGGTCTTTTTCAAGTACCCGCTCATCCAGGCCCTTTTCCCGGGCAGTATTCTCTGAAATCAGCCGATCCAGGACCGCGAGCACCTCATCCAGCGTCTTTTTCTGCTCCGCACAGGCCTGAACCTCCGGATAATTGGGGTCATTCATTTCGCACCGGATGCCGGCAAACAGGTGCTGCATCTGGTCCGCCACACCTTTCCTCTGCTGACGCAGGGCATTGGCCTCGCTCCGCAGATGGTCGGAAAACCGCTGAAATTCCTGCGTTTTGAAAATATCCCTGAAAATCCGCTGGCGGTCCTTCGTCTCGGCCAGGAGAAGGCGGAGAAAATCGCCCTGGGCAAGCATGGCAATCTGGGTAAACTGCGCCCGGTCAATGCCCAGGATTTCCCGCACTTTCTGGTCCACCTCCGAGCGCTTTGCCAGGAGTGCCCCATCCGGCAGAATCAGCTGTGCGCCGGCCTTTTCCAGCGTCATCCCGATTCCCCGGTTTCTGGGCCGCTCATATTCCGGATTCCGCCGGATCTGATACCGCTGTTCCCGGTACAGAAACGTCAGTTCCACAAAGGTCGGCGTGTCCGGTCCAGCATACTTGGACCGGAGCATGGACACCTCCCGGCTGCCGCCGCTGGGCTCCCCGTACAGGGCGTAGGTAATGGCATCAAAGATGGTAGTCTTTCCGGCACCGGTATCGCCGGTAATCAGGTAAAGACCGGTCTTTCCAAGCCGATCAAGGTCCAGCGTCATCTCCGACGCATAGGGGCCAAAGGCGGATACGGTCAGCCTGATGGGTCTCATGACTCTCCCTCCCGAATCAACTCAAACACATCCTCCGCGTATTTCCGCTGTGCCTCACTCAGAGGCACGCCGTTCTGGATCTCATACAGTTCATCCAGCAGTTCCAGCCGGGACTTTTCCTGCACCGCTTCATCCGCTAGCAGAACGCTGTTTGTTCTGGTCCTGGTATTGTCATACTCAAGGCGCATGATGTTGGGATAGATGATTCTGAGTTTGGCTAGTGCATCCATGACCTCATTTTCATCCGTCAGGATGACGCGGAGGTAATCCTCCACATTCGTTCCGGCATAATTGTCCCTCATGGTCAGCTCCGCATAGGTTCCCCGGATCTCCCTGAGATCACGCCGGGGGGTGAGCGGAACCTGGCGCACCCCGATCCGGCCTTTTCTCTCAATCTCCACCACCGTCACGGACTTGACCTGATTCCGCTCCGAAAACGAATACTTAAGCGGCGAACCGGCGTACCGGATCGTCTCCCGTCCCACCTGCTGCGGCCCGTGCAGATGTCCGAGGGCGACGTAATCAAAGGGCTCGAATACCTCAAAGTCCACATTGTCCGTCCCGCCCACGGACAGTTCCTCAGATTCACACCGAATGGCACCGGTGACAAACTGGTGCGCAACGAGAATGTTGATCTCCTCCGGATTCACCTTCATTTCCCGGATGCACGCCTCCATGGCCTGGTTATAGTCCGTCACCGATTCATCCAGATAATGCCGGACCTGTACCGGCTTCACAAACGGAAGGAGATAAATCCGGGCCTGTCTTGTCCCCTCTTTCAGGAGAACCGATTTGATATGCCCGTCAAAGATCGGGGACACATACACCCGGCTCTGCTCCATGAGGCGTCCGCCAAAGGCAATCCGCTCCGGCGAATCATGGTTGCCGGAAATCATGAAAACTGCCGGTCCCAGCCGGGCAAGCCGGACCAGAAAACGGTCAAACAGGGCCACCGCCTCGGCAGATGGAACCGTCTTGTCGTAGATATCCCCTGCCAGAAGGACCCCGTCCGGCTGTTCATCTTCAATCACCGACAGAATCCGTGCGAGAATGAATTCCTGATCTTCCAGCATGGAAAACTCATTGACCCGCTTTCCGATATGCAGATCGCCCAAATGAATCAGTTTCATGCCCGTCTCTCCTTCTTTGCCATCTGTCACGGCAGGACCATGTTCAGCTGAGGTCAGTTCTTCTCAGGTCCGTAACCCTCTGCATAGATGGTTTCATCCGCAGACACAAACGCATACACCAGCGGCCGTTTTTCCGGTGCCTTTTCGCCGATACAGACCGCCTCCTGCATGGCCCTGACTGCGGCATCCGCCTGGGACTTGTCCCGCAGATGCAGCGTACAAAGCGGATCCCCTGCATGGACATAATCCCCCAACCGCACCTGCATCACCAGGCCCACGGCCGGATCAATGGCGTCCGCCTTGGTCACTCTTCCCGCGCCGATATGCTGCGCGCAGTAGCCAATCTCCGTCGTATCCATGCTCACGACATAACCATCCCGGGGTGCCGGAACCGGAATCTGAACAGGTGCCTGCGGCAGCAGGGAAACATCCTGGCAGACATCCGCCGACGCGCCCTGGGCACGGAACATCTCCGACAGTTTCCGAAGACCGGCGCCGCTTTGAATGGCCTCCGTCATCTGACGTTTTCCATCCTCAACGGAATCGGCCTTCCCGACCGCCATGAGCATCCGGGCCCCCAGTTCAAGGCTGACCTCGAGCAGATCACCCGCGGCCCGGCCCGAAAGAATGTCCACAGCCTCTTTTACCTCAAGCGCATTTCCCACATGGGTTCCCAGCGGCTGGTCCATCCCGGTGACCAGTGCATATACCGGTTTCCCGGCATGACGGCCAATGGCCACCATGGTTTCCGCCAGTTTGACGGAATCCTCCAGGGTATGCATCAGGGCGCCGCTTCCTGTTTTGACATCCAGCACGATTGCACCGGCCCCGCTGGCCAGCTTCTTTGAAATAATGCTGGAGGCAATCAGCGGCACGCAGCCAACGGTTCCCGTGACATCCCGGATGGCATAGAGACTCTTGTCCGCCGGGCACAGGTTTTTCGTCTGTCCGATGACCGCGCAGCCGATGTCCTTTACCTGCTCAATAAACTGTTCCTCGCTCAGGTCAATCCGGCATCCGGGAACGCTCTCGATCTTGTCCAGTGTCCCGCCCGTATGTCCCAGTCCGCGGCCGGACAGTTTGGCCACATGCGCGCCGCAGGCAGCCACCAGCGGCACTACCACCAGGGTCGTGGTATCGCCCACTCCGCCGGTGGAATGCTTGTCCACACAGACATCATTGATGCCGGAGAGATCCACCTGATCCCCGCTCTTCATCATCTCCATGGTCAGTGTCGTCGTTTCCCTGGCATCCAGTCCCTGAAAACAGATGGCCATGAGAAGAGCTGAAAGCTGATAATCCGGCACGGAACCTGTGGCAGCCCCTTCTGCAAACAGCCGGATTTCCTCATCAGTCAGCGGGAGCCCCTCTTTTTTCTTCAGAATAATATCCACAAAAGCCATGTCATTGCTCTCTTTCTGAGATTTTTCTCATCTGTTCTGTATTTGTCCGGACAGTGCCTGATCCAGTGCACTGTGCCAAATTCTGCATTTTTCACTGTACGGCAGCGTCAGCGCGGGGCTTGTACTAGGGAGGATCAGGACCGGCACCGCCGGCATTTTCCGGCGAAGCAGTGCCCCCGCTTTCTGCCCGTTGCAAAGAACCGTCCCGATTCCACAGGTACGGACAAGCCCGTCGATATCGTTCAGCTCGGGATGGCGGATGGCCGTATCCAGGCTTCCCTCCCGGCTGCACCGGTGACAGACATCCCAAAGCGCCAGATCATGATCCCGGATCAGGTTCAGGCGGCACGCATAGTCGGCGCTGACCGGCTCACCGAAATACTCAAAAAGCATCGGCCAGAACGCATTTCTGGGGTGCGCATAGTATTCCCCGGCCGCAAGGGATGCCGAGCCCGGCATGGAGCCGAGAATCAATACTCTTGAATGGTCCGTCACAACCGGTTCAAAGCTCTGCAGCCGGTCCCCGAAATGGACCTGCACAGGCTCATCTGTCTTTCCCGTCATTCAGGTCTGCTGCCTTTCCGTTTATTCAAGACAGACGATGTCAAATGCGGCGGCCCGTCCCATGCGGTTCATGACGGCCAGGCCGATTCCATTAAGACTCACTGCCTCGCACAGCGCCAGGGTCCGCTTTTCCGTATCCAGTTCACGAAGGGCCGCAAAGAGACGGCTGGCTGCTTCATCCGGATGTTCCGGCACGCCGAGCGAAAGAACCCTGCGTCCGCCGTAATCGTGGTTTTCAAAGCCGAGGATCGCCGGCAGGCCGCCCATTGCCTGCTCGGCATCATACCGCCGGCAGATTTCGGCGATTACCTTTTCCGGGGTTCCCTCAAAGATGATCGTCCTGGCCTGGGGCGCATAGTGCCGGTATTTCATGCCCGGCGAACGAACCCGCTCACCCTCTGCCACCGGCGCCATGATGTGCTCATCCAGGCGGACATCTCCGGCCGCTTCCCGGATCATCTCCGGCGTAATCCCGCCGGGACGAAGGATCACCGGAACGGAAAAGCGCGCATCGATGACGGTCGACTCAAGGCCCACCTCGCACGGCCCGCCGTCCAGGATCACGGGAATCCGGCCATTCATGTCCTCATAGACATGCGCCGCCGTTGTCGGGCTTGGCCGTCCGCTCCGGTTGGCACTGGGCGCCGCAATGGGGCATCTGCTTGACCGAATCAGTTCACGCGCCACCGGATTGGAGGGCATCCGGATGCCCACGGTATCAAGGCCCGCGCTCACCTCATCCGGAATCCGTTCCGATTTGGGAAAAATCAGGGTCATGGGGCCGGGCCAGAAACGCTCCATCAGCTTTTGCGCCATGGCCGGCATTTCGGTGACCAGCGGCTCAATTTCCTCCGCCGCGCTGACATGAACAATCAGCGGATTGTCCCCGGGCCTTCCTTTGGCCCGGAAAATCTCCGCTACCGCCGCCCCGTTCAGGGCATCCGCCCCCAGCCCGTACACCGTCTCGGTTGGAAAAGCAACAAGCTGCCCTTTGGCAATGAGGCAGCCGGCATATTCGATATTTTTATCCGTCGGTTTCAGTACCTGTGTATCCATTTAGTTTGTCTCCGTCTGATTCGATGCCAGTCCCAGCTGGCGCAGCTTTTCCTGACGGTCCGCCAGAATGAGCGGCTCCACCAGTTCATCGATATCCCCGTCCAGGAATGTCGGAAGCGAGTACACGGTTTTCCCGATCCGATGGTCCGTGACGCGTCCTTCATAGAAATTGTACGTCCGGATCCGTTCACTCCGGTCACCGGTTCCCACCTGTGAACGCCGGTCCTCCGCCTCCGCCTCATGCCGGGCCTCCAGTGCCCGTTCATAAAGCCGGGTACGCAGGACGCGCATGGCCTTTTCCTTGTTCTTCAGCTGACTCTTTTCATCCTGACAGGTGACCACCACCCCGGTGGGCAGGTGGGTAATGCGAACCGCGCTGTCTGTCCGGTTGATGTACTGTCCGCCGTGTCCGGATGCCCGGTACGTATCAATCCGCAGGTCATTGGGATCGATTTCAACATCCACATCCTGCGCCTCCGGCATGACCGCGACGGTGGCGGTGGACGTCTGGCGCTTGCCATTACTCTCGGTGACCGGCACGCGCTGCACCCGATGCACGCCGCTCTCATACCGAAGACGGCTGAACACCCCGTCCCCATGGATCTCAAATACTGCTTCCTTGATTCCCCCCAGTTCCGTCGGGGAAACATCGATCATCTCGCAGGTCCACCCGCGCCGCTCCGCATAGCGCATGTACATCCGCTGCAGCTCGGCCGCAAACAGGGCCGCTTCCTCACCGCCCGCGCCGCTTCGGATTTCCATGACCGCGCTTCGCTCGGCATTCGGGTCCGGCGGAATCAGCATAATCCGGATCGACTGCTCCGTCTCCTCAATCTCCGCATTCAGGCGGCTCAGTTCCTCCTGCGCCATCTCCTCCATTCCGGGTTCTGTCAGGAGTTTCCCGGCCTCCTGCCGTTCCTCCTCCATCTCCCCCAGACGATGAATAGCCGCATCCAGCGGCTCCAGGCGTGCATGTTCTTTCACCAGCGCCTGCCACCGTTTCTGGTCTTTGACCACCTCCGGATCTGACAGAAGCATGCCCACTTCCTCAAAACGCGGTCTTACCCAGTCCAGTTTATCAAGCATTCCCTGTTACCCTTTCCTCTGACTGCCTTTTTGTAAACGCGGCTCCGACCACCCGCCAGTGCCCCCCGTAATCGCGCACCCGAAACGGGGTTCCAATGGTTTCTGCCAGCAGATCGCTTACCGCATCCGCCTGCCTGTATCCGATTTCAAACAGAAGGTGCCCGCCCGGTTTCAGGCACTGCGGCGCCTCCCCTGTAATCCGTCGATAAAATGTCAGACCATCTGCGCCGTCAAACAGGGCCATCTCCGGTTCCATTCGGAGTTCCGGTTCCAGTTCTCCCCGTTCCTGTTCGCTGATATAGGGCGGATTCGAAATAATCATATCATATCGTAAATGGCGCACCGGTTCAAGACAGTTTCCCAAAACAAACGAAACGAAAACACCGTTTTTTTTCGCGTTCTCCCTGGCCACGGAAAGGGCCGCCTCCGACAGATCTCCGGCCCAGACCTCCGCGTCCGGCCTGAGCCTGGCAATACTGACGGCCAGTGCCCCGCTTCCGGTCCCCAGGTCAAACACCCTGCCGCCTTTGGGCAGCCGGCGGATGGCCTCCTCACACAGGATTTCCGTATCCGGCCGCGGAATCAGAACATCCCTGGTAACAGAAAAAGGGAAGCCCATAAATTCGGTTTCCCCTTCGATATATTGCAGCGGTTCCCGCTGCAGACGGCGCAAAACCCGTTCCTCAAACCGTGCCCGGTCTGCCTCACTGAGTTCATTTCCCCGGTTCAGCCGGAGCAGAAGACGCGGCATTCCTGTCACGCCTTCAAGCAGCTGTTCCGCATTGAGGGCCGGCTCCGGCACCCCGGCCAAGCTCAGCCGCCTCTGTGCATCTTTCAGTGCCTCGCCGATATTCATGCTGCCTGAGCCTTCTTTGCCATATCCGGCGTCCAGAGATGAACGCCCGCATCCAGCTGCTCCGCATAATGGGCAGGGCCCGCCTTGGCCGCCTTCATGGAGGCGATGGCCACCTCCAGCATCTCCCGGTCCGGTTCACGGGTCGTCAGATACTGCAGCATGAGTCCGGGCCAGCGAAGAATTCGCACGATGAGCGCGTCCCCGGCATGCGCCAGTCCCTTCAGCACCTCGTAAGACACACCGGCAACAATAGGCAGGATCAGCAGGCTCCTGAGAATCCGCTGCAAAAATGTCAGCTTTTCAATTCCAAACGCCAGGAACAGAAGCTGGTCCGCCACGGAACCGATGAGGATGGAGATGAACATCACCAGGAACAGGAACGCCGTGCCGCATCTGGGGTGCAGACGGGAGAACTTCTTCGCATTCTCCGGCGTCAGCTCCTCGCCCGCCTCGTTGCAGTATACCGTTTTATGCTCTGCCCCGTGATACTTGAATACCCGTTTGATATCCGGCACAAATCCGATGACCACCATATACCCGATGAGAATCAGGATACGAACCAGTCCGGCAAAGAGGTTGATCAGGATCCGGTTATCTGTCACGCGGCCGATCAGCATCGCCGCGCCGGAGGGCAGCATGACAAAGAGGAACATACTGAGTGCCACGGCCAGCACGATCGCGACGCCCATGACCACCTTTTCAATATTCGCCCCCAGCTTCTCCGCCAGCCACTTTTCAAATTTGCTGGGTTCCTCCTCAGCAAGTCCAAGCATCTGCGTTCCGCGGTCCAGGGTGTTCATGCCCATTTTCAGCATCAGGACCATGTTCACACAGCCGCGGATAAAGGGGAGACCCATCCACGGATGTTTCTTTGAAATCGGCTCCCGGTGTTCACAGTTGACCATGATCTGTCCGTTTTCACGGCGCACGGCAATGGCGATGCTTTCATCCTGCGGGCTCTGCATCATCACGCCCTCGACCACGGCCTGACCGCCAATGTCCTTATATTCAAATTTTTTCGCACTCATCTCTGTCCGTTCCTTTCTGTCCGGCAGACTATTCATCTGCCTCCAATTCTTCCGCCTGTTTCTCCTGCCGGCGCCTGACGCTGTTCATCAGGAGGGTCAGCAGGACAAATGTCAGGATAAACATCCCAAGAGCCATTGCCAGGGCAAAAAGAATATTCTTCTTTAAGCCAAAAGTCAGAAGACCCGCGCCGGCGCCGGTAAACAGGGAAAACCGGAGATTCCCGCCGCTGCTGGGCGCCGCGTCGGTATCCCAGATGCCGGAATGCACATACGCCGCGATCATCCCAATGGTCAGGACAACCATCACGATGCACTCCCCGGCAATCTGCCTGAAATCCGCCCCCAGCAGAAGCTGAACCACGATTGCCAGAATCAGCAAAATTTCTGCCGCATTCAGCGCTTTATGTTCAATCTGTCCCAGAACCTGCTGCTCCCGTTCATCCAGTACATTCTGCTTCATGTCGATTCCTCCCAGAACAGTTGATCCAATGTCCGGTTCAGTGTTTTGCAGATGGCAATGCAGAGGGAAATAGACGGGTTGAATTTGCCTGCTTCGATCATTCCGATGGTCTGCCGGGTCACGCCAACCGCCTGCGCCAGCTGATCCTGTGAAAGATCCCGCTCCGCACGCGCCGCTTTCATCCTCAGATTTTTTTCGGCCATGTCTTTCCCTCCTCCTCGGTTTATCGGCTTCGGTTCTTTGCCGGATTCCCTTTGCTTTTGCTCCGCCATTATAGGACAGTCGCGTGCATCTGTCAACTATATTTGTCATTTTCTACGATATATTTTTCTTTTTGTACATATTTGCCGTCTTTTTCATCCATTCAGCGCATAAACAAAACCGGTATTTCTACCGGTTTAAATGGACTGGGTAATTCCCTTCGTACAGTTCGTCCCGCACCTCATCAAGCATATTCTCCAGAGAGTACTGTACACCGTACCCAAAATTACTTGCGGAATCCAGCAAATCATCGAATTCATCCTCATGCGCTTCAAAGAATTCCACGTCCGTTTTTGCATAATCAAGGCATTTTTCCGCCGCATTTTCAAGTGCCGTATAGAATGAGTCTCCGAAATCGCCCAGATCCCGGCTCAAATGCGCTGCTTCTCTTGCAAACGCAAGATTCATCAGGGCAATGATCCGTTTGTCCATTGTTCTCCCCAGATAATCTTTCAGCACGGCTTTACATTCTGATAAGGAAAAACTGCGCTTCCAGAATATCAATGCTTTCCCGGGTTTCGTGACAAAAAAGAAAAGAACGACAAACGTCGTTCTCTCTATTCTTCGTTTTTCCGTACGGATTACTTGCCGTAACGCTTCTTGAACCGGTCTACACTCCCGCCGGTGTCAACCAGCTTCTGCTTGCCGGTAAAATAAGGATGGCACTTGGAACAAATTTCAACGCGCAGATCCTTCTTGGTAGAACCGGTCTGGAAGGTATTGCCGCAAACGCAGTTCACGGTCGCCTTCTGATACTTGGGATGAATTCCCTCTTTCATGATTTTCACCTCTCTCGTCGCAATACTATCACATGAAAAACACAACATCGGCGCTTTCTCATGTGCCTGAACGACAGGATGTAGTATATGCCAACCTCTGTGAAAAAGCAAGACCCATTTTTACGATTTTTTGCTCTGAAACAAAGTCAGTTTTGCCAAATCATTCACCCGGCAGCATCCTGTCTGTCCTGGCCTGCGGCTTTTTCCCGGGCCTTACGTCCGTTCCCATTCGCCAAAGAGACAGGCCATGGCGGCAAGCGTGGCGATGGCCGCCGTCTCCGTCCTCAGAATACGGGGCCCCAGGGTAATCACCCGGATATTTCCGAGTTTCCGGAGTTCTTCAATCTCCTCCGGCGTGATTCCTCCCTCCGGACCGATCAGAAGTCCTGCACGCGCTCCTCTGGGAATTCCCTCAAGGGCCTGCAATAATGTGCAGCTGTTTTCCTCTTCCCAGGGGACCAGCACAATGTCCTCCCCGGCCAGCAGCTCCTTTGCTTCCTTCAGCCGGAGCGGCCTGGTGATCTCGGGCACAGCCGTCCGTCCGGACTGCTTAACCGCCTCGCGGGCAATCTTCCGAAGACGCTCTGTCTTTTTCTCGCCCTTCTCACCTCGGTCTGCCTGGACCACTGAGCGGGCAAGCTCGATGGGAACGAACCGGCTGCATCCAAGTTCGACCCCTTTCTGCACGATCCATTCCATCTTGTCCGCTTTGGGAAGGCCCTGATACAGCGTCAGGTGTGTCCGCATTTCAGAGGAGGGCAAAAGCCGCACCAGGCGCAGCGTAACCGCCTGTGCATCCGTGCTGACAATGGATGCCAGTGCCCGAAGCGGCGGTGAAACCGCCTCCACCTCATCTCCGGGCATCAGCCGCAGAACCCGGACGGCATGCACGGCGTCCTCCCGGCTCATTTCAAAGATCTCGCCCTCTTCGCCCTTAAACTCTGCAAAAAAACGATGCATATTACAGCCGGGCTGCCAGGCAGACCCATTCTCCTTTTTCCATTCTGCGGTCAATCTGATATCCGGCCGCTTCAAGCGCATGGCATACATCCGCTTCCCGTTCACGGATAATTCCGGAGCAGATAAATACTCCGCCGGGATTTAAGTGCTTTTTGGCCGGTGCACAGAGGAAACAGATCACATCAGCGATAATGTTGGCTACGATGACATCGGCGGTTTCCTCACTCCGTTCAAGGAGATCCCCGTGTACCACGCGAATCTTGTCGCTCAGATGATTGCGCTCAACATTTTCCGCCGCCACGCGCACCGCGTCCTGATCCAGGTCAATCGCCAGTGCACCGGATGCCCCCAGTTTTACGGCTGCCAGTGCCAGAATGCCGCTGCCGCAGCCCACATCGATGCACGTACAGCCCGGGCGGACATAATGCTCCAGCTGTTCCATGCACATGGAGGTCGTCTCATGCGTTCCGGTTCCAAAGGCCATTCCCGGATCCATTTCAATCACCCGGTCATCCGGTCCGGGCGTATAGTTTTCCCAGGACGGACGGATAACCAGTGTCTTTCCGATACGGGTCGGCTTATAGTACTTTTTCCAGTTCTCCGCCCAGTCCTCATCCTGCACCTGTTCAGACTCAATCCGAAGCGACCCCATGTCAAACCCCATGGAGCCGTTTTTCATCGGGGAGAGCTGTTCGGAAAGTGACGCCCTGATCTCCGCCGGATGCCGGTCAAGGGAGTAATACGCCTCAACCACCACATCCTCCGGGAGATCCGTCAGGACTTTCTCGTCGATCATATCCCACATGCCATCCCGGCGATCACTTGAGAGTACATCATAGCGATCCAGGATCTGCGTTCCCTCAGCACCTGCCTCAAGAAGGGCATTGCTGACAATATCAGCTCCCATCGTCGTGGTATGCACACAGAGTTTTGTCCACTCCATTTCTGATTTCTCCTCCTCAGCGTTCCTTAACAATTCTGTCCGGATTCATATCATCTTTATATCGGCCATGACAAGCCTGTCCCTTGTGCTCCTGGTTCCAGACTGTTCATCCTAACAGGGCGGGCGAATACCTGTCATCACGGCCACCTCGCTCAGCCTCATGACCGGGAATAATACTCCCGTGTGCCGGATCTCCTCCTGACGCAGGTAGATGATAACAGAATTATCCGTGTTCGTAAAGAATTTTGCCTTCATTGCGATCGTGAAAACTTCCTTCATTCTCACACACAATCACACATCATCATCGCCCTATGCGCAGGTACAGTCCTGTATACAGAAAAACAGAAAAGCGAGGAATGCTCGCTTTCCTGTCCTTATTTCTTCGTAAAACGTTCCTTGAAGCGTTCCGTGTTTTCGCGGATATAATCCGTCACCTGGTCAGCGAAGGACTTCCTGCGCTCATATTCCCGTCCATTCAGCGAATCCTCAAATTCACGGAGCAGCTGACGCTGACGGTCATTCAGGTGCTTCGGTACATCAATATGTACGGTAATGAACAGATCGCCGCGGGAATTGCTGCGAAGCTGCTGAATGCCCTGATTCCGGATCCGAATGGTCGTCCCTTCCTGGGTTCCGGCAGGAATGGTATGTTTCGTGGAGCCCTCCAGTGTCGGGACCTCAATTTCACCGCCCAGCGCCGCCTGAGAGAAGGAAATCGGAACATCGCAGTAAAGATCATAGCGGTCACGCTTGAAGATCTTGTGCGGCTTCACGGTGCTGAAGATGTAGAGATCACCGGCGGGACCGCCATTTTTGCCCGGTTCGCCCTCGCCTGGAATCGTCTTGAAGTTCTGTCCGTCATCCACACCGGCCGGCACGTTCAGCGTAACGGTACGGGTCACGCGGATCGTGCCGTTGCCGCCGCATTTCGTGCAGCGTTCCTTGATAATCTTTCCTTTTCCGCCGCAGGACTGGCAGGTGCGCATCGTCTGAACCTGACCAAACGGCGAGTTCATGGTTACCCGCTGCTGACCGGTTCCGCCGCAGGTCGGACAGTTCTGAGGCTGGGTTCCCGGCTTTGCCCCGGTTCCCTTGCAGACATCACAGACCGCATCACGCTGGAACTTGAATTCCTTCCTGCATCCAAACGCCGCTTCCTCAAAGGTCAGCTGCAGATTGTACTGCAGGTCGGCACCGCGCTGCGGGGCATTCTGACGCCTGCCGCGGCTTCCGCCGAAGCCGCCAAAGCCGCCGCCAAACAGGTCTCCCAGAATGTCGTCAAAACCGCCAAAGCCGCTGAAACCGCTGCTGTAACCCTGACTACCACCCATGGGATCCTCGAAGCCGAACTGATCATATCTGGCCCGCTTCTGCGGATCAGACAGAACCTCATATGCCTCATTGACCTCTTTAAAGCGTGCCTCAGCCTGTTTGTCATCCGGATGCAGATCAGGGTGACAGGCCTTTGCCGCCTTTCGGTAAGCTTTCTTTAAATCATCGTCCGAGGCATTTTTCGAGACGCCAAGGACCTCATAATAGTCTCTCTTCTTTGTATCTGCCACAGCAGTCACCGCCTATTCAGTACACACATGCGCCGCCGTCACATCGTGACGACGGCCATGTGTTAAAAAGTTGATTCAGTTTATGGCCATGCCGCCGTTTTCACTCAATCAGTGAACATCATAGTCGGCATCCGAAGCGCCGTCTGCGCTATAGCCTGCGTTCTGTCCGTTGGCATTGGGATCCTGATAAGTGCCGTTCGGATTCGCGCCGCCCTGCTGGGACTGATAGAGCTTTCCGAATACCTCATAGACCTTCTGGCTGAACGAATCCATCGCGCCCTTGATCTGCTGTGCATCGTTGGTCTCGCGAACCTTCTTGAAGGCCTCGATCTCCTGCTCAACCGTCGCCTTGTCCTCGGCAGAGAGCTTGTCGCCATTCTCGCGCAGCTGCTTCTCAATCTCAAAGATCAGGCTGTCTGCACGGTTAATGGTTTCCACTTCTTCCTTGCGCTTCTTGTCCTCCTCAGCATACTGCTCGGCTTCCTTGACGCGCTGGTTGATCTCATCCTCGGAGAGGTTGGTGCTGGAGGTAATGGTTACCTGCTGCTCGTTGCCGGTTCCCAGATCTTTTGCGGAAACGTTCACAATGCCGTTGGCATCGATGTTGAAGGTAACCTCAATCTGCGGCACACCGCGCGGAGCCGGAGCAATGCCGGTCAGCTGGAAGCGGCCCAGCGTCTTGTTGCCGGCAGCCATCTCACGCTCGCCCTGCAGGACGTGTACCTCAACGGAGGTCTGTCCGTCTGCCGCGGTGGAGAAGATCTGGCTCTTCTTGCACGGAATCGTGGTGTTCCGGTCGATCAGGCGGGTAAATACGCCGCCCATGGTCTCAATGCCCAGAGAAAGCGGGGTTACATCCAGCAGCAGAACATCCTTGACGTCGCCCTTCAGAACACCGCCCTGGATAGCTGCACCGACTGCCACGCACTCATCCGGGTTGATGTTGCGGTAAGGCTCCTTGCCAGTCATCTTGCGTACGGCTTCCTGAACGGCCGGGATACGGGTAGAACCGCCGACCAGGATCACGCGGCTGACTTCAGATGCGGTAATGCCGGCATCTCTGAGTGCATTCTGGATCGGTCCAACCGTTGCATCCACCAGATCACGGGTCAGTTCATCGAACTTGGCACGGGTCAGGGTGACATCCAGGTGCTTCGGGCCGGTGGCATCTGCCGTGATGAAGGGCAGGTTGACATTGGTGCTCATTACGCCGGAGAGCTCAATCTTGGCCTTCTCTGCCGCTTCCTTCAGACGCTGGAGCGCCATACGGTCCTGCTTCAGATCAATGCCGTTTTCCTTCTTGAACTCGGCTGCGAGATAATCAATAATCCTCTGGTCAAAGTCATCGCCGCCCAGGTGGGTGTTGCCGTTGGTAGCGAGAACCTCGAAGACGCCGTCGCCAACCTCAAGCAGGGATACATCGAAGGTACCGCCGCCCAGATCGTAAACCAGAATCTTGTGGGACTGTTCCTTGTCCAGGCCGTAGGCCAGAGAAGCCGCGGTCGGCTCGTTGATAATACGCTTGACGTCCAGTCCGGCGATCCGTCCGGCATCCTTGGTGGCCTGACGCTGGGAATCAGAGAAGTAAGCCGGAACCGTGATAACCGCCTCGCTGACGGTCTCGCCCAGATAGGCCTCGGCGTCTGCCTTCAGCTTCATCAGGATCATGGCGCTGATATCCTGCGGCGTATAGTCCTTGCCGTCAATGTTGATGCGGCGGTCGCTGCCCATATCACGCTTGATGGAGATGATGGTGCGGTCCGGATTGGTGACGGCCTGACGCTTTGCCACCTGACCCACAAGACGCTCACCGCTCTTTGTAAAGGCAACGACAGAAGGCGTTGTTCTGGCACCCTCCGCATTAGGGATAACAACCGGCTCACCGTTTTCCATGACAGCCACGCAGCTGTTCGTTGTACCAAGGTCGATACCAATAATCTTGCTCATAATTGTTCTCCTCCTTATGTTCTGCAGTCCGGTCTTTTGACTTGCTGCTCCTGAAATGTTCAAATCTGTCTAACTGCCGCGAACCTGTCCTGAATTATCTGCAAAGGCAGCGGTTCGCTCAATTGGAAGGAATGCTTAATCATTGTTCTGCGGAAAACCGCAGATGTGTATGTAAACGGGATCAGCCCGCTACTACCTTAACCATTGCGTGACGGATGACGTGACTGCCGATTTTGTATCCCTTCTGCAGGACCTGGCAGACCGTTCCCGGCTCACCCTCGTCCTCTGTTCCCTGCATCACCGCATTCATTTCGTTTGCGTCGAACAGTTCACCCTCGGGATTGATGGTCTCAACCCCCAGTTTCGTCAGGATATCCAGCATCTGCCGCAGCACCATCTCGACACCTTCGCGAAGCGGGGACGCCTCCTCTGCCGCGCCGACAGCCCGTTCAAGGTTATCCAGCACCGGCAGGAACGCATTTACCGTATCCCTGCGGCTCTCATCAAGCGCATCTTTCCGGTTGTTCTCCGTCCGCCTTTTATAGTTGGCAAACTCGGCTTTCGATCGCTGAGCCAGATCAAGGTACTCATCCCTTTCCTGCAGTGCTTTTTCAAGCGCCGCCTGAAGTTCCCCGACATCCGGCTCCTTCGTCTCGGTCGACTGTGACTCTCCATTTTCCTCCTGTACAGCTTCCGCGCCGTCCAGTTCCGCCTCTTCCTGCAGAACCTCTTTCTCTTCCTGCTCCATACCCTTCACTCTTTCTTTCCGGGTTCCGCCTGTAAAATGGGGCAAGATGCGGAAGCCCTTTTTCTTTTTCGTTTTATTCATTTCTGCTCATCATCCTGTGAATCAAATAATTCATAGATGGACCGTCCCACCTGATTAAGAACAGAAAGTACCCGGCCATACTGCATTCGTGTCGGTCCGATCAGGCCAATGGTGTTGACCCTTCCGTCCCGCATCCGGTAGCTGGCGGTCACAACAGAACAGTCTTTCAGTTCCTCCATGCCAGTTTCCGGACCAATCCGTACGGTAATCTCCATTTCCCCGTGTGTATTCAGCAGTGAAACCAGCTTGTCCCTCGTTTCAAGAACAGAGAGAAGATTACGGGCTTTTTCCACATCTGAATATTCCGGGAAGGAAAGCAGATTGGATCTTCCTCCGACAACAAGTGATCCTGTGTCCATGTTGTCATCATCCTGAGCAGCAAGGGTTTTCAGAAGCTTGCTCATCTCCTCCGGCTCACCTTCGGCAATCTCCAGCAGTGCCTGCTGCAGCCGGCTCATGGCGCAGCCTGCAAGGCGCTGACTCAGAAACTTGGATACCGTATAGAGAACATCCGGGTCAATTGCCGCCTCCAGTTCCACGGGCGTCTGCGTTACCGCACCGCTCTCGGTCACCAGAATCAGAATCACACGGCGGTCCGCCACCGGCACCAACTGCATATGGGAGAAAATCTGTTCCTCCCGGGGCATCCGGGTCATGACAGCCGCAGTGTAATGTGTCACTCCCGACAGCGCGCGCGCCAGGCGCGTACTGATCTGTTCTATCTGTCTTGAACGCTGGTCAAAACAACTCCGGATATACGCAACATCCTCAAGGCTGAGCGGAATCGGCTGCAGCATCTGATCCACATATAGCCGGTACGCTTTGTTGCTGGGAATCCGTCCGGCCGATGTATGCGGGCTGTCCAGATATCCCAGATCCTCCAGGTCGCTCATCTCATTGCGAATGGTCGCCGAGGAGAGCTTCTGTTCATACTTCCTGGAAATGGTTCTCGATCCGACAGGCAGGGCGGTCAGGATATAGTCATCTATGATCGCCTGAAGAATCCGATATTTGCGATCAAGGATCTCCATCCTGAACTCCTCCTTTTAATAAGGCATTGTACAGCTGATCTCCTTATTTAACCTCACTATGGTCTTTTGCTGGAGCATGGTCAGTGAAGCTTTGAAAGTTCCGTTCCCGTCTCCGGCGGAGACCGCCGTATCTCATCCGAATTGTTAGCACTCGTTTGACCTGAGTGCTAACAAGCGTGCATAATATACCGCGATCCCCTCTGTTTGTCAACAGGGAATTTTGAACTTTTCGCCAAAAATTTGACTTTTCCTGTCTTTTAAAACCGCAATTGTCCACGTTCAGACAGGTCCCCGCCGCTTTCAGTCATCTGAATGTATCTTTCAGCCTTTTTCTTCTTCCTCCATCATGCGAACCAGCCAGGCATTCATGACATCCATGCCCTTCTCTGTTAGGGCCAGCCGCTCTCCAAAATGGTCATTTGCCGCATGCACTTTGCTAAGGCATGGATTTTGCACACTGCGTGACAGGGCCGCATCATCCCGGATCATGGACAGGCGCCGCATCTCCCGGACAGTGTCCGGCCAGATTTCCTCCGGTCTGCGGCCAAAGTCCCGGACAAACCGGTTAAGATCCACTCCCCGGACCATTCGCAGTCCCATCATCATGCGGTCGAACCGACGCTTTTCGGGGCTTCCGTCATCCTCCGGTTCCTCGAACAGTTCCTTCTTATTGATTGCCTGCATCCAGCCTCGCAGATTTGCCGGATGACTGAACCGCCTTCCTCCAAAGTCACTGTGCGCACCCGGCCCCAGACCCAGATAGGGTTCACATTCCCAGTAAACCAGATTATGCCGGCATTCTTTTCCCGGCAGCGCGTAGTTGGATATTTCATAGCGTTCATATCCATTCTGTTTCAGCAATCCGCGCATTTCCTCCTCCATGCGCAGCAAGACCTCTTCCTGCGGCAGCTGGACCTCGCCGGAGAAGACCCGGCGCCCCATCTCTGTTCCTTCCTCCGGAATCAGGCTGTAACAGGAAAGATGTTCCGGCGACATGGTCAGTGCCGTCCCGACGGTTTCCAGAAAACTGCTATCCGTCTGTCCCGGCAGGCCGTACATGATATCCAGGTTCACGTTGGAAAAGCCTGCGCGGCGCAGCATTCGTACCGCCTCTGCCGCCTGTGCCGCCGTATGAATCCGCCCGAGTGTTCGAAGCAGGCAATCTGAAAAGCTCTGCACACCCAGGGAAAAACGGTTGACACCGGCCTTCCGGTATTCCTCAAGGGCCGCCTCCCTCAGAGTTCCCGGATTTCCTTCCATTGTAATTTCGCATGTCGGTGACAGCTCCATGCATTCCCGCAGCACAGACAGGATGCGGGAGATGTCCTTTCCCTCAAGCAGCGAAGGAGTCCCGCCGCCGATATAAACCGTTTCTGCGCGTATTTCCCCGAACCGGGCTGCCTGCATCCGGATTTCCCGGCAGAGCGCATCCACATATCCGGCCATGCTGTCGCCCATGCCGGCCAGTGAATAGAAGTCACAGTACGCACATTTCTGTACGCAGAACGGCACATGAATATAGACAGAACCTTTTTCCATCGTCATCCCTCCGGCACAGCCTCTGTTTTAAAAAGGACGTCATCCCTGGATGACGTCCTTGTCTCTCTGTTCCTGTTTCTTTTACTCATCCATCTTGAGGACGGTCATAAACGCCTCGCTCGGCACCTCGACGCTGCCCAGCTGACGCATGCGCTTCTTGCCTTCCTTCTGCTTTTCAAGGAGTTTGCGCTTTCTTGTAATATCACCGCCATAGCACTTGGCCAGAACATCCTTGCGCATGGCCTTCACCGTCTCACGAGCGATGACTTTCCCGCCGATAGCTGCCTGAATGGGAATCTCAAACAGCTGTCTCGGGATCACATCCTTCAGTTTCTCGGCAATGGAACGGCCCCTGGCATACGCTCTGTCCTTATGCACAATCATGGAAAGTGCATCGCACATATCGCCGTTGAGCAGCATATCCAGTTTGACCAGGTCGCTCTTCCGGTATCCTGTCAGCTCATAGTCATAGCTGGCATAGCCTCTGCTGCGGCTCTTCACCTGATCGAAGAAATCAAAGATGATTTCCGAAAGCGGAATATCGTAATGCAGACAGACATGCTGTCCCTCATAGACCATATCCTTGAATTCTCCGCGTTTTCCCTGGCAGACCTCCATCAGCGCGCCCACATATTCCTGCGGTGTATGGACACTGACGCTGACATACGGTTCTTCCATATAGTCAATGCTGGCCGGACCCGGCAGGTTGCTGGGGTTGTCGACCTCCTCCATCGTTCCATCCGTCTTGTGAACACGATAGATTACGCTGGGCGCTGTGGTGATCAGATCGAGATCAAATTCCCGTTCCAGCCGCTGCTGGATGATTTCCATGTGCAAAAGTCCCAGGAAACCGCAGCGGAAGCCGTATCCCAGAGCCTGACTGGTTTCCGGATCGTAGGTCAGGGACGCATCGTTGAGCTGGAGTTTTTCGAGGGCATCCTTGAGGTTCTCATACTGGGCACCGTCTGCCGGATAAATCCCGCAAAAGACCATGGGCACAACCGCCCGGTAACCGGGCAGCGGCTCCGCCGCCGGGTTGGCATCATCCGTGATGGTATCACCCACCCGGGTATCATGAATGTCCTTGATGGACGCGGCGATATAGCCGACATCCCCTGCCTTCAGCTCCTCCAGCGGTTCATAATCCGGCGATCTGGCGCCGACTTCCACCACCTCAAATCTGGCCCCGGAGTTCATCATCCGGATCGTCATGCCGGCCCGTACCGTCCCGGAAACAATTCGCACAAAGCAGATCGCACCCCGGTAATTGTCATAGAACGAATCGAAAATCAGTGCCTGAAGCGGTGCATCCGGATCTCCCTGCGGCGCCGGCACGGCCCTGACAATCTGCTCAAGGACCTCATCAATGCCGATCCCTGCCTTGGCGGAAATCAGCGGCGCCTCATCTGCCGGAAGCCCGATGACCTCCTCAATCTCGCTTCGCACCTCGTCCGGTCTTGCGCTGGGGAGATCAATCTTGTTGATGACCGGCAGAATCTCCAGATTATGCTCCAGTGCCATATAGACGTTGGCCAGTGTCTGTGCCTCAACGCCCTGTGTGGAATCCACCACAAGCAGTGCGCCCTCACAGGCAGCCAGTGCACGGCTGACCTCATAGGTAAAGTCCACATGGCCGGGGGTGTCAATCAGGTTCAGCACATATTCTTTCCCGTCTCCGGCCTTGTAGAGCATCCGCACAGCCTTGCTTTTAATGGTAATCCCGCGCTCCCGCTCCAGTTCCATGGAGTCAAGAATCTGCTCCACCATTTCCCGTTTCTGATATACCCCGGTCTTTTCCAGCAAACGGTCTGCCAGCGTGGATTTCCCGTGGTCAATATGTGCAATAATACAAAAATTGCGAACTTGGTCCATTTTCTGGTCTGCCAATCAATACGCCTCCTCACAGGCTGATATATGTTTTGCCCGGGTATCCCTTTTCGGCGCCTGACAGGGACTGTCAGGCACCCGGCACAGGCCGGGCTTGTCCGGTTATCTTCCCGCAGCGTCCCGGCTGTCAGCGGGACGCGCGGCGGCTCATCATCCGCCGCCTCAGGCAGCTGCTATACGCTGAAAACCCAGGCTGACATCAAGAGCAGAAAACCGCCCGTCAGCTCACAGATAACCAGAAAGAACTCACTGAACATGAAACGAAGTGACCCCAGGCTGTAAAGTGATTCCAGCCGGTCACTGATAAACAGCAGCATCGCGCCCAGGATGCGCAGGATGCCGCCCACCAGACCGCCGGTGCCCATCCCCATGATGCTGGCCGAATAAGAAACGACATTTGCCACCAGCAGGGCAGGAATAATCCCCAGAACGCCGGACAATACCCGCAGAAACAGCGACTGCTGGCGATTGGGGAGAACCACGACCGTAAACAGCACCAGATGGGTGAGCAGCGTGAAAATCAACATTCCCTGCAGCATCATGTTGTTGGCCCCGCCGCGGCTCTGGTAATGAATGTAATACATCATGGCCGGAATCAGCATGGAGAGGGCCGAAAGAAGGCGGGCTCCGATATACACCTGACGAAGCCGCCCGATCACCGGCTTATAGGAAAGATCAAATGCCGTCGACAGCCAGGACACCCCGAAAAGGAATGCCAGTGAGGCCAGTTCCCAGGTGCCGATCAGTGCACAGCCACAGGCAGAAAGCGCGATGAAAAACAGCTTCAGGGCAAACCGGAGCCGGTCTCCCGCCGTGTCAATGGCAACGAGCCAGCTCATCTGTCTGCCAAAGATCGATTTCAGAGCTGAAAAGCGATCTCCAAGGTGCTCCGCCGTATCATCCAGAAACAGATCCATGTCATCCTCTGACCGGAAATGTCCGAGAAGATGGGAGACCGCATTTCGAAAACTGACCAGAATCAGCCAGATATGCCACCCCGCATGCTGTCGGGCAATCCGGATTCCGGTCAGTCGAAAGAAAGCAGGTACACGGACAACGGCACGGTCCACAAAACCATTAAACTTCTGGTCAATCCACTCACCGGACAGCCGTTTAAGCGGCTCCCCGGAATCGGGAGCGGGCACTGCCTCCTCCGGGCTGTCCTCATCAGGGCCGGCATTTGTCTCATCCAGCTCCTCCTCCGCCAAAGGCGGTTCTGCCGATTCCCCGGACTCGGCCGCCTCACCCGGCTCTGCCTCCGATGGAAGGATGTCCTTTTCCCGGACCGTCTGATTCAGCGGATTTTCATCCGTCTGCTCTCTCTCCGGGCCAGGTTCATCCAGCAGATCATCCTCCGGCACCTCCTCCGGAGGTGCCGCAAAAAGATCCTCATCCTCCCGTTCATCCGGCGGATAGGTGTTTTTCCTTCTTTTGCCGGAAACGGATCGGTTAAGCCTCATCCTTTGCTGCCTTTCGCTCCGGCCGTCACTTTCTGGAGAATGGTGGAATCATAGGCATAAACACTCCGGTTCTTATCGGCAAACGCCTGCATGGCACTCTCAATCAGCCGGTCCACCAGTTCCGGGAAATTGATCCCCGCCGCTTTCCAAAGATAAAAGGCCATGGAGCCCGGAATCGTATTGGGTTCCTCCACATACAGGATGTCATTATGATCCAGAATATAATCAACCCGGACCGTTCCCCTGAAATCCAGAAGCTTGAAAATGTCAACCGTCATCTGCTGAATCCGGTGAGTCAGTCCGGCATCGATCGGTGCAGGCAGCACTCTTGACAGGGACTTCATCCCATGGCTTTGCGGTCCTTTTGCACCGTTGTTGCGAAGATACTTTTCCCAGAAGGTCAGGAACGAGTCATCACTGGCTGAAACCGGCATCTCGCAGACGGATGACTGCACATTCTCGCCATATCCGACAGCCGCGCAGTTAATCTCTACCGGATGCTCAATTCCCACCTCAATCAGGATACGCCGGTCATACGAGGCCGCCAGTGCCAGGGCCTTTTCCAGCTCCTCCCGGTTAACCGCCTTGGACACGCCAATGGAGGATCCCAGAGAAGCCGGTTTGACAAACATCGGATAGCGGATTTCCTGTTCGGCGCGCTCCACAATCTTCAGGCGGTCTTTTTCCAGCTGATCACGGGTGAACCAGATGAAAT
>ODAI011654316.1_pt1 | contig 30583 bp, 22 predicted proteins | sample 1539321 | NCBI WGS metagenome assembly ODAI01 (sample SAMN02144231, study PRJEB22623) | gut metagenome | biome: sheep rumen | host: Ovis aries | place: New Zealand
GGAGCGTATCCCCCGCATGATAGATCCGCACACCGTTTCCTTCAATTATATACTGCAGACAGGGAACCAGCCCCGTTTCGGGATTCCGGTCAATGAACTCATGGGCCGCTGCTATGGCATGGATGGTCACATTCCCAACCGTGCAGCTTTCCCCGTCATTGAGTCCCCACACATTGTCCGCTGTCACCCCGTCCTCAAGCACTTCCCGCTCATGGACTCTCGGATAGATAAACTGTGCGCCCGGACATTGCGCGGCCCAAAGACGCCAGGACGCATGATCCATGTGATCCAGATGGTTGTGTGTTCCCAGAAATGCATCAATGCCCGTCACCTCCTCCGCGGGCACCAGCGGCCTGACCTGCCGTCTGGGGTCCGGTGAGGCATAATAGTCGATGCACAGAACCGTGTCCCCTATCTTCATCAGGAAACCCATCTGTCCCATCCACCACAGGGTCGCACCGCTTTCCGCCGGCCGGTCCATGACACTTTTTATAAACGTGTTCATCCTTTTCCTCCGTTCTGCCGGCCTGACCGGCATTTTTTCCTTTATCAGGGCTTGACTTGTCCGCCTGAATGTCTCAAAATGAATTATAAGAAGACAGGTCCGCCCCGTCAAGCATAACAGACCTGCTTTAAGGCCTCGTCAGGGTGTGGCATTGACCAGATGAACCAGGCATATTCCGCACTGCATTCCCACGTAAACAACCGACTATGACCTCGAACGGAGGGACCCGCCATGTATGATTATTCACACCGCCAGGCACCGGCACAGCTGCACATTCTCAATCCGGACGGAACCCCGGCCATCCTTTCCCCCGTCACTGTCGACCAGACCTCGCATTCCTTCCTGTTTGGCTGCGGCGCGTTTGATGCCGTTGAACTGATGAAAACGCAGGAAGCGGAAAAGCAGGCACTCCTGCGTGAACGCATGGAAAAATGGTTGGGCCTGTTCAATTACGCAACGCTTCCTTTTTACTGGGGACGTTATGAACCCGTCGAGGGACAGACCGCCTACAATGAAACCATGCAGGCAGCCGAATGGCTGCAGAGCCTTGGTGTCCGTGTCAAGGGACATCCGCTTTGCTGGCACACGGTCTGCGCCCCGTGGCTGCTGCAGTTTGACAATCAGGAAATCCTGCACCGTCAGCTCGAACGGATTCATCGGGAGGTGAGCAGTTATCGCGGCGTCATCGACATGTGGGATGTGATCAATGAGGTTGTCATCATGCCGGTATTTGACCGTTACGACAACGCCGTCACCCGGATCTGCCGGGACAGAGGACGCATTTCCCTTGTCAAGAAAGTCTTCGCCGCCGCCCGGGAGAGCAATCCGGATGCCATCCTGCTGATCAATGATTTTAATACCAGTGACGCCTATGAGATTCTGCTTGAGGGACTCCTTGAGGCAGACGTCCCCATCAGCGCCATCGGCATCCAGAGTCACCAGCACCAGGGATACTGGGGTGCCGAAAAGCTGCAGCAGGTCCTTGACCGCTTCTCCCCGCTCGGCCTCCCCATCCACTTTACGGAAAATACCCTGATTTCCGGCGAACTCATGCCCCCGGAAATTGTCGACCTCAACGACTGGCAGGTAGACCTCTGGCCCAGTACCCCGGAGGGTGAAATCCGTCAGGCGCAGGAAATCACGGAAATGTACTCCATTCTTTTTGCCCATCCCCTGGTTGAGGCCATTACGACCTGGGATTTTAACGACGGCTGCTGGCTGGGTGCCCCCTCCGGCTTCGTCCATCAGGACAACAGCGAAAAGCCTTCCTATGCCGCCCTTCACAAACTCATCCACGACACCTGGGAAACCCACACAACCCTCATTACCGATGAAAACGGCGATCTCCGTTTCACCGGTTACCGGGGCGGGTACACGCTGAAGGCGCTTTCCGGCACTGCTTCTTTCCGGCTGGAAGGTCCCATGGATGACATCATCCATCTCTGTCCGTAATCTCTTTCTCCAAACAAAAAACGCCAGCCCGTACAGGGCTGGCATTCTTTTTACATACTGCCGGAATTTCCAGTTCGATCACCCAGAGACCGCTGCATGATGGAACAACATCAAATCATCTTCAGTTCCCATGTTCCATCTTCCAGCTGCCGGAAGGCAACGCGTACGTTCTGATTGCCTTCAAGAACCATCTCTATAACGTACCATTTTGCCCTGACACCGTTTTCCCATCTGTACTGCATCAGCACCGCGCCGCGCAGATCAGCGTTCAGGGAATCCGCCAGCGTCTTCGCTTCTTCGGTCAGCGTGTATCCGGAGGCGGCTGCGGCATCACCAAATCCGGCTTTCATCAGGACAACCAGAAGCTGCTGAATCGGAGGGAGTTTCGCCATCTTTTCCCGCTCGTCTGAATTGAGGTACTTATTGACAGCCGGAATCTTCGCACTGACAGAATCCATTTTGACAATCTCTGTCAGGCCTTCGCCTTTCGGCGTAACATGCACAGCCGGTGCTGAAGCGTTTTCCTCCGGTGCCGGTTCCTCATGTTTGCCGATTCTTGCAGACAGATAGATACCGCCGCCCATGGGAACATCAATATAGTAGACGCCGTCTGCATACTGAAGCGGGATTCGCTCACCAAGTCCGTTATAGGCGCCTTCAATAAAGTATCCGTCCGCTGCATTCACTTTGAGGGTGACACGGTCTCCCTGATAAGCAACGTTGTATCCATCATATTCTGTCGTCCCGCCAGTGGTCAGGGTCGCATTGGCATTGGGTTCAACCTTAATGATGTATCGGATGTTTTCCTCAATTTTCTTTGTCTTCTCTGTCTCCTGAGGCTCTTCGCCTCTTTCTGCTGCGGCAACAACATGCTTCTCATTATCGATCTCAGTCGGAACGATCTGCCATACGGTCAGCGAAAGGTTCTCTTCTGTTACGCTCTTGTTGACCATCACCGCTGCAGTATCACCTGTCACTGTGCCGGTGGCAACAACCTTAACGTTCGTTTCGCTGTTTTCATTCAGAATAACCTTCAGTCCGACGTCCCCGCCGGTAATGTTCCCGTTTTCGAACAATTCGCCCGCAGATGCATCGTTTCCGTCTTTATCTTCAACATGGACCGTTATTTCGCTGCCTTCAGTCGGTACACTGCGGTTATCTTCCATAATGTAGACGCCTGTTCCGGAGGTTTCCGAATAGCTGTCAACCGTCTTGCCGTCTTTCTGAACAGTTACCTCGTTCTCAACCTTGCTTACAGCATTTCCGTCTGCAATGCTGATATTAACGATGCCGCCGCTGCCAGAAAATACATTTATTGCAGCATTGACAGGCGTGAAAGATGAAGTCTCCCCATCTGCCTGTTCCGTTCTTTCCGTTTTGCCTTCCAGCGTAACATCTCCGGTAACGGTAATATCAACCTGACTGTTACCAAGATTCGTGTTGATCGCATAATGGGAGTCGTTTCCTTCTGCGTAAACCGCAACCCCGTCCCCAACTGTAATATCAGCGGAGCTGCCATTTGATGCAGTCGCCCTGACACCGGTAGCACGTTTGTCTGACCGAACTGCAACTGGCCCCGCGACTTCAATTTTGGTTTTTGTGTTTTCTCCGTCTCCATTGACGTTTATGCCGAATACATTTGCATTGGATTCGCCAGAGGACGTGACATTGACATTCCCTTCAACGGATACATCGATTGTGTTTCCATTCGTGTTGAATGTATTTATTCCTGAAACAGGATATCCGCTCTGTTTATCGGTGCCGGTGAATTCGTTGGTAGCAGTAACATTCTTTCCAACAGAGATTTCTGTCGAATTGCCTGAACCACTTTGGGACTCTGCATTTATCCCGTATACCTTTGAATTCAGCTCGTGGAATGGTTCGGACACTGTACCTGAAACCGTTACGCTTCCACCAACGATAATTTCATTTTTACTGTTGTTAGCATAGCTGGTATCCGAATCAATACCTGTTGCAGATGCAGATCCCGGACCATCACTTGATCCATTTACATTCCCTTCGACGGTTATTTTCGTAGTCGCACTCTTAGAGCTTCCGGAATCAGCCAAGATACCATAGGATTCTGTATCATTAACGGTTGATACAGCAGTAGATGCGATATCACCGCCGACAGAAATCTCTGTGGAGGTATCTGTTCCGTTACTTCTTGTATAAATACCTGCCGTGCCGGTTCTCCCGGCAGATTCATCCGATACTGTGATATCTCCGCCAATCGCCACATTGGCAGTGCTGCTGTCACCATTTGTATCGACTTTTACACCAATAGCGTAAACATTATCACTGCCGCTGTCGGAAGCAGAGAGATTTCCACCGACATCAACCGCAGCGGTTCCGCCGTTCTTAGCTTCGACTTCTACTGCTTTTGCGCCACCCCCACCAGCATCCGAATCAGAAACATTTTCAGTAACTGTAAGTTCAGCAGAGGTGTTTTCGCCATCTGCAGAAACCTTTGCAGCTGCATTCGAGTTATTGACTGTCACACTGTTTACGTCTTTTGAAACGGAGGGATTTTGCGCATTCGCTTCAACTTTTACAGGCTGCGTTTCATCTGTGGTCTCGGCAATCCCCCAGGATGGGATGACAATGCAGAGCAGCATTGCGATAACAAGTGCCAGACTGCAGGACTTCCGAATGTTCATCTTTGCGTTTTCCTCCTTATCTATCGTGAACACAATTTTGACATTTCGCGAATAATGGTATTATAGCATTGACAGATTTTCGGATAAAAAAGAAACAAACCAGATAAAAATAATCCATGCATATTGATCTATTTGTGGTATATATTCTGGATATATTTCATAATTCTATCGTGATATTTTATCATTATTGGAGTATAAACTGCACAAATATCGATGCAAATACAGCAGGCATAAGGTCTCAAAAATGCTTCCGGCTCGGCGTGCTGAATGGCTGATTTTCTGAGTCTCCCGTCTTTCAGGCAAGACAGAATGAATAAGCCGCGCCAGGTAATGACCACTCAAAGCTTGAACCTCTGTATTTCCTGCTGCTTTCAGGTAAATCTGAAATTCTCCCTGACCTTCAAAAGCCGCTGCAGATGCAGCGGCTTTGTATGATTGTCTGATCAGTAACCGAGCAGGTTAGGCAGGAAAGCCGTCAGCTGCGGCCATACACTGATGGCGATCAGAACAATCACGTTACAGATGACATACGGGGCAGCGCCCTTGAAAATTTCAATGATGGGCATGCGGTTGATCTTGTTGCACGCATTGAGGCACATGCCAACAGGCGGTGTGACAAGGCCAATGGCAAGGCCGGTAATCATCATGGCGCCAAACTGGAGGGCAGAGAAACCATAATGCTGCATGACGGGCAGCATGATCGGGGTCAGCAGCAGAATCGCCGGGCTGACGTCGATGAACGTTCCGATAATCAGGATCAGCACATCAAACATGAGTGCGATGCCGATTCTTGACACATTCATGCTGAGGAAGAAATTCGCCACGATATCCGGAACTTTCTGAATGGTCAGAATCCAGGTGAAGATCTGGGTGAATCCAATGATGATCATGACGGACGAGGAGGAGATGAGCGTCTTTTTCAGGGCATTCCACACATCTTTCCAGGTTAGTTCCCGGTAAAGGAAGAAGCCGACCAGCATGCTGTACAGCACGGCCACGCCGGCGCTTTCACTCGCCGTGCAGACACCGCCGGAAACGCAGACGATGATGAACACCGGCATGAGCAGCGCCGGAATGCCGGAGAGAATGGCTTTCCAGAAACGCTGGGAGGAAAACGGCACGCGGGCCGGATGCCAGCCGTGTTTGTGGCTGAGCCAGAACACCAGAATCAGCTGTGAGAGACCGATCAGGATGCCCGGGACAGCGCCGGCCATAAACAGGGCACCGATGGATGCACCGGAAACCATGGCATAAACCACCATCGGGGTGGACGGCGGTATGATCATACCCATCGTTGAGGAGGCAACCGTGATGCCCGCCGAGACGTGCTTCGGATACCCTTTTTCCTCCATCGCAGGAATCAGGATGCTGCCAAGAGCCGAGGTATCCGCGACGGAGGATCCGGAGATTCCGCCGAAGATCATGGAGGCAACAATGTTCACCTCACCGAGGCCGCCATGGAAAGGACGCAGGATTTCCATACAGAAATCAATGATCCGCTTGGTGATGCCGCCGGTATTCATCAACTCGCCGGCCAGCATAAACAGCGGCATGGCAATCATCAGTTCGCTGTAGACACCATTCCAGATGCGCTGGGGCATCATGGACAGGAACATGGGCTGTGCGGCCGAAAGATACGTAATACAGGACGCGCCAATCGCGAAGGCCAGAGGCACTCCGATGGCTGCGAACACGATCAGACCGATCAAAAGAAATACTATTGCCATAAAGCAGTGTTCTCCTCCTTTCGCTTATTTATCCGACACCAGATCATTCTTCACCTCAAAGGCCGAAAGAGGTGCACGGACCGTTTCGACTGCCTTCACAATGATGCACACCGCACAGATGATGCCGCATACCGGCATGATTCCGTACATGTAAAGCATGGGAATTTCCATGCCCTGGCTGATCTGTTTGCCCATTTTCATCGCATACTGCCAGGAATAGTAGACAAAGAGACAGTCAACCACCATCATGATGGCATAGTTGATCAGCGTAACCCAGCGCTTGACGGAGGGCTTGAAATGATCGTAGAGCATGTTAATGCTGACATGCTCCCCGCGCAGCACGTTGAGTCCCAGTGCCCAGAAGGTGGTAAAGGCAAATAATGTAACATTAAACTCAGAGAGTTCTTTCCAGCTCAGGGAAAAACAGTACCGCATGATTACCGTGAAAATGACAAGGACGGCCAGCAGACCCATCGCCGCCGCACCAATGCCAAAGTAGATTTTCTCAATCACGGAACCGACTTTTTTCACAATGGTTCCCCCTTTTCAAACTTAAAAACGGACCGAGGCCGAAGCCCCGACCCGTTTCAGATCACTTTGGAAAGCTTATTTGGCTGCCGCAACAATTGCCAGCATCTCATCCAGCTCTTCCTGTGTGCAGATGCCCTCTTTGACGACCTGCTCATAGACGACCTGGCATGCATCCTGGAAGGCCTTGAGTTCTTCTTCAGTCGGCACATAGACCTCAGCACCGCTGTCGATGATGACCTGCTTGGCTGCTTCGCTGTTCTGATCGATCAGCTCATCGTTATAGGCGCCCATCTCGGTTGCGCACTCGCTGATGATGGTGCGGAACTCCTCAGGAAGTCCGTTCCACCAGGCAGCATTGACATAGAACGGGTCCGGATGGAACTGATAGTTCACCTGGGTGAAGTACTTCTGAACCTCGTAGAACTTCATGCCCTCAACATTGACCCACGGATTCTCCTGACCATCGGCGATACCGGTCTTGAGGCCCATGTACAGGTCCGCATAGGGAACGGTGGTCGTGGTGGCGCCCAGGGCGATGAAGGTCATGTCGATCGTCTTCATGCCGTTGGTGCGCATCTTCAGTCCGACCAGGTCGGCGGGCTTGGTGATCGGGTGCTTGTTGTTGGAGAACTGACGATAGCCGCCGGCATCGCACAGATTGATGATCACCGTTCCGGTGGTCTCCTCCGCTTCAGCGCAGACCTTCTTGGCCAGATCGCTCTGCAGAAGAGCGGTAACCTGTGCACGGGTCTGCGTGAGGAACGGCAAGGTGAACATCAGAAGACGGGGGCTGAAATCGAACTGGCCGCCGCGCATGCCCTGGATGACGCCGCCGACAACCTGCTCAAGCATTTCCTTCTCCGTTCCGAGCTGGCCATTGCCAAACACGGTAACCTTGACATGACCGTTGGTCTTCTCCGCCACATCCGCGGCAAACTTGTCCATGGAAACATCACGCGGATTTCCCTTGGGCTGCGCATGGGCAACCGTCATCTCAAAATTGCCAAGGGATGCATACGGATCCTCTGCCATGGCAACCGCACAGGCCAGAAGCATCATCGCCGCCAGAACAACAGCTAACAGTTTCTTCATGTATGAATTCCTCCTCATATTTTGCACGGTTCTGCCGTGCTTCTTGTATACATGATATCATGAAGCATTCCGTCCTTTCAAGCCCCTTTTCCATCATTTCCTGAAAAAATTTCTTTCTCGCCAAAGAGAGCAGTGCCTGCACTGTTTTCCCGCCATGCTTTTCAAAAGCAGAATGTTCACCGGCAGGGGATTTCCCTGTTCTGTTCCCCCGGCAAATTTCGACTGCTTGTATACAAGATATTGACATTCCGTCCGCTTTCTCTTATGATAAATCCAGACATTCAGCAGACAGAGCGTTTTCCTCTGTCTGCGACAGACAATCATGCGCCATACCCGCTGCACCGGCCCGGGCCTGTGCCGCTCTGCATCAATTGTCTGAAATTCCGGAATAAAGCCAACGTCCTGAAGTGAGGTGGTTTTTATGGCAGCTGAAGTCCTGCTGGATCATGAACAGCAGTACAAGATGCTGGAAGCGGAAATTCTCCGGTTTGTCCATAAACCGGGGGATATCATCAGTGAAAGCTCGCTCTGTCAGCGTTTCGGGCTGTCCAGAACGCCTGCCCGAAGTCTTCTTCAGCGCCTGCAGTCAAACGGTCTCATCCGGATTGAGCCAAAACGCGGGAGCATCGTCACCAAACTGAACCTGAACGTCATCAATCAGCTCATCTATGAACGATTTGCGGTTGAGACCATGGTTTTGCGGGATTACATTGCTGCCTGCAACCCGGCGGATGTTGAACGGGTCCGCTTTCTGTTTTATCAGCTGAAGGACGTTGCCGCACCGTATTTTGATGACCGCAAGGCCTTTGACACCTCCCGTTTTCTCACCGTCGATCTGAGCATGCACAGTGAATGGTTCCGGCGAATGAACTTTGACTATCTCTGGCAGCGACTCAGCAGTCCGCAGTCCAGTTACACCCGGTTCTGCATGCTGGATATTCTAAGTGGCAACAACGTACCGGATGTCCTTGAGGAGCACGGGCAGCTCCTCCACCTGATCGAGAGTGGAAATGCCACGGACCTTGAGCCGCTCCTGCACCGGCATCTGTACGGCGGCATCCGGCGCATCGGTTCCCGGATCTATACCACCTATGTCGACTATTTTGAACCGTTCGGAGGCGATGAACGTGCAGCGTTCAAAGAAACATAAACCCGGCGCCGTTCTGCTTGGAACATTCCCGGTGGCCAAATACCTGGGCCTGCTGCTGATTTCCCTGAACATTGGCCAGCTGCCCCGACAAACCTGGATTCTGCCCGGCATGACCGCCTCAAGGCTCTTTTTCACCCTCTGGATTGCTCTTTTTCTGGGTCTTTCCCTGCTGGCGGATCGGCGAGCCCGAATCGAGCAGAAAAACGATCAGGTCAGAGGCGGGAAAGTACTGAATTTCCTTTCCTTCCTGGCCCTTGCCGTCCCCGGACTTCTTCTGGTTGACGCTCTCGCCATCCTCCACATTTACCTGAGCTGGTATAAAGCCGGCGCCGTTTTGCTCCAGCCTGCCCTGCCCCAGACCGCCTGCATGGCCGCCGGCTGCGTCCTGTGGATCTACGCACAGGCCCTTCCCGCTCTTCCCTTTGGCAGCATCTGGGGAATCCGGACGGCCAAGGCCCTGGCCTCCCCGGCCGCCTGGTCCGAAACGCATCGGCGGGCACGCCCGCTTTTCCGGATTCTTTCCCTCATTGCCTTTGCAGCAGGTATTCTGCTTCTTCTCTGATTTCTACGCACCAAATCCGAATGCCAAAACCAGAGAGGCAATACACTATTCGGTTCCATTTGTTTATTCCAGGCTCCATTTAGTTTCCCCAGAGACTATTCTGATCCTATTTTGAACTTCCACCTGATACATGAAGAATGCGGATGGCTCATCTTTATTAACTGATGGCAAAACAAAAACGGCGTGACCAAGTCACGCCGTTTGATTTTATTCCATTTTACGTTGGTTTGAACCTGACACTGTCAAAGTCCACCGGAATAGCCTCTGGTTTTCATTATCTGTCCTCGCGGAAATAGCTCTGTCCCAGACTGGCCGGAGGCTGATTTTCCCGTTTGTTCCGGATACTGGTGATGATCAGAACCAGGATCGTCACCACGTAGGGCAGCATTCTCAGCAGGGGTTTCATCGCCATCGTCACGGTGATGCCGGGGATGTTTGTAATAAAGCTTGAGCAGGAAAACAGGAAGCCGAAGACCGTAGACCCGATGATGGTCATCGGCGGACGCCACAGGGCAAAGATGACCAGCGCAATGCTCAGCCATCCAAGTGCCTCAATGCTCAGGTACGCTTCCTGCGAGGCCATATAGTCAACGATGTAGTAGAATCCGCCCATCCCGGCGATCCCGCTGCCGATGCATGTGGCCAGGTACTTGTACCGGATGACATTGATCCCCACAGCATCCGCAGTTGCCGGAGCTTCCCCCACTGCCCGCAGGTTAAGCCCGACACGGGTCCTTGTCAGCACATAGCCTGCAATCAATGCAATGGCAATGGCCAGGAAAAAGAGAATGCCCAGTGTCTGCAGACTGTCCTGCCGCGCGGCAAAGGGCCAGCGGTAATATTCCTTGGGTCCCACCAGATAAACTGTTGCATCCAGTTTAATCATGATGACTTTCATCAGGCCGACGCCGAAGGTGGTCAGGGCCAGTCCGGTCACGTTCTGGTTCGCCCGCAGGCTGACCGTCAGAAACGAATAGATCAGACCGCACAGCACGGAAAACAGCACCGTTCCCAGCATGCCCAGAAGCACGATCGCAAAGGGCGGCAGTCCGCTTTTCCCGATCATGTTCAGAATCAGGCAGCCGCCGGCGCCGCCCATACACATGACCCCGGGAATGCCCAGATTCAGATGACCGGCTTTCTCCGTCAGAATTTCACCGGTAGAGCCGTAAATGAAGGTGGCTCCGAACGCCACAGAGTCGATCAGAAAATTCAGCCAGATATTCATTTGACCGCCTCCTTTTCCTTCCGGATGAACTGAATCCGATAGTTCACGAAAAACTCACTGCCAATGATAAAGAACAGGATGATGCCCACAATGACGTTGGGCAGGGCGCCGGATACGTCAAAATCCTGGCTGATCTGCGCCGCGCCCTGATTCAGCAGCTGAATCAGGCCGGAGGTCAGGATCATCATCAGGGGATTGAAGTTGGCCATCCAGCTGACCATAATCGCGGTAAAGCCCTGTCCGCCCACGGACTGCGCGCTGACCGAAAGATCCAGTCCGGCGCCGATCAGGTAGCCGGCCAGTCCGCACAGCGCGCCGCTCAGGAGCATGGTCCGGATAATGACCTTTTTATCATTCATTCCCACATACCGGGCCGTTCTCACGCTTTCGCCCACCACGCTAATCTCATACCCGTGTTTCGTGTAGTTCAGGTAGATATAGAGAAACACCGTCAGGGCCAGCACGATCAGGATAATCAGCAGATAACTGTTGTTTCCCACTGTCGGCAGTTTTCCGGTTTTCATCTGCGGCAGAACACCGGAGCCGCTGGTGACCCACACTTCCAGAAAAAAGCCTACCAGATAAATCGCCACATAGTTCATCATCAGCGTAAACAGGGTTTCATTGGTCCCCCATTGGGCCCGGCAGACCGCAGGAAGCAGTCCCCACAGCGCACCTGCCAGCAGGGACGCCAGGAGCATTAGAGTCAGCAGCAGCGGTTCCGGAATGGTTCCCCCGAGATAAAAATCCACGGCAATGCATGCCAGAACACCCACCAGCGTCTGGCCCTCTCCGCCCGTATTCCAGAAATGCATCCGGAATGCCGGCGTCAGTGCCAGGGCGATACACTGGAGAATCGCAATGTTTTTCAGAAATTTCCAGAATTTCCGCTGAGTCCCGAACGCGCCCTTGATAAACGCATAGTAAAAATCCCCGATCCGCTCCGGACGCTGCTGCAGTTTCTCAATCAGAAGAAACGCCACGACACCGCAGACCAGCATGCCCAGCACGAAGGCAAGTCCCCGGATTCCCCAGGCCTGCCACCAGGGAATGCCATGACGCCTGCTGAGATGGAAAAGCGGTTCCCTTTCCCCGGCACGTTTATCACTCATTCGCCGCATCCTCCTCCCGACGATCTGATTTGGTCATGAGCAGACCGATTTCCTCTTTGGTAGCCGTCCTGGCATCGACTATTCCCGTCACTTTTCCGCCGTTCATGACCAGAATCCGGTCGCAGAGCGCCAAAAGGACATCCAGATCCTCGCCCACGAAAATCACGGCAACGCCCTGTTCTTTCTGGCGGTTCAGCAGATTGTAGATCGCATAGGAGCTGTTTATGTCCAGCCCTCGGACCGGATAGGCGGCCATCAGGACTTTGGGCGTAAAGGCAATTTCACGTCCGACCAGGACTTTCTGCACATTTCCGCCGCTCAGCTTTCTCACCGGTGTGGTCAGACTGGGCGTGGAGATTTCTAGGTCACGGACAATTTCCTCTGCCTGCCGCCTGGGATGTTTTCGGTTCAGCATGCCCGCGCTTCCCTTGCGATAGCTGCGCAGCATCATGTTGTCCGTAATGTTCATGCTGGCCACAAGTCCCATCCCCAGGCGGTCCTCCGGAACAAACGACAGATGGATGCCCAGCTGCCGGATCTCCAGCGGATTTTTGTTCCGCAGGTCCATGACCTCATCTTCCTTGAACAGCACATCCCCGCTTTCCACCCATTTCCGGATTTGGCGCCGCTTCATTCCCTCAAAGCTGACCTCATTTCCTTTCCTGTCGTGGAACGCATGTGCTTTTCCCAGTTCCCTCACCTGCTTCAGGCTTTTGTGGAAGAACGTCACTGGCTTGTCCTTTTTAGGATTGTGGAAAATGATCTCCCCGCTAGCCGGTTTCTGCAGACCCGCAATGGTATCAAGCAGTTCTCGCTGTCCGCTGCCTGCGATTCCCGCAATTCCCAGGATTTCCCCGCCATTGGCCGTAAAGGTGATATCCCCGAGTACTTGCAGCCCCTCCGCGCTGACCAGGTTCAGGCCCTGCACAATCAGCCGGGGCTGGGGATTGACCGGATCCGAGCGGCTGATATTCAGGTCGATCTTTTTCCCGACCATCAGCTCCGTCAGCTCGGCCTCACTGGTCTCGGCGGTGTTCACCGTGGCGACGTGTTCCCCTTTGCGCAGAATCGCCACCCGGTCACTGACCTCAAGAACCTCATTAAGTTTGTGGGTGATGATGAGAATGGATTTCCCGTCATCCCTCATCCGGCGCAGCACACTGAACAGGCGGGTAATTTCCTGGGGCGTCAATACCGCCGTCGGCTCATCCAGAATCAGAATATCCGCGCCGCGGTACAGGACCTTGAGAATTTCCACTGTCTGTTTTTCCGAAACAGACATGTCGTAGATTTTTTTGGTCGGATCCAGGTGAAAGCCGTACTTTTGCGAAATCTCCGCCACCCGGGCGTTCACCTTTTTCAGGTTATATTCGCCCTTTTCCTCAATCCCCAGCACAATATTTTCTGCTGCGGTAAACAGATCCACCAGTTTGAAATGCTGGTGAATCATTCCGATTTTATGTTCAAACGCATCCTTAGGAGAACGGATCACCACCTCTTTCCCGTCAATCAGGATATGCCCCTCATCCGGAAAATAGATCCCCGCAATCATGTTCATCAGCGTCGTCTTCCCGCATCCGTTCTCCCCCAACACGGCCAGGATTTCGCCGCGGTAGACATCCAGATCCACATGGTCATTGGCCAGGATCGGACCGAACCGCTTGGCGATCCCCCGCATCTGCATTGCCAGCTGTTTTTCCAAGTTTCCGTCCCCCATCCGTCAGTTCTTTTTCATCTGTCAGTGATACAGCTGCACCCGATTCCTCGCTTTCATCCCGGTCCCGTCAGTCGTCATCGGAAAAAAGCGAAGAATCGGAAAAAGGAACGGACTGCCATCCCGGGCAACCAGGGTGACAGTCCTTTTTCTTCTTTCCAATCAGAATTTGGTATTCAGCCGCTCAATGCCATCAATTTCAAGGCTGAAATACGGCGCGCTGCGGAATTCGGACTCATGGAAGTAGCCATCATAGACGACCTTGTCCTTTTCCGGATTGTACGCATCATCGGTGGGTGCCCAGTCCTCGGCTACCGGCGCGCCGGCGACCGTGATGAAGCCCTCCGTGGCGGTATCAAACACGTGACGCGTTCCGGCCTCCAGCTCAGCCTTTACCTGGTCAAGCGTTTCCTGCGTGCCCTTGGCCGCAACCGCATCGTTCAGATCGGCGACCATCACCGCTTCATTGGCCATATTGCCGACCCAGTCTTTGTCAACCGGCTCACCGGCAATAACCTGACCAATCAGGTATTCAAAGTACGGCTTCCAGTTAATCCGGCTGTAAACCAGATAGGTATTCGGGCAGGCTTCCTTGGTGGAAATATTATAGCAGACATTCGGCACACCGGCATTTTCACAGGCCGTGGGTGCACCCATGGAGTCGGCATGCTGGGAAATCAGATCGCAGCCCAGTGCAATCAGTGCCTCGGCCGCCGCCTTCTCTTCCTTTTCATCATACCAGGAACCGGTGAACTGTACTTTCATCTGTACATCGGGGCACACGCTCTTGGCCCCCAGATAGAAGCTGGTGTAACCGGAAACCACCTCTGCATAGGTGTAGGCACCGACATAACCCATCAGGGGCACATCGCCCTTCAGTTTTCCGGCTTCCTTCAGCTCGTTCAGCTTCAGTCCGGCAGCAACGCCGGCCAGGTAGCGGCCCTCGTAAATCGTGGCAAAGGCATTGGCCACATTCGGGAATTCCTTCAGATGTGCCAGATCGCCGGTCGCATGGACGAACTGTACACCGGGATTGGCGGCCACAACGTCATCCGTGTAGAACTGATGACCATAGCTGTCAAAGAAGATAATGTTGCATCCCTCATCCACCGCGTCAAGCGCCGTCTCCGCGCATGCGCTGGATTCAGGCTGATTGCGATAGAACTGAAGCTGGTCCTCCTCAAGGCCCATGGCGGCAATTGCCTCCCGGGCGCCGTTCATGAAATTCAGGTCGTACGTTGAGTTTTCATCGTGCAGCAGAATGACACCAAGCTTGATGTCTTCCTTGGCAATCCCATCCGCCATGACCGCTGCGGCCATCAGGGAAAGTACCAGAACCATAACCAGAGCAACAATTTTTTTCATGTTGTTGTCCCCCATCATTTCTTTATGGATAAAGGCCTTTTGGAGACCTGAACCATCTTTTTTGTTCACTGGCAGCATTATCGCTGTCCTTTCACGAACAGCATTGGCACAAATCAGGCATTCCAGATCTTCCCCTGTCGGGGATTTGCGGAGAAAACGCGCACGTTTCTCGTTTGTGGCTATGAATTATAATTCTTATTTCCGTATGTTTCAAGCCTTATTCCTAATAATATATCATATTTTGGTATTTATTTGAGAATATCCGGATTTTATTGTTCGGTTTTACCCAAACAACGAAACCATTCCTGCTTTTTCAAGCAAGGCAGACAAAGCATTTTCAGGGCTGCGCCGCCTCTCCCCCGGTCAGGCCCGAACGATTCAGGCGGTCATTCATAAAAAACCACCCTGTCCGTTTAAGGAAGGGTGGTTATAGTCAGATTTCCGGGGACACTCAGTCATAATAATGGGGACTGACGTCACCCGGAATCAGGCACTGATACGTTTCCCCGTTCAGACGCCGGGTAAGCTCTGCACGGGCCTTTGTCAGCAGTTCCGGCTGTTTGAGCAGCGTCAGCCCGGTATACGCCAGAACCTCCCCCGCTTTCAGCATTCCCTTCATGGCGATATCCGAAATCCCCTGCGCAACCCACTGCCAGCTGTGCGCACCGGCGCCGTACGCATAACAGTTGAGGTTAGCCGTACAGGTCGGAGTAACCCAGCTGACATCCCCGACATCCGTGCTGCCCATCTCACAGACATCCGAATGAACGGTTTCAACGTAGACATCACAGAGTTCACTGCTGCGAATGTTCTGCCGGAGCCGCTCCGGGTCCCGGCACGCTTTGGGCATAGCCGACAGCTGATCCTCCACGGGAACCGTTTCCTTGAACCTGGTTGCATAGCGGCGCTCCTCCTCGGTATAGGCGGGAACACCGGCTTTGGCAAAGGCCGCATCCAGCACCTCTTCAAGGGTGAAATTGGGAATCGTGTTGCTCAGGCCCTCGTCAAAAATCACCTCAAGGCTGGTCTCGGTCATCAGGGCGGCGCCTCTGGCGATGTTCTTGACCCGCTCATAGAGCCGTTCACACTTGGGATTGGTGGTGGAGCGGACCAGATACCTGGATTCGGCATAGGCCTGAACCACATTGGGGGATCTGCCGCCCGGATTGGAAATGGCATAGTGTACCCGATCCGAATCTTCCATATGCTCCCGCAGATAGTTGACCCCCACATTCATCAGCTCCACCGCATCCAGCGCACTGCGGCCCAGGTGCGGTGCACTGGCAGCATGTGAGGCTACCCCGGTAAAGCGGAAATAGCACTGAATGCAGCTCTGGGAGCTTCCGGTGGCAATCATGTTGAAGTTGGAAGGATGCCAGGTCAGCGCCGCGTCACAGTCATCAAACACCCCGTCCCTGGCCATATACGCCTTGCCGGACCCACTTTCCTCCGCCGGGCAGCCGTAAATGCGGATGGTTCCCTCAAGTCCCTCCGCCTGCATGAGATCCCGAAGGAGGAGCGCCCCGGCGATTGCGCCGGTCCCCAGCAGGTGATGGCCGCAGCCCTGTCCCATGGCCTGCCCCGGAATCGGTTCCGGACTGGCCTCATCGGCCCGCTGCGAAAGGCCGTACAGGGCATCAAATTCGCCAAGAAATGCCAGAACCGGATGACCACTGCCCCACTCGGCCACATACCCCGTCCGGGTACTGGCCACATTTTCCGTCACCGCAAAGCCCATTTTGCGTAAATACTCCACCTGTACCTGACTGCTGACCTGTTCACGGAAACCGGGCTCCGGATTCTCCCAGACTTTTCTGGCAAGGGCGATCAGATCATTCTCATAGCGTTCAAAAACCGGATTCAGCATACTCTTTCTCCTTATCGAGTCGTAGTTAGTCTTTCGGCACCGCATCTATATCGGTGCTCATTTTTTGCAAACTGCCGCTATGCAGCAGGCCCTCTCAGACAGCAAGGGGGTGTTGTCCCTTTGCAAAAGGCCTTCCCTCCCGGGAAGGCCCCATTTTTTCAGCCGTTTTGATTTACGTGATGGCACGCCACCTGATGTGAACCGAACTGCTGCATTTTCGGCATCCTGCGGCAGGCCTCATCTGCCAGCGGGCAGCGGGTGCTGAACGGACAGCCGGCCGGCGGATTCAGCGGTGAAGGGATTTCCCCTTCCAGAATGATCCGTTTCCGGCTCTTTCCCACATCCGGATCCGAAATGGGAATGGCGCTGAGCAGGGCTTTGGTATAGGGATGCAGCGGATGGAAATACACCTCGCTGCTGTCCCCCACCTCCACCAGATGCCCAAGGTACATAACGCCGATCCGGTCTGAAATGTGCTTGACCATGCCGATGTCATGGGCAATGAACAGATAGGCAATGTTCCGTTCTTTCTGAATCTGTTTGAGCAGGTTGATGATCTGCGCCTGAATGGAGACATCCAGTGCGGAGATCGGTTCATCACAGATGATGAAGCGCGGGTTCACCGCCAGCGTCCGGGCAATGGAAATGCGCTGCCGCTGGCCGCCGGAGAATTCGTGGGGATACCGGCGGATATGGTCCGGTTTCAGTCCCACCGTGCGCAGGAGTTCGGTCACCCGTTCCTCCCGTGCACCGGCGGAGTGGTACAGGCCGTGAATCACCATAGGCTCGCTCAGAATCTCGCCAATGGTCATCCGGGGATTGAGCGAGGCGTAGGGATCCTGGAAGATCATCTGCACCTCCCGCCGGAAATCATGCAGGCTGCGCCCGTGCAGATGTGTCACATCCTGTCCGTTGATGCGGATATCCCCGGATCTGGGTTTGTTGATGCCCACAATGGCCCGGCCCAGGGAGGACTTGCCGCACCCGGATTCGCCGACCAGGCCAAAGGTTTCGCCGGCTTCAATGGTGAAGGAGACATCGTTGACCGCATGGACCAGCTGTTTGGGCGAAAAGACGCCCTTGGTGACATCATAGATCACATCAAGGTGAGAAATCTCTACATAATGGCCGCCGTTCATGCTCTCCCTCCTTCCCGGTTTTTCTCTGCCGCTGTCTGCGCCACGGCCTGCCGCCTCAGGACCTCATTGCACCAGCAGCTGCTGCTGTGCGTGTCAGAAAGATGAGTAATGTCCGGCATGCGGACCTTGCAGATCTTCATTGCCTGCTCGCACCGGTCCACAAACGGACAGCCCATGGGCGGTTTCAGCAGGTCCGGCGGCGAGCCCGGAATGGGCACCAGATCCTTTTCCTCCGCCTCCGGATTGTTAATGCAGGACAGAAGGCCGCGGGTATAGGGATGATTGGGAGAATAGAAGATTTCGCGGTCCGTCCCCGCCTCCATGATCTTGCCGCCGTACATGATCAGGATACGGTCACACAGGCACGCCACCACCCCCAGGTCATGGGTAATCATGATGGTGGAGGTGCCGCTCTTGCGGGTCAGATCCCGGATCAGCTCAAGGATCTGGGCCTGAATGGTCACATCCAGGGCCGTGGTCGGTTCATCCGCGATCAGGAGTTTGGGATTGTTGGCCAGCGCGATGGCAATGATGATCCGCTGCCGCATGCCGCCGGAAAACTGATGCGGGTACTGGTGAATCCGCTTTTCCGGGGACGGAATGCCCACCTGCACCATGAGTTCCAGTGCCCGTTCATGGGCCTGCGCCCGGGTCATGGACGTGTGATTGAGCAGCGGCTCCATGATCTGCCGCTCGATGGTCTGCAGGGGATTGAGAAACGTCATGGGGTCCTGGAAAACCATGGCCATTTTGTTTCCGCGGATGTGGTTCATGTGATGCAGGTACGCCTTCTCACTCGGGAACGCCCCGCGGCTGATGTCATCGCCGTCAAAGGTAATCTTCCCCCCGCTAATCCGGCCATTTGCGGCCAGCAGGCCCATGATGGCGTACATGGAAACCGATTTGCCGGAGCCTGATTCACCGACAATTCCCAGAATCTCTCCGGGTTTCAGCGAAAAGCTGATGTCGCGCACGGCATGAACGAGGCCCTGGTCTGTTTCAAAATCGACGCTGAGATTCGAAACTTCCAATAGATTTGTTGTATCCACGTGGTTACCTCTTTCTGGGATCCAGCGCATCGCTGAGACCGTCGCCGATGAAGTGCAGGCTGAGCATGGTCAGGCTGATGGCCATGACCGGCCAGACCATCTGCATGGGATAAAGCATGAGGAGGGAACGGGCATCATTGGCCATGGTGCCCCAGCTGGCCATGGGAATGGAGATGCCGATTCCAACAAACGCCAGGAAGGCCTCGGTAAAGATCGCCTCCGGCACCATGAGGGTGGTATTGACGATAATGGGCCCCATGCAGTTGATGATCAGGTGCTTGAACAGAATCCGTGTCCGGCTGGCGCCAAGGACAAAGGCCGCCTGGGCAAATTCCTGTTCCTTCAGGGAAAGAACCTGTGCCCGCACCTGGCGCGCCATGCCGACCCAGCTGCTGACACAGATGGCCAGCAGCACCGAAAAGATGTTTGAGCCGAAAATCAGCATGATCAGGATAACATACAGCAATGTCGGCACGGAATAGAGAATGTCGACAATCCGCATCAGGATGAGATCTGCGCGCCCGCCGATGTATCCGCACACGCCGCCGTAGCCTGCCCCGATTGTTAGGGTAAGTAGGCTCGCCGCAAAACCGACGGAGAGGGAGATGCGGGCACCGTACATGACCCGCACAAAAATGTCGCGGCCGAATTTATCCGTTCCGAAAGGATGCTGCCAGCTGGAGCCGGCATTGCGGTGCATCAGGTCCTGCCCGTCATAGGTATACGGAGAGAACATCGGGACAAAGATGGCGGCCAGAATCAGAATGAAGAGAAAGACCAGGGAGACCAGCGCCAGACGGTTCTTTTTGAACTGTGCCCAGGTATCCTGAAAATAGGTCTTGCTCTGCATGGCAACGAATTCACTGTCTTTTTCCTCATCGCTGAGGCGCTCAAACCATTCCTCCGGAATCTCCGACGCCGGGATTCCCAGAACGGCCTCACATTTATTAATATCTGCCATTTTCGGCCTCCTAACTCAAACGGATTCTGGGATCAATGGCGGCCGTAATCAGATCCGTCACGATGTTGGCCACGATAATGAACGCCCCGTAGAAGATCGTCAGTGCCATAATCAGGGTATAGTCGCGGTTTGAAACGCTGGTGACAAATTCCGCCCCGATGCCCGGGATGGAAAAGAGCGTTTCAATGACAAAGGATCCGGTCAGCAGCGTGGCAATCAGCGGGCCGGCATAGGTAATGACCGGAATCAGCGCGTTTTTCAGGGCATGGCGCGTAATGACCTGCAGTTCCGGTGTACCCTTGCTGCGGGCCAGGACCATGTAGTCCTGCCGCATGACCTCAAGGAGGCTGGAGCGGACCAGACGGGCAATCATGGCAATGGGCGCCAGTGACAGGGCAATGCCGGGCATGATGTAGTGCCGCCAGGAAGAGAGGCCCACAATGGGCAGCCATCCCAGGAGCACACCAAAGACCAGCATCATCAGGAGGGCAATCAGGAAGGAGGGGACGCTGACCCCGATGGTGGAGATCACCGCCACCAGGCCGGAGACCCAGCGCTGCCGGGAGAAGGCTGAAATGGTGCCCAGCAGGATGCCCACCGTCATGGCGATGACAAAGGCCACCAGGCCGAGGGAGGCGGTTGGCCGGATGCCACTCATGATGATGTCCATCACCTCCCGGCCTTTCCGGTTCAGGGAGGTGCCGAAATCCCCGTGAATGGCATTTCGCAGATAGGTAACGTACTGAACCACCAGCGGCTTGTCCAGTCCGTACTTGGCAATGAGCTTCTCTTTCACGGCCGCCGGCAGTTTGCTGGTCTCACCGGCAAAGGGCGAGCCGGGAATGATGTGCATCAGGAAAAACGTGATGGTGGCCAGTGCCAGCAGTGTAACGACGCCGATCAGAAGGCGCTTGAGGATATATTTACCCATTGGCATCCTCCCTTTCCAGATACCGTTTAAACCAGGCTTCAATCTCACTCAGACGGCGCAGCCGGTGACGGGGCTTGCCTGAACGGGACAGGGAATGATTTTCCCCCTCAAACAGACAGACCCGGGTCGGAACGCCGAAGTGTTTCATGGCCGCAAACATCTGCAGACCCTGGTCGACGGTACAGTTGTAGTCCTGCAGGGAATGAATAAAGAGAATCGGCGTGCGGGCATTGGCCGCATACTTGAGCGGCGACATGTTCCACAGCACCTCCATCCCCTGCCACGGATCCGTTCCGGACTCGTTGCGGTCAAAGGTGTGGCCGATTTCACTGGTCCCGAAGTCGGAAACCCAGTTGGAAATGCTCCGCTGACTGGCAATCGCCGCAAACCGGTCCGTATGTCCCTCGATCCAGTTGCACATGAATCCGCCGTAGGAACCGCCGCAGGCCCCCAGACGGGAACGGTCCGCCTCCGGGAAACAGTCAAGCGCGTGATCCAGGAACGCCATCAGGTCCTCATAGTCAATGGTTCCGTACCGGCCGCGCAAATCTGCAAACGCCTCCCCGTACCCTTCACTGCCGCGGGGATTGCAGAAAAAGACGTAATACCCGTCGCCGCACAGAGCCTGCATTTCATGGAAGAACGGCGTGCCATACGCGCAGCGGGGACCGCCGTGAATTTCCAGCACCGCCGGGTGCGGGCCATCCCCCTCCGGCACCAGCGCCCAGCCATCCAGCGCCAGGCCGGCCGAATTGACAAAGGGAATCCACCGGGCAGGCTGGACCTGATACCGCTCAAAATAGGCATCGTTGATGTGGGTAAGGCGCGTAAACTGCCCATCCCGCAGTGCGTAAAGCTCCGCGGTCCGGTCATTTTCACATCCGGCCATGACCACGGTATCCCCCAGCGCATCAAAGGAAAAGACGGAGCCCTCCGGCCACGCCACCTCAGTGAGGCCCTCGGTTTCACTGAGCCGGTACAGGCTGCTTTGGGCCCGGCTGAGGCCGGTAAAATAGAGGGCATTGCCCACCGCCTTAATCGTACGTCCGGCGCCGGACCAGGCATCCGTCATAGGCGCCGTGCCGATGGCCAGCTCCGGCCTCCAGCGGCACACCAGTGAATCATCCGCGGGATCAAAGAGATAAACGGCCGGCATCTGTCCCATGCCCCAGGGTTTCATGTCGCTCATCACAAGGGCGATCCGGCTGCCCAGGAACACCGCCTCATCCACCCGGTATGTATCATCCGGCACCAGTGTGCGCATTTCCCCATCCGGGGAAATCAGGCCGGCGGTTCCGTACAGGGACAGCATATCCGTATACCGGTCGCCTGCAAAGAGAATCTGATCTCCCTGCACCTCAAACGAGCGGACATTCAGGTATGGATCCGTCAGCTTTTTGAGCCCCTCTGCCGGGGTATACAGATACAGCGCATGACGGATGCGGGACACATAGCCTGCCCCGTTCGCCCAGTAAGGCAGTTCCTCAAGGACATGATAATCTGCCGCCTCCGTGCGCATGTCCTCCGTCGCCTCCTCCGGCAGGGCATTCAGGTCCTCGCGGACCAGCAGCACGTACCGGTCCCCGTCCATTTTCCGGATGCCGGTCACCCGTTTGCCGATCTCAAAGACCCGCACCGCTTCCCCGCCGTCCAGGGAAATCCGGTAAAAAACGGTCTTTTCGCGTCCCTTCTCCGGTTTATCCGACTCGCCGCGGCAGCTCTCGAACAGAACAGTCCGCTCGTCCTCAAAAATCCGGATGCCCTCATGACCGGACGCGGTCAGCTGTCTGCAGGAACCGGAGGCCAGATCTGCCATGTACAGATCGCTCAGATACGTATTTTTCTCCCGGTCCATCCGGGAAACGGTGAAAAGTGCGGTATTTCCCGCCGGGCTCAGCAGCGGATCGCTGAGAAAACGCAGCTCGGTCAGCGAGGCAGAGGTAATTTTATCCATAACAACAGGCCTCCAAATTCAATCTCACACAGGCATTTGCACCTGCGAAAACGTCAGCCGGGGCTGGCCCTTTCGCAGAGGCAATCCTGTTTCCTGAACAGACCCTGTCCATTCGCGGCAGGGCCACTCGTAAATGGAAAACCGGGGACGTGCGAGCACGCCCCCGGCAGAAACCGTCGGGTTTACTCCATCACAACCTGGTTGAAGTTCACGGTGCCGCCCAGAGAACGGTAACCGGTGATTCCACTCTTGACCAGAACCGGATTGGTGTAGTTGAACAGCGGGATCAGATACACGTTTTCCTTGATCAGGTAGTCCTCTGCCTCATGAAGAGCGGTGTAATACGCCTTCATGTCGGTCAGCCAGGCCGCATCCTCGATCATCTTGTTGTAGGTGGGATCATCCACGGCAGCCACGACCTGCATCTTGGTTGTCCAAAGATCCAGATACTGCTTGGCATCATCCGAGGCCACATAGCCGTACCGGGCAATTTCAAAGTCGCCCGCGTCCAGCTGATCATAGAACACGCCGGATTCAACGGCCTCAAAGGTCACGTCGATGCCCACTGCCTGCCACATGGCCTGCAGCATGGTGGCCACGTCACCGTGGATGCCGTTGTTTGAATACTTGTAGGTGATGTGAAGCGGATTGGCGGCATCATAGCCGGCCTCAGCCAGCAGTTCCTTGGCCTTCTCGGCATCATAGGTGAGGGACAGTTCCTTGGCATCTGCCTCGGCGCGGAAGTCACCCTCCACACCGCTCACGCCGGTGGGAACATAGCCGTAAAGCGGCGGATACAGGAGCTCGCCGCCCAGGACATCCACCAGAGTAGCCCGGTCAATGGCCAGGGCCAGGGCACGGCGCAGGTTCACGTTCTTGGCCCACTCGGGAGCGGTGGAACCGGAGTTGATGGCCAGGAAGTAGTTGGAGCACTGGGGCATGACCCACAGATTCTCCGTTCCCTGATAGGTCAGGGCCGTCTCATTGGAGGGATCCATGGCGATGTCAATTTCGCCGCTGCGGAAAGCCATATCCTGTGCAGCCGGATCCGGCATGACGACGTACTCAATGCTGCCCAGCTTCACGTCGGCCGCGCCAAAGAAGGTCTCGCTCTTCACCAGCGTGGCGCCCTCATTTTCGCCGACCTGCGTCAGGGTGTAGGGACCGGAGGACGGATAGCCCACGGTATAGGACCAGAGCGATTCATGCTGGGGCGCAAAGTCCTCACGGACCGGCAGCCAGACGTTGCTGCCCATGAGCTTGGTCAGGTACGGGCAGGGTGCCTTGAGGGTAATCTCAAGCGTCCGGTCATCAAGGGCCTTGATGCCCACTTCGCTGGCATCCTCCTTGGTGCAGTCAAAGGTCTCGCCGGCCGCAAGGGCTTTGGCGTTGTATTCCTCGGCGCCCTTCACATAGCTGATCATGTCATAGACCGCCCAGGCATTGTCCGCGCCGTAGGAAAGGGCACGCAGATAGGAATAGACGAAATCATTTGCCGTTACCGGCTTTCCGTCGCTCCAGACCGCATCCTCCCGCAGCTTGAAGGTATACACCAGGCTGTCATCCGAAACCGTATAGGATTCGCACAGCATGTTGGTCGGATTGTTGTTTTCATCCGCCTTGAACAGGCCTGCATAGATATGCGAAAGCACATAGTTGTTGACCACTTCGGTATTGAGTCCCGGATCCAGGGTACTGAACTGGGAACCAATCGCCACGCGCAGCGGATCCTCCGCCAGCGCGCTGACGCCTGCCAGCAGGATCAGCATGCCGACAAGCAGACACAGAATCTTTTTCATCTGCGAACCTCCAATATTTTATCATCAGCGGGAATGTAATTTTATGCATTCAGGCTGTATAAATTGCATTATAGTAGTTTGTCCCTTTCCCGTCAATAGAAAACAGTACCCGTTGCGCAAATTCCGCAGGGGGTACTGTTTTTTGCCATGTGCATTTCCGGATCTGCGTTTGATCCGCTGCCGGGATTACTCCACGACGGCTCCCTTGTTGGCAGAGGAAACCAGCTTCGCATAGCGGGCCAGGTAGCCCTTTGTCACATTGGGCGGCGGGCAGACCCATTTTGCCCGGCGCTCGGCCAGCGTTGCCTCGTCCACTTTCAGTTCAAGCCGTCCCTCGGGAATGTTGATGGAGATGATATCCCCTTCTTCCACCAGGCCGATGACGCCGCCGCTGGCTGCCTCAGGCGACACGTGGCCAATGGCCGCGCCGCGGGTGGCGCCGGAGAAGCGTCCGTCGGTAATCAGGGCCACTTCCTTGTCAAGACCCATGCCGCAGATGGCAGAGGTCGGAGAGAGCATCTCGCGCATGCCGGGGCCGCCTTTGGGGCCCTCATACCGGATGACCACCACGTCGCCCGGATGAATCTGGCTCTCATAGATGGCCTTGATGGCCGCATCCTCGCTGTCAAAGACGCGGGCCGGTCCCTCGTGCACCAGCATTTCGGGCGCTACTGCGCTGCGCTTGACCACGGCGCCGTCCACGGCGACGTTTCCGCGCAGAATCATCAGGCCGCCGGTCTGGGAATAGGGCTGATCAAAGGGACGAATGACCTCCGGATTCTGGTTCCGGCCACGGGCGATTTCCTCACCCAGCGTCTCACCGGACACCGTCAGCGCATCCTCATAGAGGAGGCCGCGGCCCTTCAGTTCGCTCAGCACGCCCATGACACCGCCCGCCAGATGCAGGTCGATGACATGATGGTGACCGGCCGGTGCCAGGTGGCACAGGTTCGGCACTTTGGCGCTGGTCTCGTTGACCCAGTTGAGATCAAAGTCGATTCCGGCCTCATGGGCGATGGCCGGCAGATGCAGCACCGTATTGGTGGAGCAGCCCAGTGCCATATCCAGGCACAGCGCGTTGCGGAACGCCTTCTCCGTCATGATCTTGTCCGGGGTCAGGCCCTCTTCCACCATCTGCACAATGCGCATGCCGGTCTTTTTGGCCAGACGGATCCGGGCACCGTCCACCGCAGCGATGGTTCCGTTTCCGGGCAGCGCCATTCCGATGACCTCGGTAATGCAGTTCATGGAATTGGCCGTAAACATGCCGGAGCAGGAGCCGCAGCCCGGGCAGGCGCTGGACTCAACGTCGTTGAGTCCCTGGGCATCGATTTTGCCGGCCTTGTATGCACCCACCGCCTCAAAGACGGAATTCAGGTCCAGATCTCCCTTGCCGCCGGGCATCCGTCCGGGCATCATGGGCCCGCCGGAGACGACCATGGCCGGCAGATTCAGGCGGCGGGCCGCCATCAGCATGCCGGGGACGATCTTGTCGCAGTTGGGGATAAAGACCATGCCGTCAAAGCCATGGGCAATGGCCATGGACTCGCAGCTGTCCGCGATCAGTTCACGGCTGGCCAGGGAATATTTCATGCCCACATGGCCCATGGCGATGCCGTCGCACACGCCGATTGCCGGAAACTCCACCGGCACGCCGCCGGCCATCCGGATGCCGTCCTTCACCGCCTGAGCGATGTTTTTCAGGTGATTATGTCCTGGAACACAGTCAGACTGCGCGCTGACCACGCCGATCAGCGGGCGGGTCAGTTCCTCATCCGTCAGGCCGAGGGCCTTCCAGAGAGAACGGTGCGGGGCCTTTTCAGGCCCCTTCTTCACGCGATCACTGATTCTCTCCATTACAGGTCAACCTTTCCGGACCAGCTCATCTTGCTGCGCAGCTCCTTGCCGACTTCCTCCAGCTGGCTGCCAGCCTCAATGCGGCGGCGGGCCAGGAAGTGCGGGCAGCCGGCCTGGTTCTCAAGCAGCCAGTTGCGAGCAAAGGTGCCGTCCTGGATCTCGGTGAGGACCTTCTTCATTTCCTTCTTGGTCTCCTCGGTGATCAGGCGCTTGCCAACCTCGTAATCGCCAAACTCGGCGGTGTTGGAGATGGAATAGCGCATTCCGGCAAAGCCGTGTGCGAAGATCAGGTCAACAATGAGCTTCATCTCATGGATGCACTCAAAGTAGGCATTCTCCGGCTGATATCCGGCTTCCACCAGCGTGTCAAATCCGGCCTTCATCAGGGCCGTCACGCCGCCGCAGAGAACGCACTGCTCACCGAACAGGTCCGTCTCCGTCTCCTCACGGAAGGTGGTCTTGAGGATGCCTGCGCGGGCACCGCCGATGCCGGCCGCGTACGCCAGTGCGATATCCTGGGCCTTGCCGGAGGCATCCTGATACACAGCGATCAGGTCCGGAACACCCTTGCCCTCAAGATACTGGCTGCGGACCGTGTGGCCCGGGCCCTTCGGGGCAACCATGATGACATCCACGTCCTTGGGCGGACGGATGCAGCCGAAATGGATATTAAAGCCATGGGCAAACGCCAGGACCATGCCGGGACGCAGATAGGGCGCAATGTCCTTCTCGTACATGGCAGCCTGCTTCTCATCATTGATCAGGATCATGATCAGGTCGGCAACCTTGGCAGCCTCTGCCGTCGTCATGACGGTCAGGCCGGCTTCCTCAGCCTTTTTCCAGCTCTTGGAGCCCTCGTAAAGAGCAACCACCACATCACAGCCGGAGTCCTTCAGGTTAAGCGCATGGGCATGTCCCTGGGAGCCGTATCCGACGATTGCAATCTTTTTCCCCTCAAGAAAAGAGAGTGAGCAATCCTGCTCGTAAAACATCTGAGCCATTTGTAATTCCTCCTTATGTCATTTGCTTTCATAAAGGATTATGTAATGCGGGCCCCGCCCGCGGACCTGCCATTAAAGATCGAAGATTTCCGAGTTCATGATCTGGTTGCCGCGCTGCAGCGCCACGGTGCCTGTCCGGACGATTTCGGTGATGCCGAAATCCTGCATCAGCTCCACCATGGCGGACACCTTTTCCACATCCCCGGTAATAGTCAGCGTCAGCGACTCCCGCGTCACATCCACCACCTTGGCCTTGAAAATCTCCACCAGCCGCATCAGTCCCTCCCGGTCGGAGGCGTTGGCGGCCACCTTGATCATCACCAGCTGGCGCTCCACCGTGTTCGCCGGATCATAGACCCGGACCTTGCGCACACAGATGAGCTTGTAAAGCTGCTGCACCAGCTGCTCAATGCTGGAATCATTGCCCAGCACCACAATGGTAATTCTTGAAATCGTCTGGTCCTGGGTCGGGCCCACCGCCAGGCTCTCAATGTTGAAGCCGCGGCGGGAAAACAGGCCGGAAACCCGGGAAAGAACACCGGGTTCATTGCTCACCAGAACCCCTACGGTATAGCGATTCCGCACATTCTTGTCCATTTGAAACTCTCCTATTCCCGTCAGTTGAGGCAGAAGGAATCAATCGGTGAGCCGGGGGCTACCATGGGCGCCACCATCTCATCAATGTCCAGCATGCACTCAATCAGGTACGGCGCCTTCAGCTCGAGGGCCTCGGCAAATACCCGGCGGAAATCCTGTTCGTTGCTGACCCGGGCACCGCGGATGCCGTACGCATCCGCCAGCTTCATGAAGTCAGGGCCGCGGTCCAGGGTTGTCTGGGAATAGCGCTTGCCGAAGAACAGTGTCTGCCACTGCCGGACCATGCCCAGCGTTCCGTTGTTGAACACCACCACGATGACCGGAAACTGGTAATAGGCGATGGTGGAAAGCTCCGTCAGATTCATCCGGAACGAGCCGTCGCCCGTCACAAGGACCACCGGCTCACCCAGCGCCCGGGCAGCGCCCATGGCGGCGCCCAGGCCGAAGCCCATGGTTCCAAGGCCGCCGCTGGTGACCAGCTGGCGGGGACGGATGAACGGGAAATGCTGTGCCGTCCACATCTGGTGCTGGCCCACGTCCGTGGCCACCGTAATGGATGGAGCCAGCTCCGACATGGCCTTCAGGATCTTCCGCGGCTCAAAGAGATCATTGGAGAGGTACTCCTCCGCCATGCTCTGGGCCTGCCGCATCCAGATGGGATGCTCCTTCTTTTCAAGGCGCGGCAGCAGGAGATCCAGAACCGTTTTGGCATCCCCCGTGATATGCAGGGTCGTGGTCACGTTCTTGTTGATCTCCGCCCGGTCAATATCAATATGCAGGACCTTGGCATTGGGGGCAAAGGTATCCGCATTGCCCAGGGCCCGGTCGGAAAACCGCACGCCCACGGCGATCAGCAGATCGCAGCGCTGCATGGCAATGTTGGCCGCATGCGTTCCATGCATGCCCAGCATGCCCAGCATTCTCGCGCTTTCCTCGGAAAGGGCGCCCAGTCCCATGAGGGAGGATACCGCCGGTGCATCAATCCGGCTGGCCAGTTCGGCCAGTTCACGCTCCGCACCGGAAAGAATGACACCGCCGCCAAAGTAGATCAGCGGCCGCTCCGCCTTCTCCACCAGTTCCGCCGCCTGCGCCACATACGGTTCCACCCGCAGCTTGTACCGCTCAAGGGCGGCGCCCACCGGACGGAGCTGCATCATGGGATGGCTGGCGGAAAGTGCCGGAATCAGCGCGTCGCCGCTGGCCGGAACGTACTCGGTCTCGGCAATCTGCACATCCTTGGGAATATCCACCAGCACCGGGCCGGGACGGCCGTTCGCGGCGATGAAAAACGCCTCACGGATGGTATCCGCCAGTTTTCGCACATCCGTCACCATGTAATTGTGCTTGGTAATCGGCATGGTAATGCCGGAAATATCCGCTTCCTGGAACGAATCGGTTCCCATCAGGCTCTGGGGCACATTGCCCGTGATAAAGACGACCGGTGTTGAATCCATGTACGCCGTGGCAATGGCCGTCACCAGGTTGGTGGCACCCGGTCCGCTGGTTGCAAGGCAGACGCCCGTTTTCCCGGTCACACGTGCGTATCCATCCGCCGCATGCCCCGCATGCTGCTCGTGCGCAGTCAGCACATGCCCGATGCGGTCACTTCTTTTATACAGCTCATCGTAGATCGGCAGAACCGCGCCGCCCGGAAAGCCGAATATGGTCTCCGTTCCCTGTTCGATGAGGCATTCAATCAATATGGCTGCTCCACAAAGTTTCACTTGCGTCCATCCTTTACTCTGTTACTCGCACTCCGAAATCACATGGAAAAAAAACAGTCATTCTCCCACTTAGGGCGAATGACTCGCGGTACCACCTAATTTCTGTGCTGTGCACACTCTGGAATCTTGCATTCCTTCCGGCTGTAACGGGCCGCCCGGCATAACCTACTGTCCGGTCCTGACCGGAGTTCAGCCTGCTGCTCGGAGGGGAGTATTCTCTGCATTCCTCTGGTGAAGGCTTCCACCATTCCTTCTTCGCTGGACAGATTTCTGCAGTTTTTTTCCTCGTCATTGCGAATCTTGCGATATATTATCACGCTCATTTTTTGCTGTCAAGCACAGGATGTATCCTTTTTGCCTGTTAAATCTTTAACAAACTATTCTGTTCACGGTTCCATGGTCTGCGTCCTGTCCTGCAGGAACCGGGTCAGATACAGATCGATCACCGGTGTCCACCACTCCGTATAACCCGCGCGGAAGGGATGAATCGGGTCGTGCATGTACTGTGCATACCTGGGCGTGCCAATGAGCCGGCACATCTCCGGGTCATGAAACAGATCAATGATGCCGATTCCCCATTTTTTCTGAATGTCCGCCAGCAGCTCC